>SAMEA3663224__coassemble_195_pt1 | contig 31738 bp, 25 predicted proteins | sample SAMEA3663224__metabat2_low_PE_008 | metagenome-assembled genome bin SAMEA3663224 (sample SAMEA3663224) | pig gut metagenome | biome: pig gut; feature: pig-associated habitat; material: faeces | place: China | collected 2013
GGAAGCAGAAAACGAAGAAAGCATCCATGCACACAATGCCTATGCATATACGGAGTACAACTCATGACATACTTTATAGAAAATTACGGTTGCGAAATGATGAGCCGGTAGCAGGTGCGTGGCGGCGAACGCAAGCGGATGAAATTTTAGGATGAAGAAAATTATGACTTATTTTATAGAAAACTACGGCTGCGAGATGAACATTGCGGAGTCGGCTTCTGTTGAGCAGATTCTCATTAAGCGCGGATGGACAAAAGCAGAAGACGTTCAGCTTGCGGATTTTGTCGTAATCAATACCTGTTCAGTTCGCGGAAGTGCAGAAGAAAGAATCTTTGGACGCCTTGGATTTTTTACAGGGCTTAAGAAAGTTCGTGTCCTTGCAAAGGATGCAAAGAGACGCAATATGGAAGTTGCCGCCGATTATGTTGCAAAGAATGGACCAAAACCTTTGACTGTTGTTGTCATGGGCTGTATGGCAGAACGACTTCTGCATGACCTTAAAAAGCAGTGGCCTGTTGTCGATTATGTTGTGGGTACTTTTGGAAAGGAAAAATTCCATGAGATTATTCCTGCCGTTGAAAAAAACATGAAATATGAAATGGGCCATGTGGAACCTGTCTATAAATTTGCGGAAAGCTATTACGAAGAAAATGCCTTCAGCACATTTGTACCCATCATGCACGGCTGCAACAATTTCTGTACATACTGCATTGTTCCTTATCTTAGGGGAAGAGAAATCAGCAGAAGCGTTGAAGATATTCTTCATGAACTTGACATTCTTTCGGAAAGAAAGGTTCGCGAAATCTGTCTTTTGGGGCAGAACGTAAACAGCTACAACGACAAGGGTGTGAAATTTCCGGAGCTTCTTAAAATCATCAGTGTTCATCTTGATGAAATAAAATCTCCTATTGAATGGATAAGATTTGAGTCAAGCCATCCAAAGGATTTCAGCGATGAACTCATTGAAGTGATCAGGACAGACCGAAAAATCTGCCGCGGAATTCATCTTGCGGTTCAGCACGGATCAAGTGAAGTACTCCGCCGCATGAACAGAAAATACACCCGTGAAGATTATCTTGGCCTCATTGCAAAATTAAGGAAAGCTGTTCCAGATGTGGAGCTTACAACAGACATAATGCTCGGGTTCCCTGGAGAGACTGAAGAAGAATTTGAGGAAGCCTATTCTTTGATGAAGAAAGTTGAATACGAAAGCGCCTTCATGTATTTCTATAATCCACGTGAAGGAACTCCTGCTGAAAAAATGGAAAATCAGATTCCGCTGGAAATAAAAAAAGAACGTCTCCAGAAAATAATAAATCTTCAGCTTGAAATGACCCAGAAAGTAATGAAGCGTCGTGTAGGAAAAACTATAAAAGTTCTTGCGGACATAGTTTCCAAGGATGACCAGAATGAGCTTCTTGGAAAGACTGAACAGAACGAAAGGGTAGCCTTCCGTGCTGATCCAAAAATCATCGGTTCTTTTGTGAATGTTCGTTTGGACAGTCTGAATGGAAACACATTTAAAGGAACACTGGTTTAGCGAGTTTTGTTGTTTTTTTCGAAGTAAAAACTTCGTGGACTGCAGCGAATGGAAACTTTTGGTTTTGAAAATTCAATGGATTTTCAAATACAATACAAGAATTAAGTTTTTATGATAATATAAAAGTTGAATCTTTAAAATAAATTACTGGAGTTTTTTATGGCACATGTTTATCCTGAAGGATGTGTTTTTAATTCATTGGATGATATAGCTGGAAAAAAAGTCACTGTTATGGGACTTGGCCTTAATGGTGGTGGTGAGGCCTGTGTAAGGTTTTTCCTGCTTCATGGGGCTTTTGTTACAGTAACAGACATGAAGACTAGAGAACAGCTTTTGCCGACAATCAATTCCATTGAAAATGACAGAATGCTTGATAAGTCAAGGTTGCGCTATGTTTTGGGTGAGCATCGCATGGAAGATTTTTCGGATGCATTTTGTGTCATAAAAAATCCTGGCGTAAAAATCGAGGGCAACAAGTATCTTCAGTCAGCCAGGGCTATTGAAACGGATCTCAGCATATTCCTTAAGTTTACCAAGGCTCCTATTATTGCAGTTACAGGCAGCAAGGGAAAGTCCAGTACGGTAAGTGCAATTGAATATGGGTTGAAGTCTGCTGGATTCAAGGTCTTTCTTGGTGGAAACATTACTGTAAGCCCTTTGACATTTCTTCATAAGACAGATGGAACTACTCCTGTTGTTCTTGAACTGTCAAGCTGGCAACTGGCCGATCTGAGGGGAAGAAAACTCCTTAAACCAAAAATTTCCATAATCACGAAAATAGTTCCGGATCATCAGAATTGGTATGGTGCAATGGATCCTTATGTTGATGATAAGAAATTGATTTATGCAGATCAGACTGAAAAGGATTTTACAATTCTTGATTTTGATGAGGATGATTATCTTACTGAAACAGCAAATCCAAAAGAAGGATGCAAGTGCTGGGGTGATGTTTTTGCCTCTGAAACAAAAGCTACAGTTTTGCGCTACAGCAAGAAAATTCTTCCTGACGGAGTATGGGGTGTCTATCAGGTAAAGACTAGATGTGAGGGAATTAAGGGGTATATCAGGATTCCATTATCACTCACAAATCCAAAGGCCGACAGCCAGACTATTGTTGAAGAAAACGTAATGGGTGAACTTCTTGTTCCTGGTCAGCACATGAAAATCAATGTGCTTAATGCTGCTCTTGTAATGCATATTATGGGAATTGTGCCTCAGCTAACTCTTTCAATTCTTGGTCAGTGGAAAGGTATTCAGCACAGACTGGAAAGATGCCATGATTGGGTTTGTGAGACAACAAAGCGAAAATTTGCTTTCTATAACGATACATGTGCAACTGTTCCTGAAGCTACTGCAGCTGCAACTCAGGCTTTTGATCAGAGTGTGGTTCTTGTTGCCGGTGGCACGGATAAAGGTCTGGATTTTGATTTTCTTGCACAGTCACTTGCAAAAAAAGAACTGCATCATTACAGGCCTTATGAAATCTACCTTCTTTCTGGTACAGGAACAGATAAGCTGACTGCACTTTTGGATCAGCTTTCCGTAAAGTATGTGGGCCCCTTTGATTCTCTTCAGATGCTCCTTGGCATAATGAAGACAAATATGATGGAGCCTAATCATGATAAGGTTTATGGTCCATTCTATGAAAAAAATTACATCCCGGTTGTGTTTTCTCCTGGTGCAACTTCATTCGGCATGTTTACAAATGAGTTTGACCGTGGAAATAAATTCAAGGATTTGGTAAGAAGTATTTTCTGATTGTAACATTTGATGTTTTTATATATATTATGAATCTGGAAACGCAGGGGTTTGTTCAGAGTCTGAATGAATTCTGTTTTTTTCAGGATATGAATTATTTATCACGTGGAGTGAATCATGGCAGAAAAATTTGACTACAAGAAAGCAGGTGTTGATGTAAACGAAGGTTACAAGGCAGTAGACAAGTACAAGGTGCAGTCAGAACGCGCAAGAATTCCGGGACAGCTCACAGAACTTGGTGCATTCAACGGAATGTTTGCAGTTCCAAAGGGAATGAAGAATCCTGTAATGGTTTCTGGTACAGACGGCGTTGGTACAAAACTTGACATTGCTTTTCAGATGAAAAAATATGACACAGTAGGAATTGACTGTGTTGCCATGAGCGTAAACGATATTCTTTGTTCTGGTGTTCAGACATCATTCTTCCTTGATTACATTGCCTGTGGAAAGCTTGACTCTAAGGTTGCCGGTGAATTGGTTAAGGGAGTTACAGACGGTTGTGTTGAAACAGGATGTGCTCTTCTTGGTGGGGAAACTGCAGAAATGCCAGGTTTCTATGATGAAGGAAAGTATGATCTTGCCGGATTTGGTGTTGGTGTAGTTGATAAGGCTGATGTTATTGATGGAAAGAAGATGAAGGAAGGAGATGTTCTCATTGGACTTTCATCAACAGGTCCACACTCAAATGGTTATTCACTTATCAGAAAGCTCGTAAAGAATTTTGATGAAAAGGTTAAGGTTGATGGTAAGGAAAAGAAGATTGGTGAAGTTCTTCTTACTCCAACACGTATTTATGTTAAGCCTGTAATGGAAGTTCTCAAGAAATTCCGTTCATCTGTTCATGGCATGGTTCATGTTACAGGAGGCGGATTCTATGAAAATCTTCCTCGTATGTATCCTCAGGCAAAGGAAGGAAAAAAGCAGCTTTGTTCCATCATTAAGAAGGGAAGCTGGGATGTTCCTGAGATTTTTGACATTCTTGTCAAGAAGGGTGCTGATGCAGCCAATATGTTCAATACATTCAACATGGGAATTGGACTTGTTCTTGCTGTAAAAAAAGAAGATGCAAAGAAGATTCTTGATATGTTCAACAAGAATGCAAAGAAGTACCACAAGAATGGTATCAAGGATATGGTTGCCTATGAAATCGGTTATGTTGGTCACACAGACAAAGTAATTAAGGGTGATTTCAAGGGATCAAAAGAAATGACTAAATTTGTTGACTAGTCATTAACATAAACCAAAGGGGGCTAAAAAGTTCAGGTTGCGGTGGTTGATTCAATCGAATTCACCGGCAGTTTGTTTGCTTTTAAGGCCTCCTTTTTTATTATTTTTCGTTGTCAATAACCGGGACAAACATAATGTCTCTGTCTACAAAGGTGCTGATTCCATTAACTTTACCATAAGCCGTGTATTGCCAGAACACAAAGTCATAGGGAGTTTGTGGTATTTCCTCATAATCAGCAAACCAGAACTGATAGTCCTTGAGCTTACCCATGTCAAAGAAAACATTCTGCCAGGTCATGTTTGCATAAATCATTGGGGTGAATCCAGCTTCCTTTATTTTTTCACAGAATACAATTGCGTTTTTTGTGAACTGTTCTCCTGACACAGGATCGCTTCTTGCTTCATCATGGCGGATGCTTTCTGGATCAAAGAATACCGGCAGTTCTAGTTCTTCCGGCTTAATGTTGTCAATTATGATCTGAGCTTCTTCTTTTGCTTCCTTTTCATTTATGGCCTGTGAAAAAACATATACGCCTACAGGAAGCTTGTGTTCCCTGGCATTTTTTAGATTTATTCTGAAATTTTCATCCAGTACAAGATCTCCTTTTTTCCCGTATCTTCTATATGCCATTCTGATTACAACAAATTCAATTCCGTCTTCACAAACTTTGTCCCAGTCAATTTCTTTTTCGTGTCGGGAAATGTCTATTCCATGGAGTATTTTGTAATTCTTGTCTTTGTATGTGAATCGCTGAGTTTCCTCATCGTACTTAAGTTTCTTGAAATCATAGTTGTGGCGGGGAAACTGTGGGTCTACGATCATTCTTTCTTTAATGCCCCAGGCTGTCTCATAATCCCACAATTCAACTGAGGGCTTTTTTTCAATGTTTTTGTTTGAGCTTTTGCATGAAAAAAATGCAGGTGCAAGAAGAATTAAAAGTATTATAGCTTTTGTTTTCATAAGTCAAAGGATTATATCCTGAATCAATTGAAAATTGCAATTTTAAAATCTTTCAATTATAATCATCTTATATGACAAATAAGAAAAAAATTGCCGTTCTTGTTTCTGGCGGTGGAACAAATTTTCAGGCGTTGATTGACTATGCAAATACTCATGATGATTGTCCTTATGCAATTGATGTTGTAATTTCGAGTACTAAAAATGCTTTTGCCCTGGAACGTGGAAAAAAAGCTGGCATTGATCAGGTTATAAAGAGCCCGTTTAGTGTGATGGGAAAAGAAAATGCCCAGAACGCAACTCGTGAAGAAAAAAATCAGGCTGTTTCCAATTCAATTCTTGAAGAATGCAAATCTCGTCAGATTGATATAATTGTTCTTGCCGGATATTTGAGTGTCCTTCAGGGAAAGATAATTCAGGAGTATTCCGGAAAAATCATTAATCTCCATCCTGCCCTTCTGCCAAAGTTTGGTGGGGTAGGCATGTGGGGACATAATGTTCATGAAGCAGTTCTGGCTGCTGGTGAAACTGAAAGTGGCTGTACTGTTCATCTTGTTGATGGTGGATGTGATACTGGAAAAATTCTTGTTCAGAAAAGGGTTCCTGTTCTTCCCGGAGATGATGTGGATTCCCTGTATGGACGCATAGCACCTAAAGAACATGAGGCAATCGTTGAGGGGTTGCTGATGCTCTGCAAGTGAGATTAGTGAAAATCGCTTTCATTTACAATTGAAAATTTTTGGGGTAGAATAAATTCTATGGGTGGAAAAATAGAAAAGAAATCGGCTGCTGCAAAGACTGTGGTGGCTAAAAAAACTGCGCCTGCAACAAAATTGGTTGCATCAAAAAAGGCTTCTCCTGCTAAAAAGGAGTCTGCATCGAAAACTGCAGCAAAAACAATAAAGGTTGCTGCAAAAACAACAGTTGCTAAAAAATCAGCTCCAGCAAAAACTCAGGTCAAGGCGGCTCCTGCAAAAAAAGCCGAGGCTCCTAAGTCTGTTCCTGCAAAAAAGGAAGAACCTGAAAAATTCAGCGCCTGGTCAAATGCAAAGACCGTAAAGAAAACAAAGAAGGAAGTGGAAGCTGAAAAAAAGACGGCTGCAAGAATGGCAAAAAGTGCCGAAGAATCTGAAAAGAAGCTTGCCGCTGCAAAACAGATAGATCCTGCATCTCAGCGTGAAAAAAAGGAAGTTCAGGATTACGGTGATGACAAGATCAAGCACCTTGATGCCCTTGAGCACATCCGCCTTCGTTCCGGAATGTACATCGGTCGTCTTGGAAACGGATCCAACGAAAATGACGGTATCTATGTTCTGATGAAGGAAGTAATCGACAACTCAATCGACGAATTTATAGTAGGCTTTGGCAAGCAGATTGATGTTTCTGTTGCCGATGGGCGTGTAAAGGTTCGTGACTATGGACGCGGTATTCCTCTTGGAAAAGTTGTTGAATGTGTAAGCCAGATCAATACCGGTGCAAAATACAACGATGATGTTTTCCAGTTTTCAGTAGGTATGAACGGTGTCGGTACAAAGGCCGTGAATGCACTTTCTTCATACTTCCGCGTAGTTTCAGTCCGTGACGGAAAATGCACCGATGCAGTTTTTGAAAAAGGAAAGCTTATAAGCCAGCGTACTGGTGCCCTTAAGAATCCTCAGAAGAACGGAACCTATTTTGAATTTGTTCCTGATGAAGAAATTTTCGGCAAGTACAGTTTCAACATGGAATTTGTTGAATCAAGAATGTGGAACTACGCCTTCCTTAACCCTGGACTTACAATCAGACTTAACGGGCAGGAATATAAATCCGACAACGGACTTCTTGATCTTCTTGGAAAGGAACTTGGTTCATCAAAGGACAAGGAAAACCTTGAGCCTCCGCTTTATGACATAGGTTCATATTCCGGTGAACATCTTAAATTTGCCTTCAGCCATGTTTCTGGTGTGAATGAACTTTATTTTTCTTTTGTAAACGGACAGTATACTTCTGACGGCGGTACCCACCTTAACGCTTTCAAGGAAGGTTTCATAAAGGGAATCCGCGAATTCTACGGGGAAAATTTTGACATTGACGATATCCGCTTTGGACTCCGTGCTGCAGTTCTTGTTAAGATAAAGGATCCGATTTTTGAAAGTCAGACAAAGAACAAGCTTGGAAACACAGACATCAAGCAGTGGATTGTTGCAGAAACCCAGTCCGGACTTGACGCCTGGCTCCACAAGAATCCTAAGGCTGCAGAAAAAATCAAGGACAAAATCAAGGCAAACGAAAAATACCGCACAGACCTTAGCAAGGTTAAAAAGGAAGCAAAGGAACTTGACCGCAAGACAAGCGTGCGCATCGAAAAGCTCAAGGACTGCCACTATCATCTTCAGGATGGGGAAAAGGGTGAAAACTCAATGATCTTCATTACGGAAGGGCAGTCTGCATCGGGTACAATGACACACAGCCGCAATGCAGACTATCAGGCAATCTTCAGCCTTCGCGGCAAACCGGAAAACATGTACGGCAAAAGGCAGAGCGAAATCTACAAGAATGCTGAACTCTACATGCTCATGAAGGCTCTTGGAATCGAACAGAATGTGGAAGACCTGCGCTATTCAAAAATCGTAATCGCAACTGATGCCGATAACGATGGTTTCCATATCCGCAATCTTCTTTTGACATTCTTCCTTGGATACTTTGAAGAACTTGTATTGCAGCATCATGTGTACATTCTTGAAACTCCCCTTTTCCGCTGCCGAAACAAGAAAGAAAAAATATACTGCTACAGTGAAGAAGAACGCGACGCTGCCCAGAAAAAACTTGGTGCCGGTTGTGAAACAACACGATTCAAAGGTCTTGGAGAAATTTCCGGAGCAGAGTTCAAGGACTTCATTCAGCCTGAGACAATCCGACTTACTCCTGTAGAAATCAGCCAGTTAAAGATTATTCCAAAGCTTCTTGAATTCTATATGGGAAAGAACACCCCGGAACGCAGAACTTTCATAGAAAAGAATCTTCTGACCAACGACCAGATCGATGCGTAGTTCAATGCATGATTTATAATGCTTAATTCATAATTGTTAAGGAGAAAATTCATTTTTTGCAGTGTTCATTGATTGTACATTGTAAATTGTGAATTATGAATTGATTTATGGCTTTTGTAAAAAATATTTTTGATAAAAATTTCATTGAGTTTGCAAGTTATGTTATCCGTTCCCGTGCAATTCCTGATCTGGAAGACGGACTCAAGCCGGTACAGAGACGCATCATGCACACTCTTTTTCAGATTGATGACGGACGAATGCACAAGGTTGCTTCTGTTGTGGGTGATTGCATGAAATTTCATCCTCATGGAGATGCTTCAATTGGCGGTGCTCTTGTTGTTCTTGCAAACAAGGGAATCTTCATTCAGCGTCAGGGGAACTTTGGTAACCTTTATACTGGAGACGAAGCTTCTGCAACCCGTTACATCGAATGCAGCGTCCATCCTTTTGCAAAGGATTTTCTCTACAATCCGCACATTACTGAATATGTTCCAAGCTATGACGGCCGCGGAAAAGAACCTATAACTTTCCGTGCTAAACTTCCTGTTGTTCTTCTTGGTGGTGCTGAAGGTATTGCAGTTGGTATGAGTACAAAGATTCTTCCATACAACATTCGAGAAGTAATCGATGCGGAAATCAAGTGCATCAAGGGTGAAAAATTCCAGATCTATCCGGACAGCTTTACAGGCGGTCTCATTGATGTTTCAAACTACAACGACGGAAACGGAAAGATTGTCACACGAGCAAAGTTTGACCTTAGCGATGAAAAGAAAATCGTCATCACTGAACTTCCATTCGACACAACTTCAAAGGAACTTCTTGATTCCATTGATGCCGCATACAAGGCGGGCAAGATCAAAATCAATTCCGTAGAAGACTATACAACCGATCACTGTAACATTGAAATCAGACTTCCTCGCGGTGTTTACTCAAAGGATGTAGAAAAAGCCCTTTACGCATACACTGCATGTGAAAAATCAATTTCCTGTTCAATGCTTGTAATCAAGGATAATGTTCCTGTTGTAATGACAGCCACAGAAATCATAAAGTTCTATGCACAGCGTCTTACTTCAATCATCAAGGATGAACTTGAATATGAGCGCGGTTCCCTCATGGAAGATCTTCATGCACGAACTCTCGAACGCATCTTCATTGAAGAACGCATCTATAAAAAGATTGAGCAGATGACTACTGCAGAAGATGTGGACAAGGCTGTAAAAAAAGGATTTGTTCCATTCAAGGATGAACTTATACGCGATGTCAATGATGAAGATGTTGAACGGCTTTTGAAAATTCCAATCCGACGCATTTCTCTTTTTGACATAAACAAGAATCGCGATCAGGTTACTGCAATTAACGCCCGTCTCAAGGAAATTGCAAAGAGACTCAAGAACCTTAAGGCCTGTGCAATTGAGTATCTTAACGGCATGGTTGAGCAGCTTGAAAAATTCTCACAGCTGGATGAAAAAAACGACACAAGGTATATTGACCCAAAACTTCTGACACGCCAGACAGAAGTTACAGCATTCAGTGCCGTTGATATTAAGACTGTTGTAAAGCGCGACATTCCTCTTCGCTATGACGACAAGGGATATCTTGGAACAAAGGTTGCCGGTGGACGTGAAATCATCAAGGTTACTCCCTATGACAGAATTTTCATTGTTCGCAAGACAGGAATCTGGGGAGTTCAGGATGTAGCAGAAAAAACTTTCGTTGACCAGGGAATGTTCTACTGTAACTATGCGGAAAAGGAAATCATCAACAAGGTATTGTTTACTGTAATTTACCGCGATCCAAAAACCATGCAGTGCTACATCAAGCGTTGCCGTGTTGCAGGATGGATCATGAACCGCGACTACAGTTTTGTTCCGGACGGCATGGAAGTTCTTCATGTTGATACAAGAGAAAAATTCAAGTTTGAACTCAAGTACATCAAGAAGCCAAGGCTCAAGGCGGAAGGTGCATCTTACAAAGCCCAGGATTATGAGGAAAAGGGTCTTAAGGCTGGTGGAGTAAGAATTGACACTCACGAAGTTGAAAGTATTGTTGTTGAGTTGCCTGATGATCAGAAGCAGCTTTTTACAGAGTAGGGGAATTAGAATGACTAGACCTGACTATAACAGAATGTATGAAGTGATGAAAAGAACCCTTGCACCATTTTTGGGTACATTGACTTTTTCTGTCATGATTTCGGAAATAATTCCATTTGTGTTTGCCTCGGTTTTTTCTGCTGTAAGCATTGGTGTTACAAATTATGCTGCAAGCTATGTCCTGCTTTGTGTCTCAATTGTTCTGATAATGTTTGTTTCCGTTTCTCTTGTAGTGTGCACAATAAATCAGGCATCAAAAATTACACTTGGAAAAGGCAGCAGAATTTCATCTTTCTTTGAGCCTTTTTTCATAAAAAGAAAGAACCTGTTTTCTGCATCTGCAATTTTGACTTTGATGCAGGTAGTTTCTTTTTTTATCGTTTTTTTTATTATCATGTTCAACAGGGATTTTTTTGCTCCAGCACTGAAAATTTTTGAAAAGGAAATTGTTTCCGTAGAAGCCCTTCAAAATGATCTAGCCAAAATAATGCCATATTATTTTTTTGCAATTGCATTGTTTTCTGTAATTGGATGTGCTCTTTCAATCCCATTTCTTTTTGTCTGGAATGTGATGGAAACTGAAAAAAATATTTCTTTCTCTGGTGCTCTAAAAAAATCAGCTTCAATTTTGGTTTTAAACTATTTCCATTATGTTGGCTTCAATTTCTACGTTGTCATAAAGAATCTCATGGTAATTGCTGTTCTTGCTGGAATCAATTTATTTGTTTCAAGAGTTTCATTTCTTGCGTTCTTTTCACTTGTTACCGGATTTCTGATTTTGCTTCAGCAGTATACAGTTATTTCTAAAATCATTGATTGCATTCCTGTTTATTATTATTCATATATGAGTGTGAATGGACTTTTGAATTCTTCTGAAAAGGTCTGATGAAAGTGAAAGTACTTCTCAATAATCCTTCCAATGAAATTATCATAAAGGGCTCAAGATTTATTTCTGAGGTTTTTTCAGTCTCCAGTCAGCAGGAAGCAAGAGATAGACTTCATGAGCAAAAGCTCAGGTATTCAGATGCAACCCATGTCTGTCATTGCTTTATTGCAGGGTTGAAGGCTGAGACCTGTGGAATGAGTGATGACGGAGAACCCTCAGGAACTGCCGGTCGACCGATGCTTGACATCTTGAAGGGTAGCGGTATAACAAACATACTTGTAACAGTTACACGTTATTTCGGAGGAACCCTTCTTGGAACCGGGGGGCTTGTTAAGGCCTATGGTGACAGTGTGAAGGAAGTTCTTGCTTTATGCCAGACAGAAGAATATATTGAACGTTCCTGTTTTACTTTTGTTTGCGACTGGGCATTGTATGAAAATCTCAAGCGAAAGATTACAGATGCGTTCCATATTAATGATTTGAATGAAGAATTTGGTGATGGCGTGAATCTTTCCGGGAAAATATATTCTGATGAAAAAGATGCCCTTTGCGATATGGTGACCAATCTGAGTAAGGGAAAGATTTTTGTTCACTTTGTCTGATTGTTGTTGATGAGTCCCGTAATTGAATTTATTTCCTTTCTAAAATGACAAATTAATTTCCTGTTATTCTTGAATAAAAACACTTAAAAACATATTATACAGTATGAAATTATTGGAAGAAAAAATCAGAAAGGAAGGCCAGATTCTTAGTGGCAATATCCTTAAGGTTTCAAGTTTTTTAAATCATCAGATTGATGTTCTGTTTCTCGACAAGCTTGCACAGGAATTTGTCCGCCGTTTTGAAGGTGAAAAAATAACTAAGGTTTTGACAATTGAAGCTTCTGGAATCGGAATCGGAAGTTGTGTTGCCCGTGCCTTTAAGTGTCCTTTGGTTTTTGCCAAGAAAAACTCTTCAAAGAATGTTAACGAAGACTGCTACAGAAGTTCTGTTTATTCATATACCCATTCCAAGACTTATAATATCATTGTTGTAAAGAATTATATTTCTTCTGATGATAATGTGCTTATTATTGATGACTTTCTGGCAAACGGAAGTGCACTTAACGGCCTTATTGAACTGGTATCTCAGGCTGGAGCAAAACTTGCCGGATGCGGAATTGTCATTGAAAAGGGATTCCAGGAAGGTGGAGCTTTGCTCAGACAAAAAGGATATAAAATAGAATCTCTTGCTATTGTTGATTCAATGTCTGTTGAAAGCGGTGTGGAATTCAGAAAGGATAACTGAACATTTTAATCCATAGGAATTATTCTTATGGATTATTTTTTATAGTGCATAATTACCTTGCTTGAGCAGGTGGTTATATAGGAGTTGTTTATGAAAAAGGTTTGCATGGCTATTCTTGCATTGTGTGCAGCATTTGTACTTGCTGGATGCAGCAAAAAGGAAGCCGGAAACAAGGTTTTGACAAAGGAAAACCTTAAGGTTGGTTTCGTTTACATTGGTTCAATCAATGACGAAGGTTACACTCAGGCTCACGACAAGGGACGTCTTGCTGTGGAAGCAATGGGTATTTCAACTGCATACGTTGAGAATGTTGCTGAAAACTCTGACTGTGAAAAGGCAATCCGCGATCTTATTGACCAGGGATGCAACATGATTTTCACAACAAGCTTCGGTTTCATGGACTGGACTTTGAAGGTTGCTGAAGAATTCCCAGATGTTCATTTTGCTCACTGTTCTGGTTACAAGCAGGCTGTAAACATGTGTTCTTATTTTGGAAAGGTTTATCAGGCTCGCTATCTTGCTGGTATTGTTGCTGGCATGAATTCAAAGTCTGGAAAAATCGGTTATGTTGCAGCATTCCCAATTCCAGAATGTATTCGCGGTATAAACGCATTTACTCTTGGTGTTCAGTCAGTAAATCCAAATGCAACAGTTGAAGTTGTATGGACAAGAACATGGTTTGATCCAGCTGTTGAAAAGCAGGCTGCTCTTGAGCTTTTGAACAGAGGATGTGATCTTCTCGAACAGCATCAGGATACAACGGCTCCTCAGATTGCAGCTCAGGAAAAGGGTGCACTTGCTATCGGATACAATGTTCCAACTCCTAATGCAGCTCCAAAGGCATATCTTACAGCACCATTGTTCAACTGGCCTGTATTCTACACAGCTAATGTTCAGGCTCTTCTTGACGGAAAGTGGGAAGGAAAGGCTTACTGGGAAGGAATTGACCAGGGTTGGGTTGGACTTGATGCACTTTCAGCACTTTGTGTTCCAGGAACTCAGGAAGCAGTTGATGTTGCAATGGAAGCAATGAAGGCTAAGACATTTGAGCCATTTACAGGTCCTTTGTTTGATCAGGATGGAACTGAAAAGATTCCTTCAGGAGTAATGATGACAGATGATGATATTTGGAATATGTCATGGTTTGTTAAGGGTGTAATCGGTTCAACAAACTAAATTACATTTTGTAAATAAAGATCATATCCCCATGTTTTTTCGTCGGGGAATATGATCATATCTATGGTTGGTTATGGATTTCATTTGTTTTCATAATCAGCCTTAATGTCACCATGTTCTGGTCAAAAATCAGGGCATGGTGATTTTTAAATTTTGGAAAGACAGGCTATGGAAAATTTTATTGAACTGGAACATGTTTACAAGTCATTCGGAAAGGTTCATGCCAACAAGGATATTTGCCTTCAGGTTAGGAAGGGAGAGATTTTGGCATTGCTGGGTGAAAACGGATCTGGCAAAAGTACTATGGTCAATATAATGGCTGGAATTTATTCACCGGATTCTGGTGTCATTCGCGTTAAGAATACGGTGACTGAATTTCATTCTCCTGATGATGCAATAAAAAATGGTATTGGAATGGTTCATCAGCATTTCAAGCTTGTTAATGTTTTTTCTGCCATGGAAAATATAATTCTTGGGCAGAAGGAAAATTTTTTTATTCATAAAAAAGATGCAAGAAATAAAATATTTGAACTGGAAAAAAAATATTCATTTTCAATTGATCCGGATAAAAAAATATATTCAATGTCAGTCAGTGAAAAGCAAACTGTAGAAATTCTCAAGATGCTTTATCAGGGGGCTGAACTTTTGATTCTTGATGAACCAACGGCAGTCCTTACTCCACAGGAAACACAGAAACTTTTTGCCGTCTTAAGAAAAATGAAAGAGGCCGGGTGTTCGGTTATCATAATTACCCATAAGCTAAATGAAGTTATGGAGATATCTGACAGGGTTGCGGTTCTTAGAAAGGGATCTTATGCAGGAACTGTAATAACAAAGGAAACAAATGCTAAGGAACTTGCAGATCTGATGGTTGGATCTGAAACAAATCTTGAGGCTCAATGGTTTGAGGCAAAGAAGAGCCCTAAGCCATTATTGAGTCTATCAAATGTGACAATTCTTGATCAGAATAACATGAAAAAAGTTGATTCCATGAGTCTTGAGGTATTTGGAGGAGAGATTCTTGGTGTAGCTGGTATTGTTGGTTCCGGTCAAAAAGAAATATGTGAGGCTATTTCTGGCCTGCAGAAAATAGAAAGCGGTGAAATATATTTTGAGGATAGAAGCCTTGTTTCTCTTTCCCCTCGTGCAATCAAAAAACTTGGAGTTCGAATGAGTTTTATTCCTGAAGACAGACTGGGAATGGGGCTTGTTGCAGGAATGGACATTACAGAAAATGTTCTGCTTAAAAATTATGATGAGTCTGACGGCTTATTTGTTGACCGTGAAGCTGGAAGAAGAAGGGCAGAACTTATTGTGAAGAATTACGATGTATCTACTCCGGGAATAAATCATGTCGTCAGAAAACTTTCCGGTGGTAATATTCAGAAAGTCCTTCTTGGAAGAGAAATTGAAATGCACCCGAAGGTTCTCATAACTGCATATCCATTCCGTGGATTGGATGTAGGTGCTTCAAAGACAATATTTGATATGCTCAATGAACAGAAGCAGCATGGAGTTGCAATTCTTCTTGTTGCAGAAGATCTGGATATACTTCGCGGTTTGAGTGACAGACTTCTTGTAATCCACAATGGAAGAAATATGGGCGTAGTAGATCCTAGAAACACATCAAAGGAAAAAATCGGTGTTATGATGATGGGAGGTGAGCAATGATAAAGATTGTATCAAATCATGATTTGTCATTTAAGCAGAAAACAGTTTTGAGAACAGTAGCCATTGTTTCTTCGTTTGTTGCAACAGCACTGATTCTTCTTTGTCTTTCATATAATCCTCTTGAGGTTTTTTCAAAGATAGTTGAGGGAAGCCTTGGAACTGCCTACAGGTTCAGGGAAACATGCAACAAAACTATTTTGCTTACGATGCTTTCTCTTGGTATCGGAATAGCATTTAAAATGAAATTCTGGAACATTGGAGCTGAAGGTCAGTTCTATATGGGTGCTTATGGAGCAAGTCTTATTGCTTTTGCATTTCCTGAACTTCCAAAAGGAATCTTATTGACTCTCATGATTCTCTCGGGATTTGTTTTCGGCGGGCTGTTTGCTCTTATTCCAGCTGCATTGAAAATTAAATTTTCTACCAGTGAAACTCTTGTTACACTCATGTTGAATTATATTGCTCAAAAATGGATCAGCTATCTTCAGTATGGACCATGGAAAAGTGCCAATGGTTTTCCGAAGATAGATAATTTTGCTGCCAGTGCTGTTTTGCCCAAAGTCTTTGGAATTCACATGGGATGGATTTTGACTCTTCTTTGTGCTGTTTTGCTTTTTGTGGTTTTCCGTAAAACTAAGTTTGGCTATGAAATCATGATTCTCGGCGAAAGTGAGGCTACGGCAAGATATGCTGGGATAAATGTTGCAAAGGTTCTTGTCATTTCAATTTTTATTTCTGGCGGTTTGTGTGGTCTTGCCGGAATGATGCAGGCCAGTGCAATCGAGCGGTCTTTGTCTGATCAGCTTTCCGGAGGAATGGGATTCACTGCTGTTATTACAACATGGCTTAGTGCTTTGAATCCTCTTCTCATGATTGTTGTTTCCTTTGTTTTCAGCATGCTTATTCAGGGTGGAAGTTTCCTTCAAAGTTCTCTTCAAATTCCTGCAAGCATGTCCCATATTATTCTTGGTATCATTATTTTCTTTGTTCTTGGCAGTGAGTTTTTTGTCAGGTATAAATTTGCTGTAACATTTAATCGTGAAAAAAAATCAGGTGGTAGATCATGACATTCTTGCTTCAGCTTGGACTTTTTCTTCAGACTTCTATTCAGATGGGAACACATATTCTTCTTGCAACTTCAGGTGGTATTATGTGTGAAAAGGCCGGAAATACAAATCTTGGTATTGAAGGAATGATGCTTCTTGGAGCCTCAGTCGGATATTGGGTTGCCTATACCACAGGAAATCCATTTCTGGCTGTTATTGCAGCGGGCTTGTCTAGTGCAGCGGGTGCCTTGATTTATGCAGTTATCGCAGTTACATTGCGGGGAAATCAAGTTGTCACAGGACTTGTTCTTACAGTTTTTGGAACTGGAGTTGCAGGATATCTTGGTAAAACTATTTCTTCACATTTTCTTCCTCAGTCAATAATTGATGCTTTTGCACCGGTTGAGATTCCAGTGCTTTCAAAGATTCCAGTTTTGGGACCTGCATTGTTTTCTCAGGGAATCTATGTGTATCTGTCAGTTCTTATTTCTGTTGTTTTGTTTTTGTACATGAAATACACGCGAATTGGTTTGAATCTTCGTGCTGTTGGAGAAAATCCAGGAGCTGCTGATGCCTGTGGAATAAATGTTTCTCTTTATAAATATGTTCATATTCTTTTGGGTGGTTTCCTTGCCGGCATGGGAGGTGCTTATCTTTCCCTCGTTTTCGTTCCTCGATGGCAGGAAAATATTACTGCAGGTGCAGGATGGATTGCGGTTGCATTCATAATTTTCAGTACGTGGAATCCACTTCAGGCAATTATTGCAAGCTGGGTTTTCGGTGCTTTGAAGGGACTTTCATTTAAGTTACAGAATTTGACTTTGGGTTCTGTTCATATTTCTGTTTCCGGTCAGCTTATGGATATGGTTCCTTACATTGCAACAATCATAGTTCTTGTAGTTCTTACCATGCGAAAGCAGAAAGAAAAACAGGGCCCGGAATCCCTGGGCTCTCCGTATTTCCGCGAAGAGCGTTAGTGCTGATTTTAAATATTTAACCCCTTTCCAGGAATTTCAGTTGTACCAATTTTTTCTTTGACTTTTGGCACACATCAGAAATTTATGGAAAGGGGTTTTGTTTAATGATGAATCAATATATGTCAAGATTGTAGGAAATGGAATTTGATTGTCCCAGAATATTGAATGTAGTGATTGTAAGTGTTGTATGTCCCTTTGGAAACTGAATGTTTGCAACAAGCTGCTTTGTGCCGTCTGGATAGATTGATGACTTTGCGTAGTGCGCGTTTCCTTCAGCTCCAAGTTTTCCATTTTTTTCTTTTAGTGTATCGTAGGAAATAGTCTCTACTGTTGCCCCGTTTACAGAAACTATTGTTTTTGCTGGAACTGCAATTTCCTGTCGCTGCCTGTAAACTGAATAGAATCCAGAAGGAAGCTTTCGTTCATTCAACAGGTTATGGTATGTGCCATTCTTATCTGCAAGAGTAATCTGCCCGGAAATAAGTGGAAGCTCCCGGCCAATTCGTGGCATGAGGATTCTTGGGTTAACTGCAGTTGCATTCTTTGTGTCTACAACTTTGAATTCAAGGCAGCTTTCTCCTTCCTGCCAGCCGGACATTCCGCTTTGTCCAAGGCTTTCCCCGGATTTTACTTCCTGTGTTGATGAAATAAATTTCTTCGGAATTGCATCGCTGTCAAGATTTGCATATACAGTTTCAAGCTGATCTTTGTGTGCTATGATAATTGTGTTTCCAAGTGCTGAGTCAAACCACCCAAAATCGTCGCTGTGATCCATAATGACTACGGATACAGTTCCCTTTTCACAGGCCTTTACGTCTGATGCATCCCGGAAAATAAGTGATGAGCTGATTGTTCCTCCCCTAAGCTGTCCGAAATAAGAGTAGAATGAATCCGATTCAGTTTCCTTCTGTGGCCAGTCAAAAGAGTAGAGTGCTGTTGCTGCAAGAAGAAGTACCCCTGCTGATGCAATGAATGCTGTTTTTCTTTTCATTATTTTACCTCCAGCTCACTATTTTCTGGAAACCGTAAGCTTTGAAATGTTTGTGTCTCTTCCAACGTAGAGTGAGTCTCCACGAACCATTATGAATCCGTTTGAACCTTCAAAATCAAAGCATGCAACTGTGTGGTCAAATGGTTCAATTATTGAGACCAGATATGTGTTTTTGTCTTTGCTCAGTGCAAAAACCATGCCTGATGTGCTTGAGAATTCAATCTGCGATATTTTTCCCTCAATTGGAATTTCAGAAGTTCTGCCTGTTTCAAGATTTACTATTCCAAGTCCGCCGTTATAGTTGTAGTAAACAGTCTTTGAGTCTGGTGAGAATTTTACCAGAGTCTGTCTTGCCAGCTGTTTTTCAAGATATTTGTGGAATATAATTTTGGAATGGCCGTCTTTGTTTGATGCCACAATAAATCTCTGTTCGTTTTGTCCGCACACGCAGGCAATTGTTTTGGCATCTTCAGACAGATCAACTCCAAGAATTACATTGATGTCACTTCCGCCAGGTATGAAGTTCTGGTCTGGCTTTCCATTCTTGTTAAAGGAAATAAGTCTTCCGTCAGAAAAACCTGCAACACATCCACTTGAATTTGAGGCAAATGCGGTTACTGGCAGGTAGGATTCGTATCTCCATAGCTGTTTTCCCTTTTCATTGAACTGAGAAAATGAAGTCCCACCTGGAAGAAAAACATAGATCCTGTCTTCATCAAAGAATGGAAATCCCGCCTCTTTAATTGTTCCTTCTTTTTTACCGTTTGGAAGATACATGTCAAACTCAGTTGTGTTGGCACCGTATGAAGTATATCTTGTGCTTGTGATTGTTGATTTGAACGGATAGCTCTTGCAAGTAGAAATCTTTCCGCTGTCAGTAAAGTAACCGAAATTCTGTCCCAGCCTGAATGGAATCAACTCACCGTCTTTTTCTGATGCTTCATGAATGTTAAGTATGTTTTCAGTCCATTCCGGGGTGAGTGTTAATTCTGTTCCTATGGGTTTGAAGGAAAAGAGAATGTATATGACACTAAAGGCAATTGCCAGTGGAATTGTTTTGTTTCTAGGTTTCTTATTTAAATCCATATTGACTCCATAATCGGGAAACCACAGAAATAATTGAAGTTTCTGGGTTTAACTTATGATATATATAATCATCAAAAAATGCAATTTTGCACTTGCTTTGTACTAAACATTGCTTCTAGATTCTGAAAATTTTTGAATTGGTCAGAACTTCATTCCCATTTTCAGTTATGAGCACGTCGTTTTCAAGTCTGACTCCGCCAAGTTTTGCATCGTATAATCCAGGCTCAAGAGTAATAATGTTGCCTGGTTCAAAAGTTTTTTCAGATCCGCTTTTCTTGCTTACAAATGGTGCCTCATGAATCTCAAGTCCTGTTCCGTGTCCAAGTCCGTGTGGCATGAATTTCCCGGCACAGGCAAATATTTCATCTGCTTTCTGTACGGCACGGCAAATTTTTTCTCCGGGAACATAAAGTTTCAGGCATTCATCTTTTGCATTCTGAACAAGGTCAAGAAGATGTTCCTGTTCCTTTGAGAGAGGTCCCCTTGCAATAGTAATTGTACAGTCGCTGGCGTATCCCTCATAGCAGACTCCATAGTCCAGAATTGAAAGACCTTTTGTTCCCCAAGATCCATTTGTGTATCCTGGGAATGCATGTATTGCAAAACTTCTGTCTGGTCCTGCTGCCAGTGTGTCAAAGCTTGTCTTTTCGCATCCTTTTTCACGGAGCATTTTTTCAGCATACAGGGCAACATCGGTTTCTGTTCTGATCTTTCCGGAAGTTACCATGGAGTAGATTTCCTGTGTCATTTCATCTGTAATACTGCAGGCTTTTCTGGTGCATTCAATTTCATAGTCGTCTTTCACAGCCCTCATGTTAACTGCATACTCGTGTACTCCGCTGGATATGCATTCCAGTTCAAAGTCGGAAAGTTCATTTTTTAATTCGCAGTAATCCAGATGGCTTGTTTTGGGCGAAATCTGAATCTTTTGTTTTTTTGATGAAGTCAATTCTCCCAAAATTGATTTCAATGCAAGGCTTCTTTTTCTTTCGAATTTTGTGAGTGGATAAATCTTGTCTACTGCCATTGCCATTTTTGATGCAAGAATTTCGTCCCATGGAACCAGTATTGAATTTCCGTCCCTTGTGAGAATCAGTGTTGCATCAGCGGGATGTCCGGTAAAGTATCTTATTGAAACATCACGCAAATCTTCATCGTCTGAAAAAATTGCCGCAAAAACATCATGTTCCCTTAGCCACTGAAATATTTTTTCCTGTCGGTTTCTGAAGTATTTTTCTTTTTCCATAGTTCTATGCTCTCTTTATTATTTTTCTTGATGCAGCTTTGAGTATTGAATCTTTTGTCAATGCAAGAAGAATTATTCCTGCTGTGCCGAAAATGATTCCTGTGATTGCGACAGGAATTCCGTGGCTTATTAATTTTGAGTGACCTTCAAACATTGCAATTATTTTGTCTTTTATAAAATAGATTGATGCAGAAGCTGCAATGCTCAACAGTATTATTTTGAGTGAGTATGTAACAATAGATTTTACAAGGTCTCCAACCTGAATGTCTTTTGTCTTGGAAAGAAATGCAAACAAAATAATTGTGTTAACTGCACTTGCAGTTGTCAGTGCAAATGCTATTCCCTTGCCGCCAAAGTTTGTTACAAGAAGGGATGCCAGTGCAATGTTTACTGCAAAGTTTATGAGACCGGCAACTGTTGGGCTCTTGGTGTTCTTCTGGGCGTAGAATGCAGGTGAAACTATCCTGTTTACTGCAATGAAAAATAGTCCGATTATGTGCCAGTTGAATACGTCCATTGTCATCCTGACAGATTCTTCCTTAAATTTTCCGCCGGAAAAAATGAGGCATATAATGTTCTCGCTCATTATCAGTGCATAGAATGTTATGGGAATTGCTATAAGAGCCATTATCTTCACAGACTGTGATATGAGGTTCTTGAATTCTTCCCACATCTTGTTTTTTGCAAATCCTGTCAGATCCGGTAGAATGACTGTTCCTATTGTTACTGCACAAATTCCCAGAATAAGTTCCTGTAGCCTCAGTGAGTATTGCAGACTTGAAACAACTCCTTCTCCAGCACGGGTTGCAAGTGCCGATGAAACAATGTCGTTGATCTGGTACCCTGCCATTCCTATGATAGTTGGTCCCACAAGCCTGATTACTTTTCTTGTTCCAGGGTTGGAGAAAGCTTTCTTCAATGAAGTGAATGTAACTTTCCAGTCATTTTTCAAAACAAAGGGAAACTGAAAAAAGGCCTGAACGGATCCACCCAAAATAACACCAATTGCCATGGCTCTTGCAGGGTTTTCAGTCCATCTTGAAAGAATGTAAGTTGATGCAATTACTATTGAATTGAAAAGAATCGGTGTGAATCCTGATGGTGAGAAAATCTTGAGTGCGTTTAGAATTCCCTGGAAAAGTGCGGCCACAGAAATCACTGCCAGGTATGGAAACATGATTCTTGTGAGAATCTCGGCTTCCTTCATTGCACAAGAATCTTCAGTTTTGTAGAAAATCCGGAGAATCAGCGGAGTGAGAATCATTCCGATTGAAACAAATACTGTCGTCAGGAAAGTGAGGAGTGTGAAGGTGGCACTGATAAAATCCTGTGTTTCATTTTTCTTTTCCGGTGTTGTTGAATCTTCCAGGTAATTCTTGAAAGTTGGAATGAATGCAACGGAAACAGAATTTTCAGCAAAAAGTCTCCTGAACAGGTTTGGAATCATGAATGCAATTCCAAATGCATCAGAAAGTGCTGAAGTTCCAAGAAAACGTGCCTTGGTCATTTCTCTGATCAATCCGAGGATTCGTGAAAGAAGGGTCAATGCTGAAAGAGAAAGCCCCTTTGCCAAAAGTGAACTCTTTTTATTCATATTGAATAGAATATATTTTATTGTTGAAAAAATAAAGTAATGCCATTAAAATTGGATAGGGGATAGGATATGAAACGTTCAAAACATCATTTTAAATTTTTCCAATATGTCGGGGATACCCCAATTGTTTCTACTAAAATAAAGATTCTTGCAGTATTTATAACATTGATTCTTCTTTCGACATTTTCCACAAACCTCATTGCCATAACTTTGTCTCAGAGAAAGGTTATCCAGTTGCAGAATGTTGTTCTTGTCGGCAAGCTTACGGAATTGTTCAATACGGCAAACAGCCAGAAACAAATTGAAGCGTATTCTCAGGATACTCAGGCTTCTCTTGATGCCCTCACGCAGGCAGCCAAAAAGGGGTTTACGGAGATGGACGTGAATTCTGTTGCTCTTGCCGTAAGACCTAACGGAATGATTTTGTTCTTTGCATCACCAAACGAAAATGTCAAATGGGACATGTTTAGTGATAAGGCCGCCCTTGATAAAATGGACAGCACTGAAAACAAGCAGGGATCCCTTTATTTTACAGGTCCTGATGGCTATGAGTATTTCGGTGTGTATAAATTTCATGAGACCTGGTTTTCATATATCATTCGTGCCAATAGGGTTCAGGATACAAACCGTGCCATGTTCAAGGTTTTGGGAATTACAGTTGTTCTCGTTCTTGTAATGGCAATTTTCTTTGTATTCATGGGAACTAAAATTCTTGATGGCCTTTTGTCAAACATCAAGAATATTTCCATGCAGCTTTATGATATGCAGCAGTCACAGACTTTGAAGCCTATCAACCTTGAAGGAGCTCCCAATGATGACATTACCTATCTTGCAGCAAACTTTAACTCTCTTTCTTCTACAATTGATAATCTTCTCAAGATTTTCCAGAAATTTGTTCCGGCAAACGTTGTAAGAAAGGCTCATCAGGATCAGATAATCAAGCTTGAAGGAAAGCAGTGTAATCTTACTATCCTGTTCAGTGATATAAAGAGCTTTACCTATCGAACTGAGGTTCTCGGAAATGACATTATTGGTCTTTTGAATGTTCACTATGATTCTGTAATCAAAAAGGTCAATGAACATAGTGGAGTCATTGGATCCATAATTGGGGATGCAATTCTTGCAAGCTATGGAATTGAAGATTATTCAACCAGCAATAAGTCATACGATGCCATTAAGAGTGCCTGGGAAATTACTGCTGTTACTGCAGAACTCCGCAACAAGATGAAAATCAGGCGTGAGGTTCTTGAAAAGGAACGAAAACTCACGGAAAGTGAAGAGCGCGTCTATGAAGCCGTAATGCTTGATGTTGGTGTTGGTATTGACGGTGGATCTGTATTCTATGGAAACATCGGATCTTTTGAACGCATGGCAAATACAGTAATTGGAGACAATGTTAATTCTGCATCACGCCTTGAAGGACTTACCAGAATGTACAAGGTTCCTGTTATTGTAAGTGAATATATCATGAATGATGCCATGAAGGATCCTGAAGCAAAAGCCAGATATGTATTCTATGAAATTGATACTGTTCAGGTCAAAGGAAAAACTGAGGGCGTTAAGATATATTTCCCTCTGGACAAGGATTGCGCTTGCCCGGACTGGAGCTATTCGCTGCTAAATGAAAAATTTGAAAAGTTTGAAGCGGGACTTGCTGCTTACTATAAGGGCGACTGGAAATCTGCCAGACGTAATTTTAAGCTTTCAAAGCTTGCTGTAACGGACATTTTCCTTGAGAGAATGGGATTGAAATCAGCACCTGCAGGATGGAGTGGAATATGGGAAATAACAACAAAATAAAAAAACAGCTTGTTCCTGTGAGGGATGTTCATAAGGAAGTTGCTCTTCTTCTTGAAGATGAGCTTAGTCTTATTTCAAATGCTGAACAGAAAAAAACATATATTCTTAGTGAGGAATATCCTAAAACACAAAAGAATAATTTTTCTTTCATGTGGAAGAATGTCTGGGCAAGACTCTTGATTTGCTTTGCGGTTGTAGCTGCAATCACATATCTTCTTGTTTCTTTTGTTTCAAGATCTAACAAGAATATACCTGTTGAAGTTGCAGAATTTGAATCCATGAATCTTACTGTACTTCTCAACAAGGTTAATGATATTGACAATAAGATTCAGGAATATGAAAAACAGAAGAAGGAACTTGTTGCAGAACGCGACAAGAAACTTGATCTTATAGAAAAAAAACATGCAAAGGCTTTGAAGAACTATGCGGCTCAGAAAATCAGGAGTAAGTCAAAGCGTCAGAAAATGGAACAGGAAATCGAAGATGTCTATAGGGCTGATCTTGCAACTGTTTCAGTAATCAAGAAAAAAATAGCTGCATGCAACGATGAAATAAAGAATCTTCAGGCTCAGAGAAATGAGTTTGATGCAACCAGGATTCAGGAAGCAGAAAGGCAGAAGGCTGTGCTTAACAATGAAAGATATCTTCATCAAAAAGAAATTGAAAAGCTAACTTCTGAATATAATGGCAAACTTGATGATGCTGCAAAAAAACTTCAGGAGACTATTGATTCTGACTTGAAGAGACAGAATGATGCAGTTGAGGCTACAGTCAATTTTTATGACCCGATTCTTCCAGAAGATGATACGGCAAAGAAAATTGTTAGAAAAATGGCTTCAAAAAAGTTTTCATTTACAGGTGCCACATCGGGCGGAACTGTTGAAATGAATCTATCAAATGATGCTTCAAAGGATTTCAAGGCTTCTCTTGCTTCGGTTAAGGATTATTATTCAAACATTACTTATCTTCACAGTAAGATAAAGGTTCTGCCTCATAATGAAAAACGTGCTGTTTCTTCTTACTACAATGCTGTCTTGAATTCTGCTTATGCTGCAGGAAATGAAATTTGCTCTGCAAGCGTTCGCGAGGTTAACAGGATCATTTCAGAAAAGAACCAGATTGTTCAGTCAAGAAACAGAGTTCAGAGTGAATATGATGAGCTTCTGGAAAATCTGTGCAAGTCTTCTTCTCCTGAAAAACCAGTCAATGGATTTATAAGAAATGCGCGCGGTAATGTTTATGTTTCCCATGACTTCATGCATTATTTTACGAGTTCTGATTACAATGGCTTTGTTGTTCCATGTGATATTTATCGTGGTGACCTGAAGATTGGAATTGGAGAACTTGAAAGTGTTGATGGCAAGATTATGGCCGTAAAGACTTCATTCAATGCAGGCTATTCCTTGAAAGGTGGGGACAAAGTTGCCATTGGTACTCCATACAAGCCATCAGAAGCTTCATCTGAATCAGCTGTCCCGGCAGAAACTGAATCGGCAGAGTAGGCATGGCAGAAAAGAAAAAACTTGAACGACTGGACAAAATCCTGGCAAATAATGGATTTGGCACAAGAAAAGAAGTCAGGCATATTGTTTCCAAGGGTTTTGTCAAAGTTAATGGAATTCCAGTAAAAGAATTTGATCTTCATGTTGACCCTGAAAATGATGAGATAGCTGTCGGTGAAAAATATCTTTTGCACAAAAAGAACACCTACTTCATGATGAATAAGAAGGCCGGGTGTGTATGCTCGGCTAAAAGTGACAGTCATGATACAGTTTTTGACTATATGTCAGAAGAAGACCGTCAGAAAAAAATCGGCGGGTCTCTTGCCATTGTTGGACGACTTGATGTTGATACGGAAGGTTTGCTTCTTTTCACAACCGACGGAGATCTTAATCACAAGCTCACTTTTCCAAAATATGAAGTTAAGAAAACATATCTTGTGCATCTTCGTTGCAAAGTAAGTGATGGCGACAAGGCAGAGTACATCCGCAAGGCAAAATCAGGGATTCATATTCCTGCCTGCTCCAATGATGAAGAGTGTGACGCTAAACCCTGTTTAATTGAATTTCTTGAAGATGATAAATGTACCATAACTGTTACGGAAGGCCGTTTTCATGAGGTAAAGAGGATTTTTATTGCCCTTGAAAATGAAGTCGTATATCTGAAACGTCTTTCTATGGGTAATCTTATGCTTGATAAGAACCTAGCTTCTGGGGAATACCGGCCCCTTACAGAAGAAGAAATAGAATCCCTTAAAACAATTGTCTCAAATTGAATTAAAATTATTTTTCATTTACAATAAATGCACAAAGCCAGGGGCGCCGGGCACATCACGGGGAACAAAACCGGATGCCCGAATCAAATGGAGAATCAAATGACTGATATTGAAATCGCACAGAAAAATGTTATGGTTCCTGTTTCGGAAGTAGCAGCAAAAATTGGTCTTACGGAAAAAGATCTTGATTTTTACGGATCATACAAGGCAAAAATAAATTTTGAAAAATTGAATTCATTGCAGGCTTCTGAAAAAAGAGGAAAGCTTGTTCTTGTAACTGCAATGACACCAACAGCAGCAGGAGAAGGAAAGTCTACCGTTACAATTGCTCTTGGAGACGGACTTAATAAAATCGGAAAGAAGACTGTAATAGCCCTTCGAGAGCCTTCACTTGGTCCATGCTTTGGAATTAAGGGTGGGGCATGTGGCGGCGGTTATGCTCAGGTTGTTCCAATGGAAGACATTAATCTTCATTTTACAGGCGACATTCATGCAATCACTGCTGCAAACAACCTTATGGCTGCCTTGATTGACAATCACCTCCAGCAGGGCAATGACCTCAATATTGATCCTCGAACAATTTCATGGAAACGATGCGTTGACTTGAATGACCGTTCCTTGCGCAATGTTATAATAGGCCTTGGGAGCAGAGTTGATGGTATTCCTCGTGAAACTCACTTCCAGATTTCTGTTGCTTCAGAAATCATGGCAATAGTTTGTCTTTCAAAAAATATTTCTGAACTTAAAGAAAAAATCAGCCGCATCATCATCGGACAGACATACACAAAGGAAAATGTTACTTTCGGGCAGCTTAACTGTACTGGTGCAGTCGCAGCTCTTCTTAAGGATGCCATCAGGCCGAATCTTGTTCAGACTCTTGAAAAAAATCCTGCCTTCATTCACGGCGGTCCCTTTGCAAACATCGCACACGGATGTAACTCTATTAATGCAACTTTGTGTGCCCTTGCAACTGGAGACTATGTTGTTACAGAAGCAGGTTTTGCCGCAGATCTTGGTGCTGAAAAATTCTTTGACATTAAGTGCCGCATGCATGGTCTAAAACCAAATGCAGCTGTAATCGTTGCAACATGCCGTGCAATCAAGATGCATGGTGGTGTTCTCAAATCTGATCTTGGAATTGAAAACCTTGTTGCCATTACAAGTGGTTTTGAAAATGTAAGGGCTCACATAAACAATATGAAAAAATTCGGTCTTCCTTGTGTTATTGCCGTAAATAAGTTCATTACCGATACAGATGCAGAAATTGCACTTGTTCAGCAGCTTGCAAAAGAGTGTGGAAGTGAAGCTATTCTTTGTGAAGGATGGGGAAAAGGAGGAGACGGAACAAAGGCTCTTGCAGAAAAAATCGTTGAGATTTGTGATAAACCATCTGAATTCAAGAATATTTATCCATTGGAAGCTACCTTCAAGGAAAAGATCGAGACTCTTGCAAAAGAAATTTACGGAGCTGCTACTGTTGAATTTGATACAAAGGCTCTCAAGAAGCTTGCTGAATATGAAAAAGCCGGCTACGGAAATCTTCCTGTCTGCATGGCAAAGACTCAGAATTCAATAAGCCATAACAAGTCTGCCCTTGGTGCTCCAAGCGGGTATGCATTCCCTGTTCGTGATGTTCAGCTTTACAGTGGTGCAGGATTTGTTGTTGCCTTTGCCGGTGACATTGTTGATATGCCGGGACTTCCAAAGGTACCAGCTGCAGAAAATATTGATGTTGATGACAATGGTGTAATCAGCGGATTGTTCTAGAATTGATTGGAGAAATAGTAAAGCCCCAAAGGTTCTATGAGATACCACAGATCCTTTGGGGCTTTATTTGTTATGCTCAATTGTTAGTCCCCTCGGATTTGATCTGGGGGGATTATGCCTCAACAACCTTGAGGATTGCCTTGAGAAGATCGTCGTATTCATCAAAGGCTTCAAGTTCCGGGTTGTCTTTTTTTATCTGGTCAGTTGAACGGAAAAGGAATCCTGCCTTGCTTGCCTTGATCATTGCAAGGTCATTGTGACTGTCACCGCTTGCTACTGTTTCAAATCCGCATGACTGGAGAGCCTTTACAGTTGTAAGCTTTGACTGTGGGCACCTCATCTTGAAGTCTGTGATTTCACCATTTGGAGCCACAACAAGTTCGTTACAGAAAATTGTCGGCATGCCAAGTTTCTTCATCAACGGGCCTGCAAACTGGCTGAAAGTGTCGCTGATGATGATTGTCTGACAGTTGCTTCTGAGTGTGTCAAGAAATTCCTTTGCACCAGGAAGGGGATCAATCTTTGAGATTACATCCTGAATTTCCTTGAGTCCAAGACCATGTTCCTTTAGAATCCCGATTCTCCATTTCATAAGCTTGTCGTAGTCAGGTTCATCGCGGGTTGTGCGCTTGAGTTCTGGAATTCCTGAAACCTTTGAAAATTCAATCCAGATTTCTGGAACAAGAACGCCTTCAAGATCAAGACATGTAATATACATATTTTTTCACCTCAATATAATCAATTTATTGATGATAATATATCACAAAAACAATTTGAAATAAACACTGGCAAGCTTCATTCATCAATTGTTTATTCCCTTCACTGGTACTATACTCTTATCATGATATACACTCTTACATTGAACCCATCCATTGACTATGTTCTTTCCCTTCATGAACTTATTCCCGGCTGTGTAAATCGTTCCCTGTCACAGAGTTTGTTTCCGGGCGGGAAGGGAATCAATGTTTCCATAGTTTTATCCAGACTTGGAACTCCATCTGTTGCACTTGGTTTTGTCTCAGGATTCACAGGTTCTCAGATCGTTAAAACACTTTCATTGTCGGGCAATCTTGTAAAGCCTGATTTTGTTGTTTCAGAATCTGCCGGTCAGTTTTCAAGAATCAACGTCAAGCTGGAAACAAATGCCTGTGAAACTGAAATAAATGCACCGGGACCTGTTATTACTGAATCTGATGAAAAAAAATTATTTGAAAAGCTTGATTTGCTTCGTGATGGTGACATGCTGGTTTTTGCCGGAAGCATTCCTCTTTCGCTCAAAAGTGATTTCTACTCCAGAATTATGAAAAGTCTTTCTGCAAGAAAAATAAGCTTTGTGGTTGATGCAACAAAGAGTCTTCTGACGGACTGCCTTCAGTTCAGGCCGTTTCTTGTAAAGCCAAACAATCATGAACTGGGGGAGATTTTTGGAGTTGCTCTGGAAACTGCACAGGATTGCATTCCCTATGCAAAGAAGCTTCGCCACATGGGAGCTGAGAATGTTCTTGTGTCTCTCGGTGGTAATGGGGCTTTGCTTGTTTCAGAAGAAAATGTATTTGAATGTCCATGCCCAAGAATCAGTGTCGTCAATACCGTTGGAAGCGGTGATTCAATGGTTGCTGCTTTCATTCATTCTCTCTGTGAAAAAAAATCCATGGCAGATGCCTTAAAATTTGCCGTGGCAGCTGGCAGTGCGTCCGCATCCAAAAACTGGCTGTGCAATAAGAATGATGTTGTCCAAATGCTGGAAAAATTCTAGAGATGACAGCCTGCATAAAAAGTACAGGCTGTGTATGTTCTGGTCAGAAAATTATTTAATTAACTGTGATTTTACAACTCTTATTCTTGTTGTAAGACATGATTCAAGTTCATTGACGTGTTTTTTGTAGTCTTCAAAAGGCAAGAGATTCATCTGTTCATTCACGACAAATGATTCTTCCCATCGGAGCCTGTCAAGAAGGGCACTCTTTTCAAGTTTTTCAGAAAGATCTTTTATTTCCTGCTTTATTTTTTCTTCAGTTACCAGATCAGATTCCAGAAGTTCTTTTATCTTTGAATTGAATTCCCTTGTCTTGAACAAAGCATCAAAGTAAATTGAATCATTGACAATCAGTGTGTTCATCCATTCAGAAGCACTCCAGTCAAAATCCCAGACTGGGCCTGCTTTAAGAAACCCCTGAGTGTTTTCAAATGTGAAATATGAACTTCTTGGAAGCTTTAAGTCAACGTTGCCCATTATCTCATTTACAAGATAGAATTTTGCAAATGAGTCAATATCAACACTGTTTTTGTATTGTCAGTGTATGGAAAGTAAGGTGAGTACAAAATACCCTCAATCGCATTGATTTTTTCCTTAAGGTTTTCAAGTTTTGCATCATTCATGGTGTCGTCATTTTTTACCTGAACAGGGAACTTTTTTATTTGGCTCTTGAATTTCCATGTCTCATCAAAGTATGTGTCCATTTCAATCAGGTAGTCATTATCTTCGTCAATATCAACTCTGTTTGAATTCACCTTGATCTGCTCACCAAGCCAGTAAAGTCCCACATAGTTTCCGTTGAGAACCAGATTCACAAATTTACCGCGAACAGTATAGTCCAGTCCCAGCTGTCTGCTCAGGTAGAATGCCATCTCGTTTTTCAAATGGGAATGATCAAAATAGTTTGCAATCAAAACCCATCTCTTGTGTTTTGGCATTCCGCATATTTTTGTCTTTTCATCAAATTTTATTGCAAAAGGTTTTTTCGCGCAGCCCCATGTGGTGTTTCCTCTTCCCCTTATTTGCATGTCAGTCGGTTCCATATTCCACGATTCATCTTCAGCGTTTTCGATTTTTATGCTTGCATCAATCCAGTTTTCCTTGTCCAATATGAATTGATTGTTTTTTGTCTCAATGCTAACAATTGGAATACCTGCATCTTGCAACAATACTTTTGGAACTATATAAGGTTCGTACATTGCCAGTGAATTGTCAGATGTTACTTCATCAGTACATGAAATAAATGCGGCTAAACATGCAGCTAAAGCGACTGCACACAACTTGAAGAATAATTTTTTCTTGTGTGTCATTCTGTATAATCTTCTGTCAATACATTATATGCTTCTAATTAAGACAATTCAATTTTTTTTTTCGGTTTGAGTATTTCCAGCAACGTCCTTCCGGGGTTCGGCTCTTCGCCTCAGTGCGCTGCACCAGGCCCCTCCAGGAACGCAAACGCCCTCACCAGAATTATGAAATAAGAATTATGAATTAAGAATTATGAATTAAGAATTATGAATTATGAATTATGAATTATGAATTATGAATTATGAATTATGAATTAAGAATTAAGAATTA
>SAMEA3663224__coassemble_196_pt1 | contig 31720 bp, 28 predicted proteins | sample SAMEA3663224__metabat2_low_PE_008 | metagenome-assembled genome bin SAMEA3663224 (sample SAMEA3663224) | pig gut metagenome | biome: pig gut; feature: pig-associated habitat; material: faeces | place: China | collected 2013
GAAAGCGGGAAAGTAGGAAGCTGCCGGCTTTTTTATTTTAAACCGGGGACTCTGCCCTGGTGGGCAGACAGGATTCAAGGGCCCTGGCGGTGTCCTGGCCTGCAGCCTCCGTTATGATACAGTTTCCTGCCATCCTGCCTCTTGCGCTTGATATGGTGTGTCCGCCGGTTCTTTGGTGGGTGCTGCCTGATTTTTTTAAATCTTGTTGTTCAATCTTTTTTTTGTCTGGATTCTTTTGGTATTAAATTTCTTTTCTAAAAAAGAATCAATTTTAATGTTTTAGTATTATTAAGCCTTTGATTGCACGAAGGCTATGTAATGAGAAAATCAATACTTTTTGTATTTATTTATTTCATGGGCATTAATCAATATTATACAGATTTCGTACAATAAAGTTCGCCATTTGGGGTAGGAAAAAGCCATTGAAAATTCCACAATGTTAGTTACCACAACAAACAAAAGGAAAAGACAATGGCTAAGAAGAACGATACTACATTTTTCGAAAATAAACTACTGGATTTTGTTACAGCAAAAGATCCAATACTTGAAATGCTTCAGTGGGTAATGGACAAGTTCATGGAGATTGAGGTTGCCCACAAAACGGGAGTTGAAAAAGGGATTCACTCAGAAAACCGAACAGGTTACCGGTGCGGATACAGAATCCGACGCTTTGACACGAGGGTCGGAACGGTTTATCTTTTGGTTCAGAAGACTCCTGGGCCGCGGACTTGAGAAAGTCTTGCAGAGATGCAAGGTTCATTTCACGCGGAATATACTTGCGAAAGAAAAGGAGAAAGTCTCCGCAAGGCTCTATCGATCACTATAACAATGAAATAACACATAGGGTAGTGTCATTTGTGTAAAAAAAAAAGCGCTCTGATAATTCAGAGCGCCTTCAGATTACAGGTAGTATATTACCAGTTATCCATCATATCATCTTCATCGCGGTTTTCAAGATCATAAAGATCAGTAACAGCGCGCATGTCATCTAGGTACATATAGAACGAACCACGAGCTTCCATTGGGTTACAATCTACACGGAATCCAACAATGCGAAGTCCTGGCTTGTCTCCATGGTATACAGACTGCTGAACAATACCATGTTCTCCATCTGGAGAAGGTGGTATAGCAGCTGTAATCTTCTTCCATCCAGAGAATTCAAGAGAACCCATCCAAATTTCAAAGTTATTTCCATTGTAATCCTGTACGAGAAGCCACAACTGGTGTCCCATGTTTCGTCCGCATGCCCACACAGAAACTGTCTTTGTTACACCTTCAATTGGAATTGGGCGTGCTGAAGTGATATAGAACTCATTCTTTCCTCTGCGGAAGAATTCAACCTTAACACCAAGAACTTTTGTGTCTTCTGCCTGTTTATTGTTTGGGTCATTGAGTTCTTCTTTTGCTGCAGGAGATCCGTCAAATAGACGTCCTGAGATTACACCATAGTCAGGTGAAATATGAACATTCCATGAGCCTTCGCGTTCGAAGCGTTCAACACTTACTTCACGAAGTGCCTGACGTGCACTGTCATTTCCGATGTTTGAAGCATCTGGATCAGACAAACTATCGGTCTGTGCAAATACAGAAGCTGCGAAAAATACTGACAATGTTAAAATTGCAAAGCTAATCTTTTTCATTTATCTTCCACCTTTTATTTATTTTGCATCTGAAGCACTGCTTGATGAACTTTCGCTCTTGTTTTCAGAATCACCAAAGTCTGCATCCTTCAATGCATATCCGTCGTAAACGTTAGAAAGTGTATTTGTTGTGTACTTCAACTGATCGAAATAAATTACATAATCATCAACCGCTTCGTTTGAATCTGTGCGGATTCTGAATCCAACAAATGTCATGTCTGTGCGTCCTGAGCGGATGCGAGAGTGCTGCTTGATGTATCCAGGTACATTGATTACTACGTTTCTCCATCCGTGGAATGTAAGCTTTCCACACTTGAGTGTGATTACACGTCCGTCTGCATCGCGTACGAGAACTTCAAGGTTATAGTTGTAATTAGCACCCCAAACCCAGAAATCAATCTGTGTTACTGTTCCTACGAAAGGAATTTCATAGTTTGCGTCTCCCTTCTTTGGGAATACTTCGAACCAGTTGTCAGCTTTGCGGTCAAACTTTACCTTTGTACCAAGAACCATTGCCGTTGGGTCTGATTCTTTGTGATAAGGAATCAAAGAGTTTGGAATACCTTCAAACTTCTTGAGGATTGGATATCCTTCTGTACAGAAACGGCTTGACTGAACTCCCCATTCCCATTCCTGGTCTGTATCGAAATTATCGATAAGAATTGTTTCAACAGCCTTAGCACTTGGCTGAGCTACTGCAGGAACACAGAATGCAAATCCAAGAATCAGGCAACCTAAAATAACTACGCCCTTTTTCATTCAAAATCTCCTTGAATACGATTATTTCTTTTTTTTATAGAAATATCTTTTTTTTAGTTTCGGCAAGTTTAATATTCTGTCTGAATAGATTATTCCGGCAAAATATCATTGATATTATATTTATACACATTGGTTTTGTCAAATGAATTATTTTGCAATGGAAAAAAAATGACTGCTTCTAAATAGACTGGCAGTCACTTTTTGAATGGTTATTTTTCAGTCAGGTTGAAAACTCCGTCCCAATCTTGCGGGAATGGTTTTTCCATCATTAAATTGCTGCGCTTTTCGTAGAATTTTGCTACGTTGTCTGATGGAGATTCCCTAGTCAGGGTTAGGAACATTTCCTGGGCTTTTTTGTATTCCCTGTCCTCAAAAAACTTCATTGCCTGTTCCCATTTTGCGGTCTGTCTCAACAGGTCCGGTGTTGCGTTTGCTGATTCGTCCAATAGTTCATATAATCGTATGGGCTTTGTGATTCCAACGACTCTGACTGTGTCAAGTGTTCTCACTACAAAATCAGATCCTATCAGTTTTCTTGTTTTTTCGCTTATGAGGATTCCTCCTGTCTGATACTGCTTGTTAACACCTTCAAGTCTTGATGCAAGGTTCACATTGTTGCCCATCATTGTGTAGTTTTTCTTTTTGTCGCTTCCCATGAATCCTGCAACCATGTCGCCGGAGTTAATTCCGATTCTTGTGTAGATGCTTTTTTTGTTTTCCGTGAGAATCCTGAATGCCTGGTATAGTTCCGGTTTCATTTTTTCGTCTCTTGGATGTTTTGAAATTTCCTGAATCTGATGATTCATGAGTTTTTCGGCTCTCTTCATTTTTATTGCTGACCTGCATGCTCTTTGTGCATGGTCTGGCATTTCAAGAGGTGCTCCCATGAAAGCTATTATTGCGTCTCCCTCGTATTTGTCTATTGTTCCTCGTTCTTCCATTATTATGTCTGACATTTTGGTAAGGTAAAAATTGAGAAGTTCAACCAGCTGTGACGGATTCAGCATTTCACTGAATGTGGAGAATCCCTGTATGTCAGTAAAGATGGCTGTCATTTCCCTGCTGATTCCTCCCAGCTTGAGGTTTGATGGGTTTGCGATTATGTCAGATACTACGTTTTTGGAAAGACACTGACTGAAAGCACCGGTAATGAATTTTTTCTCCTTGCTTTCCGTTATGTATCCCATGGCTGCCGAGGATATGAATGTAAGGGATAGAGATGTGAAAGGAACTGCAGTTCCAGGATATATTTTTGTGATAAGAAAGAAAGCCCACAGCACTGATGTCAGCAGTGCAAGCATAATCACTCCTGAGAGTAGCTGCTTTACCGTGCTTTTGTTTTTGATTGCAAATATGTAAGTCATTGATGCTGCCATGGAAATCAATAGGCTTATCCACCAAGGACAGTCGTCAATAAAGTCCTGTGAGATAATCATGTTGCTGAGTGTTGCGTGGATTCCGGCATTTGGATAAGACTCCTCGTATAGGTTGAGTCCCGTATCCGTGGTTCCGGTTGCACAAACTCCGATTATGCACATGGATTTGTCAATTTTTTTGCTGATGTCATTTCTGCTGTTTTCGTATTCAGTTATCAGTGCCTCAAGATCCTTGAATGTTTGTTCCATGAATGCCAGGGCTTCCTGATCATCCTGGGCCAGTTCCATGACTTTTTTTATGTAGCTTTCATCGGTCAGCCTTTTTGTTTGTTCGATGAAATCCTTTTTTAGTCTGATGAAGGCCTTGAAGTCTGTCTCAATGGATTTTTCTGACTGACAGTAAATTTCGAGAGGGGATTTCCTGTATGCCGGAATCAGGTCTAGAAGTCCGTAGTCCTCCATGGATTTCAGGTATGAAACAATGTTTTTTTCAAGCATGTGGATTCTGAATATGTTCCATGCTGACAGGTTGTTGTATTCCTCGTATTTTTTGTGGGGGTATTTCAGGATGATGCGGCCTTCTTCGTTTCTAGGGATTTTAATGTCGTGCTTGACACCTGATATTATGGCATCCTTGAGAATGATTTCCCTGTCAGTTATTTTTATTGAAGGGTTCTTCAGTTTCTGTAAAATCGGGGGCACAATCAGCTGTCCGTAGTAGTTTCCGTTGTGGGTGGCAAACAGCTCCATTGATCTTCTGTAGCCGTCTTTGTCCGGGTATGAGTTGACAAATCCCTGTGAGGCACTTGACTGCACGAACTGTTCCAGGGGGAGTGTTAATGATCCATAGCTTTTTGTCAGGGTATCACTGGTGCTGTCGGCAATGCTTATGGGAGTTCCCTTGTTTTCATTGGAAGTCTCAGCTGTATCTTCCATTACAAGTGCCAGGTAGGAGTCTTTGGTGATTTTAAGTGCCTTTGAAAATTCATCGTCCGGATTTTTTGATGAATTCTTAAGGCTTTCAAGTATCAGTTCCTTTGCCTCGTTTCGTGATTCATCAGTGAATTCCATCTGATCCATTGTTCTTGCTATGATTTGCGGAAGCTGTTTTTTTATGTAGTCTTCGTTTGTGAATTCCGGGCTTTTTTCAAGGAAAGCAATATCAAACACAACGGAGTCGGCTCCCAGTTCCTTCAGGGTGGTGAGAAGTTCTGCGTACAAATCCCGGGGAAGAGGGTAGCTGTGCAGGTTTTCAATTGTATTGTCGTCTATATTTATGAGTGTTACTTCATCTGATTCCTTTAGGGGAGGCAGTGTTTTCTGGAATTGATCCATGATTTTTCTGTCGGCCATGGTCCAGTTTAATGATAGAAAAGAAATGCTGACACAAATCAGCGGCAGGATTATTTTTGATGATAATTTCATATTTAATATAGAATATATCAGATTTGTTTCTTGAACTCAATTGAAGTCTGTCATGGTGGGTACATGAAAATAGTTTTTTTTGATGTTGCATTGATTTTCTTGTTTCGCTATAGACATTATGTTGAGAAATCTGCTAAAATGACATATATGCTTTAATTCGAGTATTTACTTACTCTAGGAGGATCATTGGCAGACAATAAGGGAATGCGCGTAAATGAACAGATTCGCGTACGTGAGATCAGACTCATTGACGATGAAGGTGAACAGAAGGGAATTGTTCCGACTGTAGAAGCCCTCAGAATGGCAAGGGATTTGGACCTTGACCTTGTTGAAGTTTCGCCAAATGCAAATCCACCGGTATGTAAAATATTGGACTTTGGAAAGTACAAGTTCGAACAGGAGAAAAAACTCCGTGACTCCAAGAAGAACCAGAAAGTACTTAAGCTTAAGGAAATTCGCATGCAGCCAAAAATCGGTTCAGGCGACCTTGACACTAAAGCAAAGCATGTTCAGGAATTCTTGAACGAGGGCGATAAGGTAAAGGTTACGATTCGTTTCCGCGGTCGTGAACTTGCTCATACCGAGCTCGGTTTTGATGTCCTGAAAGAGGTTGAGAAGAGACTTGAAGAAGGATCTTATGCCATTGAAAAGCCTGCCGCCATGGAAGGCCGATTCATGTCAATGACACTTGCATCCAAGGTTTCAAAGTCAAAGCAGAAACCAGCTTCGAAAGAAGCAGCAGCAGAATCTGAGGCTGTTGAAAACGATCAGAAAAACTAAAACGAGGTTATTACTATGCCTAAGATGAAAACAAAGAAGGCAGCTGCAAAGCGCTTTTCTTTAACAGGTACTGGAAAGGTAAAGTACAAGAAAATGAATCTTCGTCATATTTTGACAAAGAGATCACCAAAGAGAAAGATGCATCTTCGCCATGCTGGAATACTTTCAGAAGATTCAGCAGCAAGAATCCGCAAGCAGCAGCTTCCTTACGGTTAATTTTTTTTAGGAGTTTAAACTATGTCTAGAGCAGTAGATGGAGCAAAAAGAAAGAACCGTCGCGTAAAGATCTTGAAGCTTGCTAAGGGTTTTAAGGGCGACAGAAAGTCAAATTATAAGCCAGCAAAAGATGCAGTAGTTAAGGCACTTGACCACGCATACTCAGGACGCAAGCTTAAGAAGCGTGATTACCGCAGTCTCTGGATTGCTCGCATTAATGCAGCAGTTCGTCCAGAAGGAATGACTTATAGCCGTTTTATCGATGGTCTTACAAAGGCTGGAGTTACTCTTAACCGCAAGGCTTTGAGCAACATGGCTGTAGAAGATCCAACAGCATTCAAGGCAGTTATTGAAGTTGCCAAGAATGCATTGAAGGCATAAAAATGGTTACGCTCGATCAAGTTCTTCTTCTTCAGGAAAAGGTAGAAACAGCTGTCAAAAAAATCAATTCTCTCAACGAAAGGGTTATGCAGCTTGAATCAGAAAACGATGCTTTACGTAGTAAATGCGCCGAGCTCACAAAAGCGATTTCTGAAAAAACGGAGTTGGTTTCTACTCTTGAAGACACACAGACCAAGATCGAGCAGAGCATTCTTGAAACATTGAATCGTCTTGATGCAGTTCAGAATTCAATCCTGAGTCGGGATGATTCAAATGTTAATTCAGTTTCTAATTCACACCTGATTTCTCATGAAGTCGCAGATGTTGAATCAGAACCGGTTCAACCGCCAGTTGCTGAATCAAAATCGATTCAGGAAAATGAAATTGAGCCGGAATCACAGACACAGATTGTTCCAGAAGAAGAATCTTTTGAGTTTGAGCAGAAGGATGAAGTTGTGTCTGAAAATAATTCATCACTTAACGGTCAGTTTGACATTTTCTAGTTCGGGGCCGGTAAGTGGGAAAACTTGTCATTGATGTTTTGGGTACTTCATTTTCTGCACAGGCAGACGAGGATGATGAGTACCTTGAAAAACTTTCTTCCTACTATAAAGAAATCACATCAACCATAAAAAAATCCACAAATCTTCAGGATCCCATGAAAATTTCCATTCTTGCAGGTATTACTCTTGTGGATGAGTTGTACAAGGAAAAGCAGAAAAACTTTATTCTTTCTTCTAATCTTGATAATTCAGAATTGAGGCAGGCAGAAATTATTACCCAGAGTCTCATTGAGAAAATTGACGGGGTTCTTGATTGATTCGTTTCCTTGTTGATGCTGATTCTTGTGCAAGGGAAGCCAGGCTGATTCTGGAAGAAAAATCTATTTCCCTTGGAATTCCTCTTCTTTTCTATGCAAACAGAAACATTCCTTTTTCTTTAGAATCATCTTTGTTTGAGATGAAAATTTGTCCGGATGGTGCTGACAGTGCAGATGACTTGATTGTCAGTGAATGTCGCTTAGAAGACATTGTTGTAACCAGAGATTTGCTTTTGGCAAAAAGACTTGTAGACAAAAACATACATGCTCTCAACGACAAGGGAATTTTGTTTGATAGAAAGAATATTGATGATTTGATAGAGGAGAGAAATTATTCGCTCATAATGAAAAGTCTCGGTGTTGCAACTGGGGGCAAGATGAGGAACTACGGTTCTAAGGATTCTAGAAATTTTCTCGAAGCCATTGAGAGCCTTTTGTAGTTTTATTTTTTATTTTAGCTGATGGCTGAGTTTATTGTTTCAAGTCGATCCCTGATTTGCAGGAATGCATCAATGAGGTCTGGATCGAATTGCTTTCCCTTTTCGTTTTCCATTTCCCTGAAAGTATCGTCAACAGTCCATTCGGCTTTGTAGCATCGTCTGTGTCTTAATGCATCATACACATCTGCTATTGCAACGATTCGAGCTGCCAGAGGAATTGCTTCTCCGGCCAGAGCCTGAGGTGCTTCATGGGGCATCTTTGTTTCCGGAACGTAGTCCATGTAGTTGTAGTCTCCAGGGTATCCCTTGTTTCCGCCGTCCCATCTGTCGTGGTGATGAAGGCAAACATCCCTGGCCATTTTGTCAAGGTCATTTTCAGTTGGGGTAAAAAGCTGGGCGCCAACACATGTGTGTCCCTTCATGATGTCTCGTTCGTCGTCGTCAAGAATTCCGGCTTTTTTTAGAATTTTGTCTGGAACGGCAACTTTTCCTACATCATGGCATCTTGATGCGAGCTTAAGATTGTCTCGGAATAAATCGCGTTCTCTCTGAGGTATGTTTTTGTTTGATGCATATCGGTCATAGATTTCAAGTGAGAATCGTGATACTCGCTCAACGTGGGTTCCGGTTTCTCGCGGGTCTCTGAATCCGGCCATTTTTACAAGTCTGTCAAGGTTTTGTCTTGTAAGGTATGCGTATTCGTAGATTGAACCAACCTTTGCGGCAAACTGAGAAATGTAGAACTCGGAGTCTTTGTCGAATTTTACCGTGTTTCCTTCGCTGTCCTTTGGGTTGATTATCTGAAGAACTCCCAATACTGAACCATTTGTCATGATCAGTGGAATTGTAAGCATTGATTCAGTCTTGTAGTGTGTTTTCTGATCGTTGGCCTTGTTGAATTCGAATGGGCGTGGAATTTTGTTTTCCTCATCCATAAATTCAGGCATGTTGTATACATCGGGTATGTTGATGTTTTTCTTGGAAATAACGCAATATCCTGAGATAGATTCCGGTGTAGGTACCAGATAGAATGATGTGTATGGAAGCTTTTCACCTGGATTGAGCTTTTTCTGAAGGGTATCATTCTGACTGTAGCGGATCCACAGCTTGTTTTCTGTTCTGTCATATTCATAGATGGATCCTGCATCGGCATTTACGATTTTTCGGGCGCAAGTCAGGATGCATTCAAGAAGAATGTCAACGTCCTTGATTTCCCGTAGCTGCTGCTCCATTTTGGTTATGAATTCTTTTCTGTGATGAGGTACTTCGTCTAAAATTTCAATGTTAGGTGCTTGATCCATAATAATTTTCTTGTGTATCTCTAAAATATCCAGTCAACAAACAATAATACATCAAATTTTTCGTTTTAACAAGATATTTTTTGGATGAGAGAGAAGAACAGTGGTCCTGAATTATGTGCTTTATCTGGCAAAATATGGAGTCCGTGTTTTGTCTTTTCTGCTTTCATAAGAATTTCTTCAAGACTAATGTTATCTCTTATGCTGATCTGGGCTTTAAATGATTCAACATTATGGCAAAAAGTCTCTTTCATTTTTTCGAAGGACATGATTTTTGCATTGGGAAATTTTTTGATGAGCTTTGACAATGTACCGTCATTTTCTGTTTCGTTCATTGCGCAGGTTGCGTATATCATGAAACCGTTTGTTTTAAGAAGCCTGAAAGCACTTGAAAGCAGGGCCCATTGTTCCGTGGCAATGTTCTTTATTCTTGATGGTGTCCATTGTGCCAGATACTTGTCATCATTGTATACATGTCTTTCGCTTGAGCATGGAGCATCGAGAAGTATTGCATCGAATGATTCAGTTTCTCTTGTACACCAGGTTGCTGCGTCTGAACAGCTTGTGGTTATTCTTGATTTAATGTTTTCCGGGAGACAGGTTTCAACAACTTTTGAAAGCCGGGATTTTCTTTGCGCTGACTTTTCATTTGAGAATAGTTTTGCTTCATCATTCATTGATAAGGCTATTGCAAGGGTTTTTCCACCTGGAGCTGCACACAGATCAGCGACTTTTTCTACGTTTTCAAGTGGAAGACACAGTGCTGCACAAAGACTCGCAGCATCAAGATAGTATTTTTCAAGGTTTTCACCGGCACTTAGCTGAGCATAGAGGCTTTCCTTTGCAAAGGCATTTTTTATTTCCTGCCAGCGTTCTGAATACAGATCACCATAGTATTTTTCAAAGGCAATTTTTCCCTGTAGTTTTTTTTCGGATTGCTTCAAAAGAATCTCCTGTACATTTGGGTTGCTTCATCATAGGCTTTGTCGAATTTATTCAGCCTGCTTTCTTTTGATATTTTTGATTCTGAAAGAACATTATGGGCTTTTTTGAATTCAATTACCTTGATTTCTGATTCAGTTATTTTGTCCCTTAATTCAGTATCGGATTTTGATTTTTCGAGAAGAATTCTGGCAACTGAAACAAATTTTTTTTCGCTCAGCATGATTACGTTTGTTCCCGCCTTTATGGCCATAACTGCAGCTGCTTCTGGCGGAAAACCATTTTTGTTGAGGGCACCCATGAAAATGTCATCGCTTATTACAAGACCCTTGAAGTTCATTTTGTCACGCAGCATATCTGTGATCCAGAAGGAACTTAGTGCTGCAGGATTTTTCTCATCAAATTCCCTGACCCTTGCATGGCTCATTAAAACGCATGATGGCTTTGCCCTGAGAATCAGAGCAAAGGGAAACAGGAAGTCCCTTTCGATTTTGATGTAACTTTCATTAATTTCTGGCAGGCCTGTATGGGGATCTGTGTTTGTGTTTCCGGGAAAATGCTTTGCAACCTGTGCCACATTGTTTTTTTCATAGCCAAGAATTGATGCAATGGAGTAGGTGCAGGTTTTTGCCTGTGTTCCGTATGATCGTGTTTCCAGAAAGTCTTTGTTTGTTTCAAGAAGGCTTTCGCAGACTGGGGAAAGATTCATTGTGATTCCAAGGCTTTCCATTTGCTTTGCCTGAAGTGAATAGAATTTCTGTGCATCTTGTGCAGAGAGCTTTTGTGCAATAAGACTATTTGATGGCAGTGGGCTTGTGATTGATTTAAGCCTGTTAACATCACCTCCTTCCTGGTCTACGGCAACATAGGGAAATGGAATTGAGTTGTTTTTGCAGTAGTCTCTGATTGATTCAGTGTATTCAATTACTCCTTCTTTTGTTGGGGCAATATTGTATGAGAAGAGGAGAACCCCTCCAGGAACAATTGGAGTATTGTCAGAGTCGAATTCCACAGCCTTGTAATTTTTGTCTCCTTCAATGTTCACAAGAAAAATTTGCGATATTTTCTGCATTTCAGTCATTCTGGAAAGAATTGCCTGGGATTCTGTAATTTTGTTTTCTTTTTTTGAATGGAGGATGCTTTTTCCAAATGATTTTGATGCTGCAAACACGACTGATGCAACTAGAGTTGTGAAAGATGTTATCAATATAATCTTGAACTTTTTACTCATGGCAAGATTATAGATTTAAACAGGCAAAAATTCAATTTAAGATTTTCGAAAAAATCATCCGGGTAGAGTTGAGCCTGTGGTTATTTTCAAAATTGATTTTTATGGAAGTTGACTATAAAATTGTTTCCATGAGAAATATTATGATTGTTACTGGAGCTTCAAGCGGCATGGGCTCATGCTTTGCAAAGTTCCTTTGTGAAGAATACATGGCAGACAAGAAAAATAAGTCTGATTCAAAGTCATGTGAAATGTGGATTTTTGCCAGAAGAAATGACCGGCTTTTCGAACTGAAAAATGAAATCGAATCAAAAAGTCAGCCATCTATATATGGAATTCCATGCCCGGTAATCAGAATTTTTTGTCAGGATTTGTCTGGAACTTCTGGTGCCATGTCCGTCAAATCTATTCTTGAAGAAGAAAATTCCAGGGAAGGGATTTGCATTTCTGTTCTGGTAAATAATGCCGGTTTTGGAACATACGGAGAGTTTGCCTCAACAGACACATTGCGTGAAATGCAGATGATTGACCTGAACTGCACAAGCCTTACCGGAATTACGGGATATTCACTTCCATACATGAAAAAGGGATCTAGAATAATAAATGTTGCAAGTCTTGCTGCTTATGCACCTCTTGGAAACTTTGCCGTTTATGCTGCATCAAAAAGTTATGTTCTGAGTTTTACAGTTGCTCTTGCATCAGAATTAAAAGGCAGGGGAATCAAGGTTACTGCATTGTGTCCTGGTTCTGTCAGCACTGAATTTGCCAATGTTGCTTCAAAAGGTGCAAGAAAGGAAGTCCTTCATGGAAAAAGCTGTGAAAAGACAGTAAGGGATGCACTTGCAAAGTCACGCAGGGGAAAGATGATTTCCATGTGGGCCTTGAAATGGAAAATGAATTCTGTTTTGTGCGGAATCTTTCCAAAAACATTCATCGCCTGGGCAACCTACAGATTTGGCAAGCGTCCGTCAAACTAAATTTTTTTTTGCTGCATTTGATTCGTTCAAATGTGTTCCATTATGATTCTAATTTTGGTATAATTTTTCCATGTTTAACTCTTTGACCGGAACCATTACAGGAAAGTTTCCCCAGAAAGTTTTTCTCATGACAAATGGAATTGAATGGGATTTGACTGTTCCTGATTCAAATATTGAAAAGATTTCTTCTGTTGGTGAAACTGGAAAAATTTACACCTATCTTCAGCATTCAGATCAGGGAATGTGCCTTTTTGGATTTGCTTCTGTCAGTGACAGGAATTTGTTCTTTGATTTGCTTAAGGTTGACGGTATTGGACCTAAGGCTGCCGTTAAGATTATGGGAAGCATTTCTACTGTTGAGCTTGCACGTGTTCTTGACGAGGGTGATGTTGGACGCCTGGAAAAGGTTCCGGGGGTTGGAAAGAAAACAGCTGGAAAAATTCTTCTTCAGCTTAAGGGTAAGCTCACACTTGACTCAGGAGATTCTACTTCTTCAGGAAAATCTGTTTCAGCATATCAGGATGTTGTTCAGGCTTTGGTTGACATGGGGTATGACAAGTCAAAGGTTCAGGGAGCAATAGATAGAATTTCCAGGGAGCTTTCTAATGATGAATCATTTGCTTCTTCAAGTCAGAGCCAGAAGGAAGATTTAATTTTCAAACGTGCTATTGTTGAGCTTGCAAGTTAAGGTTGAAAGATGAATAAGAGTGTTAATCCAAAGAGTTCGTATTCAAAGAAAGATTCTGTTGAAGATGAAATGAATATTGTTGCCCAGCTTTCCTCTCAAGCATCAAGAAATGTTGCAATGGAATCCGGGGGTACTACAAGAATATTTAGGTCTGATTCATCCTCTTCTGCAATTGTCAGGCCGAATGTGATAGCTGATGATGATTGCTCTGAAGGAAGTCTTCGTCCTCTTTGTCTGGATGATTTTATGGGGCAGAGTGAAATAAAGAAAAATCTCGGAACATTCATAAAGGCAGCAAAAGAAAGACAGGAAGCACTGGATCATCTTTTTCTGATTGGACCTCCAGGACTTGGTAAGACAACTCTTGCACAAATAACTGCAAATGAACTTGGTGCTGATTTTAAGGTTACTTCTGCACCAGCTTTGGATAAGCCAAAGGATCTTGCCGGTATTTTGAGCACAATTACTCCACGAACCGTTTTCTTTATTGACGAGATTCACAGACTGAAGCCTGCCATTGAGGAAATGCTTTATATCGCAATGGAAGATTTTGAGTTGGACTGGGTAATTGGACAGGGAGCGGCTGCAAGAACTGTAAGAATTCCTATTCCACATTTTACCCTGGTTGGTGCAACTACAAAGGCCGGAATGGTTTCTAAACCCCTTCAAACAAGATTTGGAATAATTCAGAGATTCAACTTTTATTCTTATGAGGAACTGTCAAAAATTATTCATCGTTCTGCTTCTATATTGAATGTTGAAATTGATGATGATGCGGCAATGCTCATGGCTCAGTGTTCACGTGGAACTCCTCGTGTTACAAACCGTGTTCTTCGCAGAATGCGTGATTTTGCTCAGGTTGATGGAAACGGAAGAATAACAAGGGATATTGTTACTGCAGGACTTGAAAGACTTGGAATTGATTCAATGGGCCTTGAAACCTATGATAGAGAAATTCTTTCATCAATAATTGAAAAATTTGGTGGAGGTCCTGTTGGTGCTGAAACTCTTGCAATCAGCATTGGTGAAAGCCAGGATACTCTGGAAGATTACTATGAACCATATTTGATTCAGTGCGGGTTTATTGCACGAACGCCACGTGGCCGTGTTGCAACTGAAAAGGCATACAATCATCTTGGTCTTAAATTTTCCCCGGGATCCGGAAAGTCACAGGGTGAATTATTTTAGATTGTTTTTTTTATAATGATATGGATAGTTAATTATTCAATCTAACTCATAATCGATTTTTACTTTTAGGAATGTTCCCTTTTTTTTAACCAGTTGAATTTTGTCCATAAGTAATTATTTCCCTGTGCTTTTGAATCCATTAATTGTGAATTCGGTGAAAATTGAATTTTTTAAAGCTTCTTATTATAATCAACACCATGCTTACATCAGATTTTAATTTTGATCTTCCAGAAGAATTAATTGCACAAAGACCTTCGGGTGAACGTGGTAATGACAAACTCATGTACTTGAATAAAATTACGGGTGCTGTTGAACATCACAACATGTCTGAGATTGTTGATCTTGTTGCACCAGGAACTCTCATGGTTTTCAATGATAGCCGCGTTAGAAGGTCCCGATGCTACGGAATAAAAACAACAAGTGGACGTGAACAGGAATTCATGTTTCTGAATCCCATTGGTGATGGATCTTCCTGGAACACAATGGTTAAGGGTGCAAAGAAAGTAAAGCAGGACAATGAATATAGGTTTTCTGATGGAAGCATCGGAACAATTGTTGATGTGGAGCAGGGAAGTGAATTCAGAAGAATTCAGTTCGATTCTCCGATTGATGAAGCCTGGTTTGAGCGTAATGGCCATATTCCTCTTCCACCATACATCAGGCGCGAGGATGATGATACTGACAGTGAAAGGTATCAGACTGTTTATGCCCGAGAAACTGGAAGTGCTGCTGCTCCAACTGCAGGCCTTCATTTTACTCAGGAAATTCTTGATAAGCTTAGGGAAAAGAAAATTGACCTTGCCTGGGTGACTCTTCATGTAGGTTTGGGAACATTTCTACCTGTACGTGAAGATAATATTGAAAATCACAAAATGCATACTGAATACTATACTGTGACTGAAGAAACAAGCGAGAAAATCAGAATTGCAAAAGAAGAGGGAAGACCGGTTCTTGCTGTGGGTACAACAAGTGTAAGAACTCTGGAAAGTGCCAGCGATGAAAACGGAAATGTTGTTCCTGGCACACGGGGAACAAACATCTTTATGTATCCTGGATACAAGTTCAAGGTTGTGGATCAGATGTTCACCAATTTCCATACACCCGAAAGCACTTTGATTATGCTTGTCAGTGCTTTTGCCGGCAAGGATAATATCATGAATGCATATAAATGCGCTGTTGAAAATAAATACAGATTCTTCAGTTATGGAGACTGCATGCTTATAAAATAACCATGCAGTTTACATTAATTGCTCGAGACTGTTTCTCAGCAGATTCAGGAATTGTGAGCGAAGAATTTTTGGAGTTCCTGTCTGAGCTTCCTTTTCCTTGAAAATTTCTTTTGCATCTTCAATGAGAGTATCAAGCAGTTTTTCTGATAGTGGAAGCCTTGAACCTACAATTTTATTTTCCAGTTCCGGTGAATGGAATACAACTTTTCCAGCATAGACAATCTTTATGTTGGCAATGATGTCTCTTTGTGTATCAACAAGAAATACATAGGATGCCGACAAAGGTGAAATGCTTTTTGACGGGCCAATTTTTCTGAATTGTTCAACTTCGAATTCATTCAATGGAACCCTGATTTTTGTCAGAATGAATTTTTCCTGATTCACGTCAAATTTTGATATTGGAATCATTTTAGTTTCTGTGGGAGTCTTGATTTCAACCAGGGAGTTGAGTGCCAGTAAGGGTGCCCATAATGTATGTTTCTGTTTTTTTGCACACACGTTTCCTCCAATGGTTGCCACGTTTCTGATTGTTTCTGTTGCTATAGAATGGAGTGCATCGTAAAGAATCTTGGGAATTCTTCCCTGACCAAGTTCCAGAAGTTTCGATATGGATGCTCCTGCCCCAATATCTATGTATCTTTCCTTTTTTTCAATCAGGCATAGTTCACTTACATTTCTTGTTGTCACTGATTTTTCAGGGATTTCTTTAAGCTGAGTGCATGAGCCTACAATGGAAAGATTGCTTACGCTTTTTATGTGGTAGAGAATATCTGAAAGATTTTTTGCTATGAGAACTGTTTTATTTTGTGACATTCTGCTTCTTTCCTTCTCTGTTAGTCTTTATTGCCCATGCATGAAGAATCCCGTTGGTGAGCGCAGTCGTATCTGTGCAGCAGGAATTCAGATCTTTTATGGCATAATTAATCTGTTCAAGGCTTGGTCTTTTCTTTCCTTTAATAATCTGATAGGCAATGAAAATTTTCCCGGCGTTGCAGTAGCTGCACAGGTTTATTTTTGCCTGGCTGAATCCAGTCATAATGTCCTGATATTCCGGAAGCGTTTTTAAGTATTCCAGGGTTATGATTTTTGAATCTCTCAAAAGTCCGATTGAGAGAATGCAGCTTGGTACCGGTTTCCCGTCCAGCAGAACTGTACAGTTGCCGCAGATTCCTTCTTCACATCCGCATTTAACGCTGTAGAGTTTTTCTTTTCTGAGAACATTCAGTAGTTTTTCGTCTGGTTCTGAAGTGAGAATTTTTTTTGTTCCGTTTATTGTGAGTGGTATTTTCAATTAATTGTCTTTCCTTGACTCGTCCTTTGAGTCGTTTTTTTCTTCGGCTGTCTTTTTCTTTTCTTCCATTTCCTTAAGCAGTTTTTTCTGCTCACGGATTTTTTCAAATATGCTGTCTGCCTTCAGTGGAAGGTAGTTTATTTCACAGTTTAGTGCCTGACTCAGAGCCTGACTGTATGCGGAAGGAATCAAATGGTATACAAGTTCTCCAATCTGGCATGGATTTTCTTCAGACTGAATGAAGCTGATTTTAAGATTCTGAACTTCTATTGTTTCATCGTCAATCAATGAATTGAATATTTTCTGTACTGCCAGTCTTATTGATGATGTTGCTGCCTGTGTGTTGAGAATCTTTCCGCCGTTAATGATTATGCATACATTTCTTATTTCCTCACGATATGTGCATGGATTAAGTTCCAGTTCTATTGACGCACATGCAAAGGATGTTGAGTGGAATGGTGTTCCGGTAAAATTCTTCTGATCCCATTTCTGCATGAATGTTGATGGAACCTTCTTTTTTACTGTGTATGGGTATTCATTCTGATTCTTTCTTTTCTTTATTGCAGTGCAGCACTGTTTTAAAAGAAGTGTCATTATGCTTATGTTAGAGTAAATGCTCTCGGGAAGTGTAGGTTCTTCTTTTTCATTAAAGTTCGAGTTTGTCTTGAGAATGATGTTTTCGTTACCAAGAATTTCCCTTGCAGTGTTTGTCCATATTTCATGGATTGAAGTGGAAATGGATGGGCAGTGTACAACGATGGTGTGTTCATTTTCCATTGTCATTTCAAGACTCTGGTTGTTTTCGTAGACTTCCGATCCAAAATATCCTGAGCCTTCAAATGCACATGCAATACCAATTCCCCTCATTGGTGGAGAGAACACTGATACATATTCTTTTGGGGCACTGTTGAATTTCCAGTTTTGTGAGTCAAGGTGATACGAAGAATGTTTCCTGTTAAAGTCGCTGATTCTTGCAAGTGCCTGAAGAGTTTCAGCCATCTTTTCAATGTTGAGGGTGAGAGGGTACAAATCTTTTTTTCTCTTGTCCAGATTTTCGAACCTTGAGTTTATGATCCTGAAATCAACAGGTGACATGTTGCACATCTTTGCCATACAGTTCATTTGATTTTCAACTGCATAGAATGACGCAGCATCTATGGACTGAATATCTAGCGAAGATGATGAGTTAAGTGATTTCTGGGCTTCTGCACGAATCCTGATGTTTTTTGTTCTGTAGCAACCGTTACCGGCAATAACAAGTCTGTCAATAATTTCCTGGGCAAATGGATTTGTGAATCCTGCATCCACCTTTATTTTTATGTCCATTGCCTGAATAATTCCCTTTTCGTCGCAGGCTGTCCTGTGAAATATGGAAATCGGCTGTACCGTGTCAAGAAACTGTTCTTGTTCTGTTCTTGAGTAGACAAGCTTAATAGGAGCATTGACTTTTTTTGAGGCAACTGCACACTGGCATGCAATGATTGAGTTGTACCAGATACTGTTTGTTCCTGTATTTGTTGATGTTGTTTTCTTTATGTTTATGGCATCTGTCTTTACTGCAAGAACTGTTGCAAGGTTTGACCTTAAGTTGTTGAGCCAGAGACTTGGTGTGAATATTGTCAGTGTTCCATCTTTCCAGTAACAAAGTGCTCCGTTGGGTTCACCATAGTTTTTGATCTTAATGGCATATATCCATTCTTTTTCAAATTTGAATTTTGAAGTGTCAAAAATTTTCTCGAAGTTTTCAATCTGATTTTCTTTTGATTCAAAGCACTTTCCCCACTGAAATTCTCTTTCGGCAATGGTGTTTGAAAAAAAATCTTCCTTGATCTGCTTGATTTCCTCAATTTCTTTTTCTGCTTTTTTTATTTCGCGCTTTGATTTTTCTTCCGTGGTATTTTCCATTGAGATGATTTCTTCATCTGGAAGATAATCTTCGATGGTATTTGTATCAATTGTAAAATTCAGCTCGTTGAGAATCTGCTTGAGCATGGTTTCGTCTGGACCTACGAGAAGTCCGAGCGGTTCACCAGAATATGAGACGTTTCCTTCGCAGAATACGGGAATTTTTCCTCTTGGGGTGTCCAGAAGATTTGGGCCTGAGATGTCTCTGGCAGTAACAAGAGTGTACCCTTCTGGAAGGTCTGGGTGAGAAATAGCTGTTATGATTCCTTCGGAAACCGGGCTTCTGACTGTGACTGCATAAAGCATTTTGTCTATTGTCAGATCAGAATAGAATTCCTTTTGAAGCGAGAAATTTGCATTCTTTCTTGTGGAGGTTTTTCTAGGCATGAAATTTTTCCCCGATGTTCCTAACGCAATTGATTACATAGTCTGTCATTTCACTGGTCATATCTGGCCAGAGTGGAAGCGAGATTGTTTCCAGATATTTCTTTTCGCATTCCGGAAAATTCTCTTTTGTGAAATCAGGATACAGTTCTTTCCAGTATGTAAAGTGAAAGATCGGAATAAAATGCATGCTGATTCCAACCCCAAGATTCTGAAGTTCCTTTGCAAACTGGTTCCTGTCGCACTTGAGTTTTTCCAGGTTGAGTCTCATTAGGTACAGATGAAAAGAATTTCCTTTTGAATCTGGTGGAAGTTTTATGAAGTCAAGCTTTGAAAAGGCCTCATTGTATTTTGCAACATGAGTCTTTCTTTTTTCATCGAATTCATCTGCCTTTCTCAATTGTACTCTTCCAATGGCTCCAAGAATGTCCGGCATGTTGCTTTTGAATCCGGGGGCAATAATATCATATTCCCAGCTTGCTTTTGTTGATGTGTATCGGTCCCAGGCATCACGGTTCATTCCGTGCAGTCTCATTTTTGTCATGCGCTGGCATAACTGCTCATTGTTTGTAGTGATCATTCCGCCTTCGCCAGTGGTGATTGTCTTTGTTGCATAGAATGAAAAAACTCCTACGTCTCCCAAAACCCCGGCATATCCCTCATCAGTCTTGCTGGGAAATGAATGGGCACAATCTTCGATTACATAGACATTGTGTTTCCTGGCTATTTCATTGATTCGTTTCATGTTGCATAGGTTTCCTGCAATATGCACTGGAACAATGGCGCATACATTTTTTCCTTTTTCAGAATCAAGAATTTTTTCTATTGAGTCTGGATCAATTGAGTATGTGTCCTTTTCTATATCAGCAAAATAAACGTCACCGCCTAGATGTCTTGCACTTGCAGCAGTTGATACAAATGTGTACGGAGTTGTTATGACTGCCTTTCCTTGCTTTACACCGCAGGCTTCCATTGCAATGATCATACCGCTTGTGTTTGAGTTTACTGCAAGTGAATATTTGGCACCGATTTTTTTTCCGAATTCCTTTTCAAATTCATGGGTTTCATTTCCGGTTGTGAGCCATCCACTTCTTAAGACCCTGATGGCGGCTTCTTCTTCTTCAGTTGAAATTGATGCCTTGAAGAAAGGTACATTCATTTTATCCATTACAAAACCACCTTTGCAGATTCTTCTATTGTGTTTTTTCTGGTCTTTTCTTTTTCCTGCTCTGTGTAGAATTCATCCAGTTCAGGAACAGCTTTTCTTAAGATAGCCTTAAGCTCAATGCTGTTTCTGTAAAGCTTTTCTTTTCCTGGAGTGAACGTACAGATTGGCTTGAGATCTTCTATTAGTCGTGAAAGAGTGAATGTTTTTGACGGAACATTGGTCAGTGACAGAATTTTCTTGTATTCTGTTTGTGTTGGTTTTTCTTCTTTTAGCCACAGTGGCTCTGTAAGTCTTTCTCCACGCCTGCAGCCGATGAACTGAATGCCAATGTCTTTTTCTGGAACAAAACCAGCGAATCTGATTATTTGCTTTGCCAGGTCCAGAATCTTAACGGGTTCTCCCATGTCCAGCAGATATGATGCTCCGTTTTTTCCAACTCCACCAGTCTGAAGCACAAGAGAACATGCTTCTGGAATTGTCATGAAATATCTCTCCATTTCCGGGTGTGTTACTGTAACTGGACCTCCGTTTTTTATCTGTTCCATGAATATTGGAAGAATTGATCCACGGCTTCCCAATACATTTCCGAAACGGACAAACATGAATGCCTGTGAATCAGTGGTTTTCTCTGCAGCTTCAAGGACAAGTTTTTCACAGAGCATTTTGCTGACTCCATAGACACTTACAGGAGAAACTGCCTTGTCTGTTGATATGAGCACAAATCTTTCCGTGCCGAATTCAAGGGCTGCATCCAGAAGATTCTTTGTACCAAACACATTGTTTTCAATTGATGCAACAGAGTTTTCTTCCATCATTGGTACATGTTTGTATGCAGCACAGTGAAAAATAACGTCTGCATGAGTATGTGAAATGATGTATCTCACATATTCCCTGTCTTTCATGTCACCTATGATTGGTACCACTGAAGCCTTCTGTCCAACTCCCTCGTTTTGAAGTACATGAAGCTCACGATAGATGTTTACTATGGAATTTTCTCCGTGACCAAATAGGTAGAGTCTTTCTGCACCTCCGGACAAAAGCTGTCTTGCAAGCTCACTTCCAATTGATCCGCCTGCACCTGTAATGAGAACTCTTTTTCCCTTCAGGTATGAAAGGCTTTTTTGAAGTGGAATGACTACTGGTGTTCTTCCAAGAATATCAAGGGGGTTTATGTCTCTTGCCTGAATGAAATGTGCCTTTTCGTCAATGACCTGGCTTACTGAGGGAAGAATCTTGATTTGTTCAAACCCGGATTTTTTCAGGGATGAATATATTTCTCTTATTCGTTCAACGGGTGCGCTAGGAATGGCAATGACGGCAATGTCTTCTGATGGTTCTACTCTCAGTGCATCAGCAATGCTGTCAATTGGTCCCAGAACAGGAATGGAATTTATTTTGGATCCGATGAGTTCCTTGTCATCATCAAGAAATGCTGTTACTGTGCCAAAAACTTTTTTTTCTTCAATATCCCGAAGAATCATGCGGCCTGCAAATCCGGCTCCGATTATGTAAAGTCTTGAATCAGCCTTCAATTTAATTTCCCCTCACATTTTATTTTATCATAATATTTCCCCTTCTTCAATGTTTATGAATTATCAGTTCCGGGACATTTTTTGATGATATGGTGACTTAAAAGTGTTTGTTAATCATGCTAATGGAAGTCGTTTATGTTATAATAATAACATGAGTAATTTGATTGATTATGTTGCCTGGCGCGGTGATATTGATTTTGACTACGATCCTCTTAATGAAATTGATTCCATGATTTTCTGCCAGTTGTCCTATCTTGATTTTGGCGGCCTTGTTCCAGAAGACGGAAGAATCAGTCTTGAGAATTGCTCGAAGCTTTTCTTTGAAAGCAGTGATTTTGAAAAGCGAAAAAATCTTGGGGCACTCATTAATCCCCTTACTGTTGATCTTTTCATGGCCTGTGCTTCTTCCCGCAGATTTTCCAGTCTTTCCTTAAGCAATTTCAGGAATATCATGAATGAAAAGACAGAAGAACAGTTTTCTGCCATTTCATTTTCTTTCGGTTGCAAATGGACTTATGCAGCATTCCGCGGTACAGATGATACTCTTGTGGGCTGGAAGGAAGACTTTAATCTGGCTTTTATGGATTCCCTTCCGTCGCAGAAAGATGCCGCACTGTATCTTGATGAGACAGCAGAATCATCAAATCCTGTTCTTTATGTTGGTGGGCATTCCAAGGGAGGAAATCTGGCAGTTTATGCAGCTTCTAAATGCAGCAGAAAAAATCAGGATAAGATTTCACTTGTCTTTTCAAATGATGGACCTGGCTTCCAGAAAAACTTTTTTGAGGAATCAGGTTTCATGAATGTGAGCTCCAAAATCCGGAGTATTGTTCCTGAGTTCTCTGTTGTTGGAATGCTTTTTGGTCATGACTATGAAAATACCCATTCAGTAAAAAGTGACGGGGAAGGGTTGATGCAGCATGATGCTTTCAACTGGAATATTCTTGGAACACACTTCGTCTATGTTGATGACGTTAACAAAGAAAGCAAGTTTGTCTCAAAGACTGTCAACGGATGGTTCCTGGAACTTGATTATGACCAGAGATATGTTTTTGTTGAGACTATTTTTTCTGTTCTCCGCGGAACTAATTTTAAGACTGCACTGGAATTTTCTGAGAATCCCTTTGAAAGCTTTTTAAAGATAGTTCAGTCTTCTTCAAAAATTGACAGGGAAACTTCAGACAAGGTTACTAAGGCCATAAAGCTTTTGGGGCAACATGCCTTCAGAAACATCAGGGACAGAATTTTTACTCCGGAGCAGCTTCCCCAGAATTGATGCTGTTTACTTCCTTAATGAATTCTTCAAGGTTTGAGAACTGCCTGTATACACTTGCAAATCTGATGTATGAAACTTTGTCCACTGAGTATAGTTTCTTGAGAACAAGTTCTCCCAGTTCTTCCGTTGAGATTTCCCGAGCTGTTTTTCCCATTGTGTAGGCTTCGTCTTCAATTTCGTTTACAAGCTGGTCAACAAGTCCGGTGGAAACAGGCCTTTTTTCAAGAGCTCTCCTGATTCCCTTTGTTATTTTTTCCACATCAAAAGGCTGTCTGCGTCCGTCTCTCTTGATTACCATGAATGGCTTTTCCTCAATGCGCTCGTAACTTGTGAATCTTCTGTTGCAGGAAATGCATTCACGCCTTCTTCTTATGCTTTCACCATTTGCCATGGTTCTGGATTCAATTACCTTATCATCAAAATTTCCGCAGTATGGACATCTCATGTTCTTATCCTTATTCGTTAATGTACAATAGTTTCAGAAATGAATCAATTTCAGCGCGAATTCTTTTCAGAAAGCTTTCAGACATGTTGAAGTTATGGCCATCTGGAAAGTGCAGGTACAGATAGTCCCTCGGTCTAAGGATTTCGTCAATCTGCATTGTAAGATCTTTTTCCTTGTCATGGTATTTTGATTTTTCTCCGTTTGAAAGAAGATCCCGGGCTATTGAAAGCATTTTTCTTTCCGTATTGATGTACTGCCTGATTTTTTCTTTTCGTTCTGATGATCCTTCCATGGAAAAATCCATTTGTTTTCCTGTTGTTTCCCCAGTTGCTGGAACTGCATGTGCAAGCTTTAGGCTGATTCCCTGGTCAGTCATATCAAACAGGTTTTCGGATTTTGAAAACATATTGACAAACTGATTTGCGTATATTTCCATGATTCTTGAAGTATAGACTTTTTTGCCATTCTTTCCGTCAACGGCATAGGTGTTCTGCGAAAAAGTTGAGTCGTAGTTTTCTGCTGGAATTGTTCTTCCTGATTTTTCTAGTAGTGCCTTGTGTGCCATAGTTCCTCGGGCGTGGGTTCTTCCTGCTGTGAAGCTAAAGTCGAGGCCAGAAATATAAACAGGAACTGAAGAATTTTTCCTAAGCTTGAGTGCTACGTATGTGGCTGCAAGTCCTACTGAACCCATTGGGTCAATGAGGTTTGTCAGTATGGATTTTTCTTCAAGTGTTTTCAGGAATCTGCATGGTGCATATCTTGAGGCAAAGTAAATTTTGGGCCCGGAAAGATTTTCTGATGTCTCTTTTCTTGAGCAAATGTCCAGGAACATGGGAATCTTCCTGCCCTTGAGACCTATGTATGCCCTGTCGATTGCAATCTGGCTTTCCATTGCACAGACTGCGTCAATCCTTGCTCCTCTTTGAACAAGAGGTGAAAGGGAAGCGTCAACGCAAATCTTGAAGAAACTGTCTGATTTAAGTATCTCATCTGGAATCTGGTCAAGGGTTTCTCCAGCTCCACAAACTATGATGGGCTTGTTCACAGTTTTTTCTACGTCTTCAAGCTGCAATCCTGATATGAGTTCAGGAAGATTCTTGAGGACATTTCGTGAAAAAAGCTTTCCGAATTTTACTAAAGTTATTCTGTTCTGCCAGAAATTGGTGATTATTTCCTGGATTCCTGCTGAAGTATAATCGTAGTCGTTCCTGTCAAACTGGATTCCTGCACTAAAGTCAATTCTCACGGATCGACGTGTTTTTCCAAGTGAAACCAGTTCCCTCATGAAGGAATCAATTTTCAGCTTGTTTTTTGTGTGGAAAATTCTGATTGTGTTGTCCGGACAATTGTTCTTTGCAAGGTCAAGAAGTTTGTCCTGTGATTCAAGAGCTATTACCGTGCAGTCTGCAGGAAGCTTTTCCTTCAGTTCTTCAAGACCATACCACAGGCAGGGACTGCAGGCAACAATCAGGGTTTCTGGCAGTAATTCCAGCTTGCCGATTATTTCCTGTATTGCCCTTTTGGGATTATACCTGGAATAGAGAAACCTGCTTTTGTATTCAACTGTGCTTAAACACATAGAGCCCTGACCGGCATTAACCAGACGGGGCTCTTCGTTTTGATTCAATTCCATCAGGAAAAACTATCTATTATTACTGTTCATCAGGTTGAGGTATGTTGTGAAGAAGTTGTCAACAACCTTTTCTGAATTCATGAGTGTTTTCTGACCTGAAGTCTGATCGATTGCAGGAATTGCAGTTTCTATTGCTGCTGTGTCAGTTTCTTCCGAAGTCTGTGTTCCCGTGCACTTGAGGACAATAACCTTTCCGTCAAGAACAATCGGTGAGCTTACTTCACCAAGTTTGAGTGCAAATGCCTTCTTGTAAGCATCAGCATTTCTTACCAGTGAAGAAATAATTGATTCGTTTGCCAGTGACTCAAAGAATCCTGTGTTTCCGTAGTTGATTGGGAATGCATTGATTTCTGTCTTTTCAAGACCAAGCTTCTTGCATGCCTTGTCAAATGAAGATGTTGGAATTGAGGCTTCTGTTGCAAATGCCTCTGCTTTTTCTGTGTAGTAGTTTTCAATCAAAGACTTTTCGTTGGACTTAACATATTCGTCGCAGATATTCTTAATGTCTTCTGATTCAAAGTCTGGAGCCTGTGATTCACCAGCTCCCTTGAAAATTGAGAATCCCTTTGCTGTCTGAATAACATCACTTAATGAATCCTTTGAAAGTGAGAGAACTGCATCAAGCTTGTCCTGTGAGTTTTCACCCAATGTCTCAGAAATCTGGTACTTGTATGGGCTGGTGAGGACACCTTCTGCATTTGAGTAGTACTTCTGTGACTTTTCTGTAACAGCATCCTTGAATGTAATTTCGTTGGCATTGATCTGCTTGAGAAGTGACTTTGCTTCTTCTTCTGTTGAAAGTGTGATTACTTCAAGATTGTACTTTGTGAACTTGTCTGCATGTTCCCTTGCAAACTTCATTGTTTCTTCCATAGGGAAGTCGTTTGTGTTGTAAGAAACGGCATCAAATGAATGCTTTTCTGCACCCATCTTTGCAATGAATTCAGTTTCCTTTGAGCTTGTCTTGAGACCATAGAGATGGTGTCCCTTGAAGTCTCCGTCACCGTTTGTACCGCACATGTCAGTTACATATCTTGTGTACACAATGTTGTTTTTGATGTCTTTCTTTATTTCTGATATGACTGCAGAGCTTGTCTGGTTGTAGATTTTCTTTGAGAAAACTCCGTCCGGCCCTGTGAACTGCTTTACGAGAAGCCTGTTGACTGTGTCTTCAGGTGCCTTGTATCCGGTCTTTTCAACTGCAGAAGAAAATGCCATGCTGTTGATTGTCTGCTTGAAGGCCTGGTTCATGATATAGTAGTGACTCTGCTCGTTTACTTCAAGTCCAGAATTCCTGTAGTTCTGTGCAATTGATGAAACTGTAGTGTGGAACTTTGATCCTGGTTCATATAGAATCTGCTTTCCGTCGTATGAACCGAATGATTCAGCTTTCTGGTTGTTGAGAAGTGCCTGGTAAACGGCTGCTCCTCCAGTTGGAAGGAATACTGCTGCAGAAATAATGAGAATGATTACTGCACCAATCTTTGTATCGCCTTTTTTTCCTTTTTCCATTTTGATTTCGTTTTCCATGGGAAATTCATCCTTAATTTTGTATTAAAATGCGCTCACATTCTATCATTGTCAAATATATGTGTCAATGAAGGTTTCTGTCATGGTCTCCTGGAATCTTTGCGTGAATTTGATGATGACTTTTGCCTGATTTCAGCCCTTTCTTTCTGCTGATTTTTTTACTTTTTTGCAATTTGGCCGTTTTTGTGCTAGACTTTTTTCATCAGGAATCCTGAAGGCTTTGTTTTTTGGGATTTCTCATCTGTATTTTTGCGAGGTTTTTATGATTATCAAGGATTTGAAGGATACTCTTTCCAAGAATCAGTACCCGGGAAGAGGTATTATAGTAGGAAAGTCTGCAGACTCAAAATATGCCGTGGTTGCTTACTGGATCATGGGAAGAAGTGAAAACAGCAGAAACCGTGTATTTGTTCAGGATGGTGAGGGAATCCGCACTCAGGCTTTTGATCCGTCAAAGCTTACTGATCCTCATCTTATTATCTATTCTCCTGCACGTGTACTGGAAAACCGCACAATCGTTACAAACGGTGACCAGACTGATACTATCTACGATGGAATCAAGAAGGGACTTACTTTCGAGCAATCTTTGAGGAGCCGTGAATTTGAGGATGATGCACCAAACTATACACCCCGTATTTCCAGCATGCTTGAGGTTGAGAAGGGAGAATTCAAGTTTTCCATGTCAATCCTGAAGAGTGACGGCGGGGATGGGGAGCGCTGCAACCGTTTCACATACAAGTATGACAATCCAAAGGAAGGTATTGGCCGCTATATCCATACTTACATGGAAAACGGAAATCCATTGCCTAGCTTTGAGGGTGAACCAGAAATCGTGGAACTTGCAGGAAACATTGATGAGCTTACTGACAGAATCTGGAACAACCTGAATGAAGACAACAAGGTTTCTCTCTTTGTGCGCTTCATTGACATTGCCACTGGAAAGACAGAATCACGCATTGTGAACAAGAATAAATAGATTTTTCGTTTTTTTGCTGGATGCCTTCCTCTTTTTCGGAGGAGGGCATTTTTTTGCTATTGATTTTCGTCGCGAAGGGAAAGGATTTTCTTGAATGCGGAGTCTTCTTTTTTCATTTCCTTTGATCCGCGGGTGATGTTGCACAGTGAAAGGTTGTATTTTTTTGCTATTTCCCTTTGAGGTGTACCTGCCTCAAGTTCCTTCACCAGACTCCATCTTTTGGAAAAGTCCTTGAGTTCTGATTTTGTGAAAAGGCACTCGAAGAAGTCGTAGATGAGCTTGTCATCCTGAATTTTTGCGAGAACGGAGCAGATTTCCTTGATTTCTTCCATTGATACTGTGTTTTCTTCCATAAAAAAACAAGTCCTTTTCGTGATTCGGGCAAACGGGATTCGAACCCACGGCCTCTTGGTCCCGAACCAAGCGCGCTACCAACTGCGCCATTGCCCGGTTAGCTGAGTCTTCGGAAAATCATACGAGAATATCCCCTCACGGACAGAATGTTGATTAAAATATAAAATTTTCCAACTTTTCGTGATGGTATATTTTACGAAATCAAAAATATTCCTCAGATCAACTTTATTGAATATATCCAATTTTCGTTCCGGTGTCAAATCTGCAGGAACCATACCCATGGGGCGGAACTGTTTGAAGCAGTTATTTTTTTAACGATAGGACAAGTGGGAATGGGATTAATTAATAGAAAAAAAACGAAAAATTATGATAAAATCAAAAAGTTATTCGTTTAAAAAAAGGTACCCATTATGACAATTCATGACATTTTAACAGATATTAGAGAAACTTCGAGAAATACGGCTGATAAGGGAACAAAGTTTGAAACATTAATTCTGAATTATTTTTTAACAGAACCTAACTTTGCCAATCAATTGGATCATGCCTGGCTTTGGAGTGATTTTCCATGCCGTAAGGAATTTGGCGGACATGATATTGGAGTTGATGTTGTTTGTCATACTAAGAACCATGAATATTGGGCAATTCAGTGTAAATGTTATGATAAAGGAACAACAATTGATAAATCTGCCGTTGATTCATTTATTGCTACAAGTGGAAAGTCTTTTAGTGACGGACTTGGAACAAAAAGATTTACTCGCCGTTATTGGGTAGACTCCCTTCCAAAGGCTCTTAATAAAAATGCAGAACTCGCAATGCAAAATCAGATGCCTTCTATTCAAAGAATAGGATTGGATGCTTTAGGAAATTCAACTGTAGATTGGGAAAAAATCTATAAAGGCAAGAATGGTAAAGAAGCTCTTCAGGAAAGAAAAGAATTAAAAGACCATCAGAAAGAAGCAATTGAGAAAGCTACTCAGCATTTTTGTATCAATGATAGAGGTAAGCTGATAATGGCTTGTGGAAGTGGTAAGACATTTACATCACTCAGGCTTGCCGAGACAATGACCAATGGAAAAGGTAAAATTCTCTTCTTGGTTCCAAGCATTTCACTTCTTTCCCAGACTCTTATGGCATGGACTGCCGATGCAGATGAAGCAATCAGTCCTATTTGTATTTGTTCAGACACAAAGGTTTCATCAAAGAAAACAACTGATGATTCTGGAATGGTTTCGGTTGAAGAACTGGCAGAACCGGCCACAACAGATGTAGAAAAAATTCGTGAGTTGATTCAAATAAAACAATCCGTAAATCCAGATGGAATGCTTGTTGTATTTAGCACATACCAATCTATTGAAGTAATTGCAAATGCTCAAAAGGCAATTGGAGATGACTTTGTTTTTGATCTGATTGTTTGTGATGAAGCCCACAGAACAACAGGTGTAACCCTTGAGGGTGAAGAAGAAAGTGCCTTTGTTCGTGTCCATGACAATAACTTTATCAAAGCAAATAAACGTCTTTACATGACAGCAACTCCCCGTCTTTATAAGACAGAAGATCAGGATAAGGCAAAAGAGAAAAATGTCTATTTATGTTCAATGGATGATGAAAATCTTTATGGAAAAGAGTTTTATCGTTTGTCGTTTGCGGATGCCGTAAAAAAAGATCTTCTTTGTGACTATAAAGTAATCGTTCTTACAATGAATAGAAAAAATCAAGATAGAATTCAGATCGATGATGATGAAGATGATACTCGTGCTGAGCATCTTGATGAATGGCAGAAACTAGTTGGAACTGCTGCTGCTCTCAGTAAAATTTCGCTGAATGATGATACAACTTTATATAAAGATGATCCTCAGTTAATGCATCGTGCTGTTGCATTCTGTTCAAACATAAAGGCATCTAACAAAATCAAAAATACTTTCAATGTGTTAAATAAAGACTATGCAGATAAACTAATAGAAACAAAAGACAATCACAAATATGTTCAAATAGAAAGTCGCCATGTAGATGGAAGCATGAATTCTCAGGAACGAAACTCAGATATTCAGTGGCTCAAAGATACACCAACGGATTCAAATGATTGTCGTATTCTCTGTAACGTTCGTTGTCTTAGTGAAGGTGTTGATGTTCCATCTTTGGATGCTGCAATATTCCTTAGTCCTCGCAAGTCTCAGGTTGAAATTGTTCAGTCTGTTGGACGTGTAATGCGTAAAAGCGAAGGGAAGAAATTCGGCTATCTGATTATTCCTGTTATTGTAGATGCAACAAAAGAAGCTGATAAAGCACTTGAAAAGAATAAGGATTTTCAGATTGTGTGGTCTGTTGCCTGTGCTTTGCGTTCACATGATGATCGTTTTAACTTGTTTGTAAATAATCCCGATATGGATCCAAGCGGAAATGGTTCAGGTGGAGACTCTGGCGGTGGAAATCGTGGTCCTATTATTCTTGATGGTGATAAATTTGATTTTCCACAAGGGGACTTAACAACTCAATTCTATGCCCGCATGGTACAGAAAGTTGGAGACAGAAGATATTGGGTTCAATGGGCTCAGGACATTGCTGAAATTGCAGAACGCCACATAAATCAGATAACAACAAAGGTTGAAACAGATAAAATTGCTCAGGATTCATTTTCAAAATTTATAGATGGTTTGCATAAGAATATTAATAAGTCGATTACACAGCAGTCGGCAATTGAAATGCTTGCTCAACATATAATTACAAAACCTGTTTTTGAGTCCCTTTTTGAAGGTAGTGAGTTTATTGCAAATAACCCTATTTCTAAAAGCATGCAGAATATTCTTGATATTATTGATATTAAAGCTGCAAATCAGGAAGAAGAAGAAACCCTTAACCGCTTCTACGAATCTGTAAAAGAAAGAGCTTCTGGAATAAAAACTGCTGAAGGCAGACAAAAAATAATTGTTGAACTTTACGACAGTTTCTTTAAGAATGCTTTTCCAAAAATGGTTGAGCAGCTTGGAATTGTCTATACTCCAGTGGAAGTTGTTGATTTTATCATCAACAGTGTGTCCTATGTCCTGCAAAAAGAATTTGGAAGAAACATTTCCGATGAAAATGTAAATATCATCGATCCATTTACAGGAACAGGAACGTTTATAGTTCGTCTCTTGCAAAGTGGTCTTATTCGTCCGGAAGATTTCAAGCGTAAATATATGCATGAACTCAGGGCAAATGAGATTGTCCTTTTGGCTTATTACATTGCATCAATCAATATTGAGAATGCCTATCACAGTATCTTGAACAATGAAATATTTTTCAGTAATGATGAAAAAAAATACACTCCATTTGGTGGAATATGTTTGACTGATACATTCCAGCTGGCAGAGGACAATAAAAATCTGTTCAGCGAAATGTTCCCGGTAAATTCAAGACGTGTTCAGGAACAGATTGATACTCCAATTCATATTGTTATTGGAAATCCTCCATATTCGATTGGACAGAAAAGTGCCAACGACAATGCACAAAATATGCATTATGAACACCTTGATAAAAAAATTGAAGAAACTTATGTAAGGGAAAGTTCTGCTGCACTCAGTAAGGCTTGCTATGACAGTTATATAAAAGCATTCCGCTGGGCGACAGACAGACTTGATCCTTCCTGCGGTGGAATTATCGGTTTTGTTACAAACGGTTCATGGCTTGACAACAACGGACTTGATGGTTTTAGAAAATGTATTGAAAAAGATTTTGAAAAAATCTATGTCTTTAATCTTCGTGGAAACCAGAGAACAAGTGGTGAACTTAGTAGAAAAGAAGGCGGTAAGATTTTTGGAAGCGGAAGCCGTGCTCCAATTGCAATTACAATCCTTGTAAAA
>SAMEA3663224__coassemble_211_pt1 | contig 28426 bp, 27 predicted proteins | sample SAMEA3663224__metabat2_low_PE_008 | metagenome-assembled genome bin SAMEA3663224 (sample SAMEA3663224) | pig gut metagenome | biome: pig gut; feature: pig-associated habitat; material: faeces | place: China | collected 2013
GATGATACTGCTGAAAGCGGGAAAGTAGGAAGCTGCCGGCTTTTTTATTTTAAACGCTTTTCTTTTTTTTCAATCAATAAAAATCTTTCAGTTTAATATTTATTGCTATTTTGCAGTTCTGAAATTTTATGAAATTCTTTTAGACAGTTTTATTTGCTAGAAATCGGTTTACAATATAGCTTACAGTTTCTAAATCATAAGATGAAAGTTTGCTTAAATCGTTTACAAGGTGGATAAGCTTTGCATGGCAAGAAGATTCTGGGATTTTGTCTGGTTTTCCTGTAACAAGGTAGCGCACAGAAACTCCTAGAACATCAGCGATTTTTACAGCAAGCTCTGCGTTTGGAACATTTCCGTTGTTTATTCCAAGCGAAATTCCGCTTACTGCGAATCCAGCTCTTGCCGCAAGTTCTTTGCGTGAAATATTCTGATACTGAAGCTCATTTTCCACATTTTGCCAGAAAGACATAGAAACAATATATCAAAATCTTAAATATTGTACTGTTTTTTGGTTAAAATTTTGACTTTAAATCATTTGAATATTAAAAACTTTAGGCTAAAGGAATTAAAATTTTCAACATTCTCAAGGAGATTTCTTATGAAAAAATTCTGCGATTTTTGTGCAAAAGCGGCACTTTTATGTCTTTTGGCAGTTTTTATGTCTTGCTCTAACGGCGGAAGTTCAAGTTCAGATTATTTTGATGTTAATTCAGAAAACGGAGTCTTAATTCAGGCTGAAAAAAGTAAATCCGCAGATGGCGGCGTTCTTCTGAAAATTTCAAATCTTCCAAAAGTAGAAAACACTGTAAGGATTATTTATGAAGATGGAAGTGATGACATGATTTATCACAATGGAAATGCTTCTGATGACTATGATCTCGAGTATCCTTTTGTTGAGGCGGGGCAAACTTATAAATTTTATGTTTCAACAAAAGTCAATGGCAATGAAATTCCTTCCAGTAAGGCTGCTATAGTTCCAGATTCCGGCGTGGGAGAATTCCGACTAAAAGAGCCTATAAAAGTTGATTATTCTGATAATTGCATAAAAGTTACAAGAGGAGAATTTAAAGGTCAAATTGAAAGCAAATTCAGTCCTAAATGTGTAATTCAATTATTTGGAGACGCAGAATGGAATGAATATTTGGGAGAATATGAAACTGATAATTTGGATTTGAGCAAAGCATATGACATTAGTCAAAAAGATGTTTACTACTATATTTTGTATTCAATCAATTATAACAATAAAATGATTCGTAGCTATTATAATTGCGTATACAATGGATGTGTAAAAGTTGATACAAGCGGGGTAACGTATAAATATGCGTATGACAGTTCTGCTTGCATTTTTTATTATGGTGAACCTTTAGAAAATGGATGGAGCATTGAAGGAGGAGAAATCCCAAATGGTATGAATCCACAATCTAGCGGCCAAAGTGTAAATGGCATTAGTTTTTCTATTGATAAAAATGTAATGAGAGAATACAAAGGCCTTGGATACTCAACAAAAAGTGTAAAATTCAAAAAAGATTTTAGTAGTTATACTTCTGTTAAATCTGTAAAAGCCAAAGTGAAAGGTGAGAATGGCAATTGTTTTGAAATGGGAATTCATTGGGAATATGAGGGAAAAGACTATAGCGTTTCTACAAGTTCTAATAAATTCTGCACAGGCAAAGAAACAGAATTTGTAATTACACCTTATGCTTCTGGAATAAAAAATCTGCAAGTTTTCTTTGAGCCGTTGGATGCAGGAACTTATGAAGTTTCTGATATTCAAATAGAATAAAATAAGAACTCAATAAGTGAACAATGTTTTTCCCGGGGAATTTTCCTCGGGATTTTTTTTGTGTGAATAAAAATTCATTACAAATTTGCTGTGGATAATTTCCTCTTCGTAAATTATGAAATTGGTGCAAAAAAACAAACCCCGACAAACTGCCGGGGTTCGAAATAAAGGAGTTCTATGAAGAAGGCTTTGCATTTACCAACCTTCACTAAAATAAACTTCCTTATTGCAAAAAGGTTACAAAAAATCCTAAAAATTATTTAGAAATTTTGAATTTATTTGTTGTGGTGGTGTGTCCTTCATTGTAAACATCGAACCAAAATTCCTTTTTGTTTGTTGTATCTAGTTCCTTATAGAATTCAGCAATGTTTTTTACTGGTTTATCGTTTACAGCCGTGATAATATCCCCATTTTGAAGTCTAAGGGCTGCAGCAGGCGTCTTTTCCTGAACACCGGATACTACTATTCCCTGAATCTTTTTGTTTTCAATATTGAGTTTCTTGCGAGAATCATCATTAAGAAGACTGGCGATGAATCCAGGCCAAAGCTTTAAGTTGTCAGAAGTTATTTCTTCGGATCTTTCCTCAATTTTTACCGTGATCTCTTTCTTTTCCTTGCCTCTGAGAATTTTGAATTTTGCAGTTTTGCCGGCTCTGATTCCGGAAATCTGCCTTACAAGCTGATCAACTGATTTGATTTCTTTTCCATCAAGCTCAATAATATAGTCTCCTGGTTGTATTCCGCTTTTTATTGCAGGACTTCCGAGGAAAACCTGGCAGGCAAGGGCTCCTGACTGATTTTTATCAATTCCAAGTTCAGTCTTGTACTCGTCGGTAACTTCAACCAGGCTTACTCCTAGCCAACCATAGGCTATTTTTCCATTGCTGATGAACTGGTCAATTGCTGTTTTTATGTTGTTGATAGGAATTGAGAATCCCAGGCCCTGAGAACCACCTGATCGTGATGCAATCCAGGTGTTGATTCCGATTACTTCGCCATATATGTTTACCAATGGACCTCCAGAGTTTCCCTGGTTGATTGCCGCATCTGTCTGGATGAAGTCGCTGATGGATCCGATTTGCCTTCCAGAACGTCCTGTTGCACTGACAATTCCCTGTGTGACAGAGGCGAAGTATCCGAGAGGGCTTCCAAGTGCAAGAACAATATCGCCCTGCTGAACAACATCAGAATCACCAAGCTTTGAAATTACGATTGACTGATCATTGGATTCAAATGAAACGAGTGCAATATCAATCCTTTCATCTCCACCGACTAATTTTCCTTCGAATTCACGTTCATCATTTAGCTTAACCTTGATTTTTGATGCTTTTCCTGCAACGTGAAAGTTTGTTAGTGCATAGATAGTGTTTCCAGTTCTTTTGACGATAACACCACTTCCGAGTCCTGTTTCTTCGTATTCTTTTGTTCCTTCTTCGGTTTCAGGCATTCCAAAGAAAGGAAATCCTTTGAAGAAGTTGTTCACTGGAACTTTTCTTGTTTCTGTAACATCAATTTCAACGACAGATGGCAAAACATTTGCGCTGATTGACCTGAATGTATTTTGCAGGGACTGGGTCACGGCGAGAGAGTCTGTTGGAATTGGTTTTGTCTGAGCGGACTGAGTCTGAGACTGGGATTCCTGGGCAAAAGCCATGGAACCTGATGTCTTGTTCATGTTGCATGAGAGGGCAAGAATTCCCATGGCAATTGTAAATGCTCCGATGGAGTAGAATATGTTTTTATGTGTTTTTTTCATATAATACCTCTATATATAAAATAATAAAATCTGATAACAGTTACAAGTTAATTGAAACTTTTTGTTTTCTCTTCGGGGGTGGGAAAATTAGGTTTCGTTAATCATCAGCGAAAAATTGACTCTTAAAATATTAATGTACGGTTCTGAAAATTCGGAATCCAATGTAGTCAACGGCAGTATTAAAACTCATGGGGTAAGGCGTATAGTCTATTGCCAGTGCATAGTCATTGGCTCCGTAACTGCCGCCTTTTGCTGTGACATTTGTTGTTGACAAGTAGCATAATTCCCAGACGTTTCCGCTCATGTCAAAGATTCCCCATGAGTTTGGCAGTTTTGTTCCGCATTCATTGGTTTTTGACTGACCATATACAGCAACATCATCGCAGTTGTTTGATCCGGCATACTTGAATTTTGTGCCAGCCTTTGCAACCATTTTCCATTCAGAAACTGTCGGGAGCCTGTATCCATTTGAATCAGCATTCATGTAAAGTTCAGCCATTGCCTGATTTGAATCCCTGTATTCTGTTGAGAAGCTGGAATCAGTGTAGAATGCAGGACTAAGACCGCTTTTTCTGCTGTATGCATTTAGCCAGACTGCAGCATCCATGTAGGTGATAGTTGTGACCGGCATGTATTTTCTTTTTGATGGCTGAAATGACCATTGGTAGCTTCCTTCATTACCCGGATTCTTAAAACTATAGCCGTTTTTTGCTGCCCATTCTCTAACTTCATGCCAAAGCTCATATGTTGTTTCGTAGGTATTCACTTCAATGCCTGGTGCTGGAATGGTTAAGCTTAATGATTGTATTGTATGAGTTTTTGTTCCAATAAGTTCCTTAATGTCGCTGGTCATGTCCGAGCATGAAATTGATAATATGCCCGGAATAAGAAAAACTGAAAGTATTCTGATGGTATTTCTGAGTTTCATTTATTTGCCTGTCCCTGGAAGAATGTGGATTGAGGCTCCGCAGTTTATCCCTAGAAAGTAGATTTTGTTGCTTTCCTCGAATTGAATTGTCAACGGAATCCCAGCCTTCCATTTTGCGTCGAAGTTATTGTTCTTGAAAAAGGATCTTGTTACGGAAAACTCGGTCCTGAAAAGAAAGTCCGTGTACCATCTGTCAATTTCAATATCCCTGATGTTGATGGCCTTAAGTTTTGTTAGTCCCAAGCCCACTCCTGTATCAAGACATAGAATAAAGGGAATGTCGTTTTTTGAATTGATTGGATATGTTGCCTGGATTGATTGGATAATTTGTGTTCCCCAGAAATCTGAAATTTCATCGCGGTCACTCAAATTTTTTTTGATGCCGAGGCGGGTTGCAGATCCAAATTCAAGTGGGGTCAGAAATTGATACATGAATTTTCTTTCAATAACTAAATTTGTCTGAATTTGATATTCTGAGAAATCCACGATTGGACCAAAGGACTTGTCTACTTCAGTTTCAAGAATTGCCTTGTAATTGGAAATGGCGTTTCTTGCCGAGTTGTCCATGGCATGAATGGAGTTTGCGAGAAGTATAATAAGAAGTATGATTGATGAACTTTTTTTCATGATATTGCTTATTGATAATGAGAAAATCTTTTTCAGGAAAAGGAATAAATCCCAGGTCTCAAAAACAAAAACCTGGGACTATTGTTTTTATTTGACTACGATGTTAACAAGTTTTCCTGGAACTATGATTTTCTTTACGATTTCATGTCCGTCGATGAATTTCTTTGCTGCTTCATTTTCAAGAGCCATTTTTTCAAGAAGTTCCTTGTCGCTTGCCTTGTCTGCATCAATCTCAAAACTTCCACGAACTTTTCCGTTTACGCTGAGCATAATCTTTACTGAGTCTTCCTTGCAGTATTCTTCACTGAAGGTTGGCCATGGTTCGTATGCAATAGACTTGTTGTGTCCGAGTTTTTCCCAGAGTTCTTCTCCGATGTGAGGAGCATAAACAGAAAGCATTTTTACAAAGCCTTCCCACATTGCTCTAGGAAGAGAGTCGAACTTTGAAGCTTCATTGATGAAAATCATCATCTGAGAAATTGCCGTGTTGAAGTTGAGAGTATCTGTGTCTTCAGTTACTTTCTTTACGGTTTTTGCATAAGTTTTTCTGAGATCAGCCAAAGCTTTATCTTCAATTTTTAATGTAATGTCAGTTTCGTTGATTCCTTTTTCACCAACGGCCCAAACTTTTTCCAGGAAGCGGTTGATACCAACGAGTCCCTGTGTGTTCCATGGCTTTGAGACAGTAAGTGGACCCATGAACATTTCGTACATGCGCACAGAGTCAGCACCGTACTGATCGATCATTTCGTCAGGGTTTACAACATTCTTCAAAGACTTAGACATCTTTGCGATGATCTGTTCAACTTCTTCGCCTGTTGCCTTTTCAATGTACTTGCCGTCCTTTTCTTCAACTTCATCAGTTGGAACAAGAGTCTTGTTCTTGCGCTGGAAAGCAAATGAAGTTATGAGTCCCTGGTTGATGAGGCGCTGGAACGGTTCCTTTGTGGAAACTAGGCCGCAGTCATAAAGAACCTTGTGCCAGAATCTTGCGTAAAGAAGATGGAGAACTGCGTGCTCGGCACCACCGACGTAAAGGTCAACAGGCATCCAGTAGTTTTCAGCTTCCTTTGAACAGAAAGCATTGTTGTTTTTAGGATCAAGGTAGCGCAGGTAATACCAGCAGCTTCCTCCCCACTGAGGCATTGTGTTTGTTTCGCGCTTTGCATCTTTTCCGCACTTAGGGCACTTGCAGTTGACCCAGGAATCGATGGCAGCAAGAGGAGATTCACCTGTACCTGTAGGCTGATAAGACTTAACATCCGGGAGCTTAACCGGAAGTTCGCTTTCAGGAACTGCAACAGTACCGCAGCAAGGACAGTGCACCAGAGGAATTGGTTCACCCCAGTAACGCTGGCGGCTGAAAATCCAGTCGCGGAGCTTGTAGTTAACTGTAGCCTTACCGATTTTCTTTTCTTCAAGGAATTCAATCATCTTTGCGATGGCATCCTTTTTGTTGAGGCCGTCTAAGAATCCTGAATTAACGTGGATTCCGTCCTGAGTCCAGGCCTGTGTCTGAACATCAACTTCGCTCTTGAGAACTTCAATGATTGGAAGATTGAACTTCTTTGCAAATTCCCAGTCGCGGTCGTCGTGGGCAGGGACAGCCATGATTGCACCGGTTCCATAAGAAATAAGAACATAGTCTGCAATCCAGATTGGAATTTTCTTTCCATTAACAGGGTTGATTGCATAGCTTCCTGAGAATACACCGGTCTTGTCCTTTGCAAGGTCTGTACGCTGAAGGTCAGATTTCTTTGCAGCTTCTTCAATGTATTTTTCAACTGCATCCTTCTGTTCACCTGTCGTGATTTTCTTTACTGCAGGATGCTCTGGAGCAACTACCATATATGTTGCACCAAAAAGTGTATCACAGCGTGTTGTATAGACTGTAAGCTTTTCTCCATAATGACCGTCGATTTCAAAATCAACTTCAGCACCGAATGACTTACCGATCCAGTTGCGCTGCATTGCCTTTACGCTGTCCGGCCAGTCAAGGGTATCAAGGTCTTCAAGAAGGCGTTCTGCATATTCTGTAATCTTCAAGATCCACTGGCGGATTGTCTTGTGTGTAACAACTGCACCACAGCGTTCGCATTTCCCTTCCTTAACTTCTTCGTTGGCAAGACCTGTAAGACAGCTTGGACACCAGTTGATTGGAGTTTCTGCTTCGTATGCAAGTCCCTTTTCATAGAGCTTGAGGAAAATCCACTGAGTCCACTTGTAGTAATCTGGTTCACATGTAGAAACGCAGCGGTCCCAGTCATAGGAAAAACCGAGGGCCTTGATCTGGCGTGTGAAGTTTTCGATGTTTGCGTTAGTTGTGATTGAAGGATGTGTACCAGTCTTGATGGCGTAGTTTTCTGCAGGAAGACCGAAAGCATCGTATCCCATTGGATGAAGAACATTGTAGCCGTTCATGCGAAGGTAGCGGCAGTAGATGTCTGTTGCAGTGTAGCCTTCCGGATGTCCTACATGAAGACCTGCTCCCGATGGGTAAGGGAACATGTCCAGAACATAGCGTCTCTTGTCTGCCGGAAATTTCTCCTCTTCTGTTACACGGAATGTCTTGTTCTTATCCCAGTAATTCTGCCATTTAGGTTCAATGTTTTTGAATGGGTATGCCATTTTTTTATAACTCCTAAAAAAATATTTGGTGGCAGAATTACTGCCACATATAGTTTAGCGACATGGATGTCGCGTTAATTACCAAAACAAAAAGTCTGTCGAGTTTATGCAAGGCAGAAACTCGAGGAATAAAAATTACAGGAGGTAATTTTTATGGCCCACTTAGGTTCAATGTTTTTGAATGGGTATGCCATATATTTTTCCTGAACTTTAATTTGTTGAATTATATTGTTATGTATAGAATATTTTGCACGACATTATAGTGATTTTTAACTACTTTAACAATTGAAAGAACTGTAAATGGGTTTGTTTTTTTTACTCCTAACGCAAGAGCGCGGGCACGAAAAAAAAACAAGAATCCGAGATTGATTGATGAATTCTAGTTCCGTTTATAGAAGCAGCAATGATGTTCAGATATAACTGATTATGAAATAGCAGGAACAGACGTGGGGATGATTATTTTATTGACAAAAGAACGAAATAATGTAATATTTAATATATGAACAATTGTTCATATATTAAATATTTTGTGGAGCCTTGTATGAAAAAGAAATATGCAGTTGAAGTTGATTGTGCTAACTGTGCATCAAAGATGGAAGAAGCGGCAAAAAAAACTGAAGGCGTAAAAGATTGTGTTGTTAATTTCATGACGCTGAAGATGGAAGTTGAATTCGAAGATGGTGTAGATGAAAAATCAGTCATGAAAATGGTTGAGAAAAACTGCAAGAAAGTAGAAGATGATTGCGAGATATTCTATGACTAAAAAGCAAAAAAAAATGCTGGCACGAATAATTTTATCTATTATTACTCTGGTCGGATGTGTTTTGGTCCTGGATAATATTTTCAACGTGGCAGAAAGGGCGGGCATTTCCTGGATAATGGTTCCATTGTTTCTGGTGTCTTATTTGATTGCCGGGTATGATATTCTTATAAAAGCAATTAGGGGAATATTCAGGGGAAGGCTATTCGATGAAAACTTTTTAATGGCAACTGCAACTGTGGGGGCTTTTGCTTTGGGCGAGTGTCTTGAAGGTGTTGCCGTCATGGTTTTCTATCAGATTGGTGAACTGTTCCAGGGAATTGCAGTAGGTAAAAGCCGAAGGAATATTTCAGACTTGATGGATATTCGTCCTGAACATGCCAATCTTGAAATCGATGGTTCTTTAAGCAGGGTTAATCCTGATTCTGTTCCTGCAGGTTCTGTTATTCTTGTAAAGAGTGGTGAAAGAATTCCTCTTGATGGCATTGTTGTTGAAGGTTCATCCCTCCTGGATACAAAGGCATTGACTGGTGAAAGCATTCCCCGAAAAGTATCAGTTAATGATGAAGTAATGAGTGGATGCGTGAATCTTTCAGGTGTGCTTAGAATAAGAACATCAAGGGAATTCGGTGAGTCTGCAGTTTCCAGAATTCTTGACCTGGTGGAAAATGCCTCGTCAAAAAAATCCAGGGCAGAAAACTTCATTACACGTTTTGCAAAGTACTATACTCCGCTGGTTTGCATTGGTGCCCTTGTAGTTGCTGTGGTGCCTCCTTTATTTGTGAGATTTGTTTATGGCCAGAATCCTGACTTTATTAAATGGATTTACAGGGCTTTGTCTTTCCTTGTCATTAGTTGTCCTTGTGCCCTTGTTGTCAGCATTCCACTTTCTTTTTTTGCCGGTATTGGCAAGGCAAGCAGTGAAGGCATTCTTGTTAAGGGTGCAAGTTATCTTGAACTTTTGAGCTCTGTGAAGACTGTTGTTTTTGACAAGACTGGAACTTTAACAAAGGGAACTTTCTGTGTAACTGAAATTAATCCCGTTGGAATGGATCGTCATGAGCTTTTGAGTATTTGTGCCCACATGGAAATTTATTCTGATCATCCGGTTGCAGTAAGCATACGAAATGAATATGAAAAGGATCTTGATGCTGGAAGAGTAAGTCAGGTTGAGGAAGTGTCCGGCCATGGTATCAGGGGATTTCTTGATGGTAAAAAAATTCTTGCAGGTAATTCAAAGCTTATGGAGTCTGAGCATGTTGATTTTTCTAAATGTGAGGACAAGCTGGGAACAATTATACATGTGAGCGTTGATTCCAAATATGCTGGATATATTATAGTTTCAGATCAGATTAAGGATGATTCACGAAGGGCTGTTCAGGAGTTGAAAAAATCCGGCATTACAAGAACTGTCATGCTTACTGGAGACTTGAAAAAATCAGCAGAAATTGTTGCTCGGGAAATTGGTGTGGATGAATTTTATGCAGAACTTTTGCCGCAGGACAAGGTTTTAAAACTCGAAGAAATTCTCATGAATAAATATCCAAAAACTTCAGTTGCCTTTGTTGGTGACGGAATTAATGATGCTCCTGTTCTATCACGAAGTGATGTCGGAATCTCTATGGGTGCTCTTGGAAGTGATGCGGCCATTGAGGCAAGTGACATAGTGCTGATGGATGATAATCCTTTGTGCATAAGCAAGGCTGTTGGCATTTCAAGAAAGTGTATGGCCATAGTTCATGAAAACATTGTGTTTGCAATCGGAATTAAACTGTTGTGTCTTGTTCTTGGTGCCCTTGGTTTTTCGGGAATGTGGTTTGCGATTTTTGCAGATGTTGGTGTAATGGTTCTTGCAGTACTTAATGCAATTCGTGTACTCTTTGGATATAGGAAATAAACATGAGTTTTCTCCTGAAAAGGGAGATGCTGTCTGGACATGAGATGAATAGTATTGAAATTGATGAAAAAAATGAATGCTGTGATGAGCTTGAGATTCATGAGGATCTTCTGAAAATTGTGCAGGAAAAACTGCCTCCACTTGAAGAACTTGATGGACTTGCAGAATTGTTTAAGATTTTTGGTGAAGTGAGTCGTATCAGAATTCTGTACGTGCTGTTTGAGTGTGAGGTTTGTGTCTGTGATCTTGCACGAGCCCTTGATATGACACAATCTGCAGTTTCCCATCAGCTGAAAATATTGAAGCAGTCAAAGCTTATTAAAAGCAGAAGAGAAGGAAAGTCGATTTTTTATTCACTTGCAGATGATCACGTTAGAACAATCATTGCCCAGGGAATGGACCATGTTTGTGAGTAGTTGGATAGTTTCCAAAAGAAAAGCCCTTCGGATGATTGTTTTTTTTCGAAGGGCTTTTTTTTTGCAGTAAAATCTGTCAGTTTAGTTGATGCGGATTTTTTCCCATGCATTCCAGTAGTCTGAAAGCTTGTCTCCCAAGTCATATTTGAGCTCGCAGTTTTCCAGTGCACTTGCAGGATAAAGCGGCTTTGTTGTCATGAATTTTTCAGCTTCCATGTTTACGTAGCAAGGGAACTCAAAATAATCAAGGAACTTTGCATAGTTTTCTGGTCTGTGAATAAAGTTAATAAACTGTGTTGCAAGTTCAACATTCTTTGAATCCTTGAGAATTCCCATGCTGTCCAGGTAAGATGGTCCGCCGTTTTCAGGAATGAAGAAGTCAACTTCATTGTCCCACTGTTCTGGAGTAACTTCTCCACGAATTACTTCAACATATCCCTGACAAAGCCAGAGGTTTCCCTGTGCAAAATCCTTTCCGAATCCTTCTGCATCAAAGTTGAAAATGTTAGGAACCCAGTTTGCTGAAATGTGATCCACAGCCTTGTTGAGTTCTGTTTCGTCCTTTGTGTTAACGCTGTATCCAAGATATTTGAGTGAGTCACCGATTACTTCACGGTAGTCATTCATCATTGAAGAGTGTCCCTTGAACTGTGGGTCAGCAAAAATGTTCCAGGTTCTTTCATAGCTTCCTGCTGGAACTTTTGTCTTGTTTACAGAAATTCCTGCTGCACCGAAATAGTATGGAACGAAGTATTTCATTTCTGAATCATATGTGGCCTTTTCAAGAACCTGAGGATTGATCTTGCTTTTGTTAGTGAACAATTCCTGGTTGATTGGCTGAACCATGTCTTTTGCAATCATGATTGATGCATAGTCCTGAGATGGAACAACAATGTCAAAGCTTTTAGAACCACCATTAATGAGCTTGTTGAACATTGTCTCGTTGGAATCGTATTCTGTTACGATAACCTGGCAATTGTATTCCTGCTCAAAGGCCTTTACTACTTCTGTTGGTGTGTAGTAAGTCCAGGTAAATACGTTCAATGTCTTCTTCGATTCACATGAAGTAAGACCCAATGTAGCTGCAATAACCAGTGCAGCTGCAGAAATTTTAGAGGCGATTTTCATACGCTTAACCTCCAAAAATTAATACCCACTCACAAGAGTGTTTTTTTGTTATTGCACCTTCAGTCTGAAAAAAACAGTTTCTGAAGATGACTTCGCCTGCATTGGTTTACAGGCGACTTTTTCCGTTGATTGTATATTGCCCTAGTGTGATGCAGCAAATCCCTTCAGGCTTTTTCTCAACAGGTATGCCAGAAGACAGATTCCCATAATGAGGATGAATGAGAATGCATTAATTACCGGGCTGACACCATGTCGAGTCTGGTTAAGGACATAAATTGGAAGAGTAACAACATTTCCGTTAACGAGAGATGTGATTACGAAATCTTCTATGGAAAGAGTAATGCTCATCATGAATCCGCTGATAATACCAGGCATGAGGGCAGGAATTATTACTTTTGTCAGAGTTTGAGATTCAGTTGCTCCCAGGTCGTGGCTTGCTTCGATAATTGCATAGTCAAATTCATCAATGCGTGCACTTACCATAAGATAAACAAATGGAAGGCAGAAAGTTGTGTGGGCAATAATGATTGTTGCAAGTCCCATGTTCATTCCAAGACCACTCAGGAAAATAAGAAGTGAAACACCCATGATAACTTCAGGCAAAACCATAGGCAAAAAACTGATTGTCGTGATGTACTGCTTTCCTGTGAATTTGTACCACTTGTTTCCGATTGCTGCCAGTGATCCAAGAACTGTTGCAATGATTGCACTGGCTACTGCTACAATTGCACTGTAAAGAAGTGAAAGCCACAATGCGTTTGATCTGAAAAAAAGCTGTTCGTACCAGACAAAAGAAAATTTTGTGAATTCAGATCCCTTGGAATCATTGAATGAATAGCAGATGATTACAAGAAGGGGGATGAAAAGAAACGCAATGGTCAGTGCAAGCATTATCTTTGAAAAACTGAATATGCTCTGCTTTCTTTTCCAGGCTCTCTTTGCATGCCTGTTGTTTTCGTTATTGCTGGAGGAAGCCTTATTGAAAAAGGCCATGATTACGGAAACCAAAAAATCCATTTGTGTTCTCCCATAAAAAGTCAAGGAGGAAATATCAATTTCCGATTTGACTTTTTAAGCACATTCGCAATGAAATGAGAATGTGCAGTTGATAAAAAAGTTTGCAACGCAAACTTTAGGTAAGATAAAGCCGCGCTATTTTGGCGGTTTTATCTTACACCTCCTTTCAGAATCTAGTCTTTTTACATTTTGTTGAGTTTAGCCTCTTTGTTTTCTGATGCAATCATCAGGAGAATTGCAGCCATACTTACAAGGGTGAGGATAACACTGAATGCTGAAGCCAGGGGAAGATTTCGCGACGTGGTAGATGCTTCGTAGATTGTCTGTCCCAGCATGCGGGTCTCTTTCGAACCGACCAGAAGAGGAACCGTATAATTTCCGAATATTGGAATGAATGTGAAAATAAGTGAGCTTATGATTCCGCTTCGGATTCCAGGCAAAAGAATTCTGAACATTGATCCCGGTTTTGTCGCACCAAGATCACGCGCTGCCTCAAGAAGAGTGAAGTCAAATCTGTCAACTGCCGTGAATACTGGAAGAATTGCATAAGGCAGGAACATGTAGATGTTTACCAGAATGATTGTCCAGTTTGAACCAATAAATTTTTTAGGGCTTACTGAAAATATTGCAAGGATTGAATTGATGAATCCCTGCTCACCAAGAATTGTTTTCCATGCAAAAATTCGAATCAGTGAATTTGTGAGGAATGGAATTATGATGAGAATTAGGAACAATGTCTGTCTCTTGCTTCTTGCCATGGCATATCCGCATGGTATTGCAATAATTATGCAGGCAAGTGTTGCAATGGCTGCAGTCCACAGAGTTCTCCACAAAAGGGGTATGTAGAGAAACTTTCCGTCAATCTGGGCAAATATTGATTTGTAGGCATCCAGAGAGAATTCCCATTTGATGCCGCCAAAAATATCTTTTGCGCAGAAAGAGTACATGATGATTATTACTATTGGAATAATGAAGAATGCAGAAAACCATCCGCCCATTGGCCATGAATATGCTGGTCCTGGATTTGGCTTTTTGCATCCTTTTTCCGACTTGATGTTCTTGTTGAAACTAACCATATGGCTTACTCTTTTTCCAGTTATTTGTTGATGTCTTCAACAATGTAGCCGTCTTCAGCAGACCATGAAATATAGACTGTGTCCTTCCACTGAATTTCCGGGCCATCATCCAGGTAGTTCTGGTGCTGCTTGAATACCTTTACAATTGTTCCTGTCTTTTCAAGTTTTACATAGAACTTAGACTGGAATCCTGTATATACGGGTTCTTCAACAACACCCTTGAAAACATTGATGTCCTTTCTTCCGTTTACATTTGGTTCTTCCAGAGTAATCCTGATTTTTTCCGGGCGTACGGTGAATGCAACTTTCTGTCCTTCATCTGTGTGCTCGTAGTCAGTCACGAGAATATTCTTGTCTTCTTCTTTTGTCGCCTGAGTATCACCCTGAAGCTGAGCCTGCATTCCCAGTGAAGGAACGTTGAGTGTTACCATGTGTTCAATGTCAGCCTTTCCTGGTACCTTGTATTCCTCGCACTTGACTACAGTTGACTCAAAGAGGTTTGTTTCTCCGATGAATTCTGCGACAAACTGAGTTGCGGGGCTTTCATAGATTTCGTATGGGGTTCCGATTTGTAGAACCTTTCCCTTGTTCATTACTGCAATTCTGTCAGATACGGCAAGGGCTTCGCTTTGGTCATGGGTAACGAAAATGAATGTGATTCCGATTTCGTCATGAAGCCTGTCCAGTTCAACAAGAAGGTTTGACCTTAGTTTTGCGTCCAGTGCTGACAAGGGTTCGTCAAGAAGAAGGACTTTTGGTTCATTGATGAGTGCACGTGCAATGGCAACTCTCTGTCTTTGTCCGCCCGAAAGCTGGTTGGGCTTTTTGTACATGTGGGCCTCAAGGTCAACGAGCTTCAGGTATTCCTTTACCTTTTCATCAATGATTTCGTTTTTTTCACCCTTAAGCCTGAGTGAAAATGCAACGTTTTCATATACGTTCATGTGGGGAAAGAGAGCATAGCTCTGAAAAACAGTGTTGGACTGTCTCTTGTTTGGAGGAAGAGGAACAACGTCTGTGTCATCAAAAAGAATTGCGCCTTCATCCGGGAATTCAAAGCCTGCAATGATGCGGAGCAGTGTTGTCTTTCCGCATCCTGATGGACCAAGTAACGAGAAGAATTCTCCCTGCTTGATTGTGAAATTGATGTCATCAAGGGCATGGAATGAACCAAAATGCTTGGATACATGGTCAATAGAAACTGTACTTCCGTTCACTAGGGTACGTCTCCTTTGTAGTTGATATGCAGGATTAGATCCTAACGTTAATTTCACGATATTACCCTAAATTGTCAATAGATTTTGAAAAAATAGTTTGTAAAAATATATTCACCCAAAACAGTGTGAAAGGTAATATTAATAGAAGAAAATCATATTTTGTGCAGGTGAATTTTTTAAAATTATGTGTATAATCCAGTTTTATAGAATATGAATAAATCATTGTTTTTGCATTGTCTTAAAATAACTTCCCCGGTTTTCTTCGGGTATATAACCATTGGAATCGGATTTGGAATTCTTTTTGTTGATGCCGGGTATCCATGGTGGCTTACTCCCGTGTCGTCTCTTTTCATGTTTACCGGTGCGGGGCAGTATTTTGCCGTTGCCCTTTTTGCCGGTGGTGCTACTTTGGGCGAAATTTTTCTCGTTGAATTCCTTTTGAGCATCCGCCATGTTTTTTACGGGCTGTCTCTCATTTCAAAATATTCCGGAGCAGGCCTTAGAAAGCCTTACATGATGTTTGGGATAACTGATGAGACTTTTGCCCTTGTTCAGACTGCGGATGTTCCTCATGGTATGAATAAATTCAAGTTCTATACTCTGGTTTCGCTTCTTGATCACAGCTATTGGTTTTTTGGAACTCTTGCTGGTGCCGTAGGTTTTTCCATATTAAAGAAATACAATCTGGATGAATATTTTCAGGGTGTTGATTTTGCCCTCACATCTTTGTTTGTTGTTCTTCTTATTGGTCAGATTCAGGCTACGAAGGACTGGTTTGCTGCAGTTCTTGGTGGTATTGCCAGCGTGTGCGCCGTAGTCCTGTACAGATTCGGAATCTTTGATTCATCAAGCATTATCTGGACTGCAATCTGTGCGGCTTTGGGTGTAATGCTTCTTGTTCGCGGACCTGCATTCTTTAAAATGAAGGCTGATTTTGTTTCCGGGGAGGAAAAGACATGCTGAGCGTAAGCCAGGCCTTAGTGGCAATTTTTGTTTCTTCTGCAATAATTTATGCAACACGCATTCTGCCATTTGTTGTGTTTTCTTCCGGCAATCCTCCAAAAATAGTCAGGTTTGTTGAAAAATATTCTCCGGCACTGATTATGGCTGTTCTTGTTGTATATTGCTTTAAGGATGTCCACTTCGAAACTGCCGGTTCTGTCGTTCCTTTTGCTGCCGGTGTGGTTTCTACTGCAGTTCTTCAGCTTACATTGAAAAATACCATGGTAAGTATTTTTTCCAGCACGGCACTGTACATGATTCTGTCCAGACTAATGTAGGAAAAAATTGGCAAAAACTTGTAACTTGTACCAGAAACTTAGTATTTTAGTTGTATGAGTAATCAGTTAATTCCAGCATCTATGGACAAGGATGTTGTTGTGAATCCCCGCAGGATGATGGATGCAGCCCTTGAGTTCCAGCAGCTTTTGATGATGTATGAAAGCGGAATAAAGCAGATAAAGACAAAGCTTCAGATCCTTGAGGATGAATTTTCGGGAAAGCATAAGCGGAATCCAATCAGCACTATTTCCAGCAGAATAAAGGATCCCATGAGCATTGCCAAGAAACTTCAGAAGAAGGGGCTTGATGTGACTGTGGATAATATGGTCAATGAGCTTCATGACATAGCCGGTATCAGGGTTACATGTCCCTTTATAAGTGATGTGTATCATGTTACGAATATGCTTTTGTCCCATGATGACATTAAGAAGATTGAGCTTAAGGATTACATAAAGAATCCAAAACCAAGCGGATACAGAAGCCTTCATCTGATAGTTAAGGTTGAGGTTCATTTCAGTGACTGCAAGCGCGAGATTCCGGTGGAGATTCAGATAAGGACAATCGGAATGGACTTTTGGGCCAGTCTTGAGCATCAGCTTCATTATAAGAAAGACTATTCTATGCCTGATGATATATGCGCTGAGTTAAAGTCAATTTCTGATGCAATATGTGCCAATGACTACCGAATGCAGGAACTTGCCAGAAATATTCCTGGTTTTGTTGATTATACTCCGGAATGAAATGTGTCTTCCTTTTTTGAGTCATATTGTGTATAATCCACCAATACGGTTTTTTGTTAAGACCGGACATAATGGATTGTGCCTTGAGCAAAGGCTTAATCGGAGGTTTTTATTATGGTAGCTTTGATTGTTGGTGTTATTCTCATTGCATTCTGCGTGTTTGCAGTTATTCCGGCATCTCTTTGCGGTTTTGGGCTTGACTGGAGCAGGGAAGTTATTGATTTTCTGAAGGGTTTTGCTCCTGTTTTTGCTGCATTTACAGGTCTTGTTGCCCTTTTCATTGGTATGGCTGATATCAAGGATAAGAAAGAGGCCAGAAAGGAAGAAAAGGCTGCTGAGGAAAGCGCTGAAAAGTAATTCACTGTTATTTTTGTCTGGAATCAGTCTTTTCAGGGAAAATAAATTTGAATGTCATTGGGTGTTAGCCTTGACGAAACTTTTGCATTATGCTATGGTTTTATACCCCGTATATGTTGAGGGCAATATGCTCATTGCCTGACAGCGTTCGAAGCATGATGCAAAGCCAAGGACGTAACACTTATTTGAAGGTATATACATGAAAACTATTTTTACAAAGAATGTAGATGTAAAGAATGACTGGTATGTTATTGATGCAGCCGGTCAGACTCTTGGACGTGTCGCTGCAAAGGCTGCTAGCGTTCTTCGCGGAAAGAACAAGCCAACTTACACACCTAACGCAATGTGTGGTGACTATGTTATCATCATCAATGCAGAAAAGGTTGTTGTTTCTGGAAAGAAGAATGATGATATGCTTTATCGCCACTATACAGGTTTCGTTCACGGTCTTCGCGAATATTCATTTGGTGAACTTATTGAAAGAAAGCCTACAGAACCTCTTGAAAGAACAATCTGGGGAATGCTTCCACACAATCGTCTTGGACGCAAGTTGTATGGCAACCTTAAGGTTTATGCTGGTGCAGATCATCCACATGCTGCTCAGAATCCAAAGCCACTTGAAGTGTAATTAGGAGTTTATCGTGTTAAAGAATATTGCAATCGGTACAGGAAGAAGAAAGACAGCTACAGCTCGTGTATTTTTGCGCGAAGGCTCAGGAAAAATCGTAGTAAATGGAAAGGATGTTAAGGATTACTTCGCATCAGAAGCACAGGTTCGCCTTGTAAGCCAGCCTCTCCTCGTAACATCAAACGCAAGCAAGTATGACATTCTCATCAACGTTTGCGGTGGTGGTCTCAATGGTCAGGCAGCTGCATGTCTTCATGGACTTTCTCGCGCTTTGACTCAGGTAGATCCAAACGCACGTCCTTCATTGAAGGCAAACGGATATCTTACACGTGATTCACGCATGGTTGAACGCAAGAAGTACGGTCAGCGTGGTGCTCGTAGAAGATTCCAGTTCTCTAAGCGCTAATCCATTACCTCTTCAAGGTTTTATGGTTATAAGCCAGATTATGCAGGCCTATTCTGGAGTGATAGAAATTACTCCCGGGGAAGGACCTGCATTTTTTTTGCGAACAAGCTATTTGAACCGGTTGAAAGAAGAGGATTTGTTTTCCGGGGCAGAGATTTCTGATGAGGATAGTGCAGATCTTCTTGAGGCAGCTCTCGTTTATGGCGTAGAAAAGGCTGCCATGTCTTATCTTGCTCGTGCTGAGCATTCGCGTTTTACACTTTCACAGAAACTAATCAAAAAAGGAATGGATAAGTCGGTCATAAACAGGGCCCTGGATTATCTTGAAAGCGTCAATTATCTTAATGATGAGCGCTTTGCAGGAGCATGGCTTAGAAGCCGTTCCATTGATCATGCAGAGGGAAGAATTCGTCTTGCCGCTGAATTGTCTGCCCGTGGAGTTGACAAGACAAGTGCAAAGAAGGCTCTGGATGAGTTTTTTGGCGATCATGATGAGCTTGAAATTTGCAGAAAGGCTTTTAGAAAAGCTCAAATTTCCAGAAAAACTGAAGAAAAAATCCGCATGACTCTGGCACAGAAAGGTTTTTCCCTGAAATTCATTGATATTGTTGTCAAAGAAAATATCTAATTTGTCAAATATCTCTAGATTTTTTGCTAAATAAGTGTTATACTTGTTCTTATGAAAGAATCAGAAGGTAAATCAGTAGTATATTCAGCTCTTGAAGTTGCCAATATTTGTGGTGTCGTAAACCAGACTGCTATAAACTGGATTCGCAATAAGCATTTGAAGGCATTTTCTACCCCGGGCGGGCAGTTTCGTGTTTATCCAGAGGATCTTATTGAATTCATGCAGACCAGAAATATGCGGATTCCGGAATCAGTTCTTGAGAATTGTTCATCTGATGTTTCGTCATTCAAGGATTTTAAGATTCTTGTGATTGATGATGACGAGGGATTTAATAATGTTATGGTCAAGTACATTGAGAATAAGTTTCCTGAGGCCAAGGTTTTCCAGGCTTTTGATGGTTTCGAGGCTGGATCAAAGATGGTCGAAAAGCAGCCTAAGTGCCTTGTTCTTGATCTGAATCTGCCTGGTGTTGATGGTCTTAAGCTGTGCAAGACTATCTATAACAGTGAGGTTTTTGGCCATCCTGAGATTATTGTTGTTACTGCTCTGGAAGAAGATGGCATTGAGCAGAAGTGCCGGGATCTGGGGGTAAAGTACTTTTTGAAGAAACCTGTGTTTGTCCCGGAATTGCTGAAGATTATTTCAGAGATTTTTTCCTGATGCTCAAAAAATCCTTATGTCGGGAAAGCCCCGGCATAAAGGATCGGTTTTTAGTCAAGAACATTGCAGTAGTAAGCAGGATAGCTCATTTCTGCACCCTTAAGAAGATTTATTCCGGCTTCAATATCAGTTGTTGCCGTGTTTGAAAGCTTTTTTGCTGCCATCTGGAAAAGAGAGTATGGGTTGAATGGAGGCTCGTACTTGTAGTCAATAATGTCGTAGCTTTCGTAATCAAATTCCTTTCTTTCAAGTTCGCTTACAAGATCATCACAGGAACCAATTGAGTCAATGAGTGAGGCGGCAAGAGCCTGCTTTGCGGAGTAGACTCTTCCGTCTGCAAGTTCAATTACCTTTTCTTTCGAGAGTTCACGGCTTTCTGCCACAATTGAAGTAAACTGATCATAGCATTCGTCTGAAATTGACTGCATGATTTTTCTCTGTTCTTCTGTCATTGGCTGTGAAGGGCTTCCCATGATTTTGTTTCTTCCTGAGTGTATTGTTGTTGACTTGATTCCGATTTTGTCCATGAGCTGTGTCATGTCAATGAACTGTCCCGAGATAACACCAATGCTTCCAGTGAGAGTGTTTCTGTTTGCCATGATATAGTCTGCGGCACAACCAATGTAGTATCCGCCAGAAGCTGCCATTGGACCAAAATAGGCGTAGACCGGTTTTCCTGTTGTCTTGTAATCCATGAGGGCAAGGTAAACATCATCAGACTGGTAGACGCCGCCTCCCGGAGAATTGATGTAGAGAATGATTCCCTTGTTTTTTTCATTGGCTTTCAGGTCTGCGATTGTTTCCATTATCCATTTCTGGTTGTAGCTTTCGTTTGATTCTGAAATTGTGCCCGTAATGTAGAGTTTTGCAACAAAGTCGTCAGCTGGTGCAATTTTTTTCCCGATGCTCCACTTGAATGGAGTTGTGACTTTTGGTGCCTTTCTGGAAAAATCAGCCTTTGGCTTTTCTGCAGAAAATGAATCCGACTGAAATGCAAGGATCATTGCAGCAACAATCATTGCAAGAATGGTTCCAATAATGGCGAAGAATGCTTTTCCTCTTTTTTTGTTCTGATCTGCAGTTCCCTGGTCTGTTGCTGTCTGGTTGAACTGTGGATCCTGAGTCTGATTGTTTGATTCGTAATCCATTGAATGTCTCCCGTAAATTTAATCAATGAACAAAATGAAAGTAAAGTCCAGTGCAGTCCGGGCGTGGTTTGTGTTTTGCTCAAAGCACCCGGCACAGATTCCGTGATCAGTTGAAGTCTTCTGGTTTTACGACGCCTGTTTCAAGAGCCATTGTCTTGAGATACTGGTATGATTTTTCGTATGTCATTGCCATGTATGGTCCAGTCCAGAAAAAGAGAATTCCAAAGGTTAAGCTGTTGAGAATCTGCCACCCGATGAATGAAAGCTGAAGGCAGAATAAGTCTCCCTTGTAGCCGTAGGTGAGTCGTCTTGAAAGCTGCATGGCCTGGTTAATCTTGATCTTTGGATTTTCGGCAATGATGAAGAACATCTGGGAGTATGAGTAAGCCTTGATGATTCCAGGAATGTAGAAAAGACAAGCCCAGAGACAAACCCAGAGTATGTACCACAGATATGCGGCGAAAAACTTGAATGACATTGAGAATCCTTCTGCCCAGTCAAAGAATTTAGGTGATTGAGTATTTTTTTCAAGGAAAATTGTGAGCCTTAAAAATGAAATGATTATTCCCGACAGGATGAAGATCAAGAATAATTCTAGTAAAAATATTAAGCCAAAAGTAAAGAATTGTGCTGTTTCATCATTTACATGTCTTTTTAAGGATATTGTAGTGAATAACATGAATGTGAGGTATACTGCAATGAACATTGCGTATGAAATAATGACTGCTATAACCGGAATCTTCCAGCGTCCAGAAAGACTTTCCAGTGCCTGTTTCTTGAATGTTGATGATGAATATAACATTTTCCCTCCAGATTTATTTTATTTGATTTCTTGATTATCAATTATTTTTCAAGTTCTTTCAATAATTCCGAATAGTATTTTGTTTCTATGTCTGTTTTTTCAAGTCCGGATTTTTCCAGAAGCATTTCAAGTTCTGCGTGGATTTTTCCAACTGTTTCACTATCGCTTTTTTCTGAGAGAATTTCAATTTCAAGGAACCATCCAAGCCTTTCAATGTTGCACAGTTCAAGGGTTGCCTGCGTGCTTCCTAATCCTGTTGCAGCCTTCCATGACTTCACGTGCTTTGTCTTTCTTGTGGTCAATTCTGCACCGCTGTCCAAAAGCCACTGCTCAAGGACTTTATGGTTTTCAATTGTTGTTTCAAGTTCCTGGTTTACCTCACATTGGGATCCATCTTCCGATATTCTGTTTTCCTTTTTCTTGTAAGTGAGAATGTTTGTTGTTGAGCCGTTTACTGTTTCAAGTCGTATTCTTATGCTTGGGCTTGGACTGTATTTCCTGTTCTTGTAGTAATAGTCTTCCTTGAGGACTTCCTTTTCAAATTCTGCAAACTGATTAAGTTTTTGTTCCACTGCAGCTGGATCTTTTACCCGGGCTTTCAATTCAATTTCTGTCATGCTTTGATTATAATATGGAATTTCAGAAAAATCTTTTTGTCTTTGTGGAAATTTTGTTTTTGTCAGGCTGAAGAATTTCTCTTAAAATTTTTCCATAATACAGGCTGATTGAATTGATTATTCTAATTTGATAAAATGCGCCTGTAGAATTTCGCGAATGTTTTAATGAAAGTGTTTGCGTTATTTTTATTCGGGAATATGCCTTCAAGGACAGCAGAATTTTTTTATAAAAATACGGGAAGGAAGACAGCGGAATGCCAAAAACACTCGCAAGTCGGAATGATAGTTTCCATGCCGACTTGTGCGTGTAGCGACGCTAGCTAGCGGTTTTGGCATCTGGTGGCTGACTGGTCGTGTTTTTATAGTTATGAGCATGTCTTGTCCGAGATGGAGTGTTTTCGTTTTCAATTCATGTTAAGGACAAGTATTATGGCTGATCAGAGTGAAGAATTTCGCAGTGTAATGTGTGCTGCAGTCAAGGAATATATTGCTGCAAAATCAATTGAAGCAGAGTTTTCAGAAAGCATGGTGAGGGTTGAGATTCCACCGAAGCCGGAAATGGGTGACCTGGGTTGTCCTATGTTCCCCTTTGCAAAGGCATTCAGAATGGCACCACCGGCTATTGCACAGGAAATTGCAGCATTCATCAATGATGCAGTATCTTCTTCACGCCTGCTGGGTGGAATAAAGGCTGATGCTCTTGGTACTTTTGCTCACGTTGGTCCTTATGTAAATATAAAGCTCAACAAGGCTTCTGCTGCCCGGGAAATTCTCAAGTCAATCATTGACCAGAAGGAAAAGTATGGCAGTACTGGGGCAGACGGCAAGAGTCCTTTGGAAGGCCGTCGTGTAATGATTGAGTTTTCATCACCAAACACAAACAAGCCTCTGCACCTGGGACATCTTCGCAACGATGCTCTCGGTGAATCGGTAAGCCGCATTCTCAAGAAGGCAGGAGCTGAAGTTTTCAAGGTTGACCTTATCAACAACCGTGGTGTTCATATCTGCAAGTCAATGCTTGCATACAAGCTTTTCCATGAAGCAAAGGGAGATACTCCACAATCCCTGGGAATGAAGGGAGACCATTTTGTAGGTCAGTGCTATGTTGAATTTGACAAATACTCAAAGGAACATCCAGAAGCACTTCAGGAAGCAGAAGACATGCTCATTAAGTGGGAGTCGGGAGATCCTGAGGTTCGTGCACTCTGGCAGAAAATGAATGACTGGACTCTTGATGGAGTCAAGGAAACATACAGAAGAACAGGAATTGAATTTGACAAGTTCTATCTTGAATCTGAAACATATCTCAAGGGAAAGGATGAGATTCTCAAGGGTCTTGAAAAAGGTGTGTTTTTCAAGGCAGATGATGGTTCTGTCCGCATAGATGTTACTGATGTTGTCGGAAAGGGCAAGGATGAGGATAATCATGAAAAAGTTCTTCTTCGCAAGGACGGAACTTCTGTATACATTACTCAGGACATTGGAACTGCCATCAGCCGCCACCATGACTGGGCATTCAACGAAATGATCTATGTTGTTGCTTCGGAACAGAATTACCATTTCAAGATTCTGTTCCATATCCTCAAGAAGCTTGGATTTGACTGGACTGAAAAACTCTATCACCTGAGCTATGGTCTTGTTAACCTTCCAAGCGGAAGAATGAAGAGCCGCGAGGGAACTGTTGTTGATGCAGATGACCTTATTGATAGTCTTCATGCACAGGCTCTCAAGGCAATAACAGAAAAAGGCCGCGACAGTGAGCTTGAAAATCCTGATGATGTTGCAGAAAAGGTTGCTCTTGCTGCCCTTCATTATTATCTTCTTCAGGTTTATCCGGTTAAGGACATGCTTTTCAATCCTGAGGAAAGCCTGAGCTTCAATGGAAACACTGGACCATATCTTCAGTACATGGGAGCTCGTATTGCATCAATTTTAAGAAAAGCTGAAGAACAGGGAATTACTCCAGGTTCAGATGGGCTTGATCTTCTTTGCCATGAAAGCGAATGGGCATTGATCAAGGAAATGCAGAAATTCCCTAAGGTTGTTGAAAAGGCTGCAAGGGAATATGATCCTAGTGTTGTTGCAACATATCTTTACGATGTCAGCAAGTCTTTCTCCGGTTTTTACAGGGACTGTCCTATTCTTTCCCTCGAGGACAAGAAGCTTATGTCAGCAAGACTTGCACTTGCGGAATGCACGCTTACAGTTCTCAAGGAAGCTATGGACCTTGTACTTGTTCCGTATCTTCCTAAAATGTAAATTGCATTTTTATTCATAAATTTGTATAATTATGCAAAATACTATTTAAACAGGAGTCTAGAAACATGACGGAATCAGCAATTAACTATTCTTTTCTCAACAAGTTGTCGTTGCTCACTCAGTATAACGATCCCATCGATCGTTCTCTTTATGAAAAATATGATGTAAAGCGCGGACTTCGCTATTCTGATGGTCGTGGTGTTCTTGTCGGACTTACAAATATTGGTGATGTATTGGGGTATGAACTTGATAAGGATGGGCATGCTGTTGCCATTCCTGGAAAGCTTATTTACCGCGGATACAACGTTGTGGATATTGTTGCTGATTCTGTTGCAAACCATCAGTTTGGTTATGAGCAGTGCGTTTATCTTCTGCTGTTTGGTGTTCTGCCGACAAGGGATCAGCTGAAGGAATTCACGGAATATCTTGGTGCCTTGAGAACTCTTCCTGCAAACTTTACGGAAGATATGATCATGAAGGCTCCGTCAAACGACATCATGAACAAAATTGCACGTGGAGTTCTTGCATCATATTCGTATGATCCTGATCCGGAAAACAGGGATGTGGTGAATATTATCCGCCAGTGCATTGAATTGATTTCCAGATTTTCTACTCTTGCAGCTTATGGATATCAGGCAAAGAGAAGATACTATGATGAAAAGAGTATGTACATCCATATTCCTAAGCCTGAACTTAGTACTGCTGAAAATTTCCTTCGTCTCACAAGAAGTGACAAGCACTACACAAGGCTTGAGGCTGAGATTCTTGACCTGGCACTTATTCTTCATGCAGAGCACGGTGGAGGCAACAACTCATCATTGACAGTTCATGTTGTATCTTCTGCTGATACTGATACATATTCTGCTATTGCTGCAGCCGTTGGATCCCTCAAGGGAAAGCGTCATGGTGGTGCCAACATTCAGGTAATGGGAATGATGGATAACATCAAGGAAAATGTTAAGGATTGGTCAAATGAAAATGAAGTTCGTGACTATCTGTACAAAATCGGAAGAAAGGAAGCATACGATAGAACTGGATTGATTTACGGTCAGGGACACGGTGTTTATACAATCAGCGATCCTCGTACCATATTGCTCAGAAACAAGGCTGAGGAACTTGCAAAGGAAAAGGGAATGGAAGAAGAATTCCACCTTTACAAGACAATTGAAACCCTGGCTCCAGATGTTCTTGCTGACCTTCACGGAAACAAGAAGAAAATCTGCACAAACGTAGACTTCTATTCTGGCTTCGTATATTCAATGCTTGGAATTCCTCGTGAATTGTACACACCGCTTTTTGCTATTGCCCGTATTGCAGGTTGGAGTGCTCACCGCATTGAGGAAATTGTTGCCGGAGGACGAATCTATCGTCCGGCATACAAGAGCGTTCTTCCTCTCAGGGAATATGTTCCAATCAATGAAAGAACAGAAGCTGTTGTTGAGCCTGTCATCAAGAAGGATGAGGGGTCGGCAACTACTGGACCTTCAGACTAGTGGACCGTGGCAGTTTTTATGTTTGCCACTTCAAAATACGCGCACTCTGACAGGTGCATTTTAGGAAGAGACTATGCTTGAGAAAATGAGAAACATTGGAATTATGGCTCATATTGATGCCGGAAAGACAACAACTACTGAGCGAATTCTTTTTTATAGCGGAAAGATTCACAAGATCGGTGAGATTGATGATGGTGCTGCTACAATGGACTTCATGAAGCAGGAGCAGGAACGAGGAATCACAATCGGAAGTGCTGCCATCACCACAGAATGGAAGGATCATCAGATCAACATTATTGATACTCCGGGGCATGTAGACTTTACTGCAGAAGTTGAGCGTTCTCTCCGCGTTCTTGATGGGGCCATTGCAGTTATTTGTGCTGTAGGTCATGTTCAGCCTCAGACTGAAACTGTCTGGAAACAGGCAGATGAATTCAATGTTCCTCGCATTTGTTTCGTTAACAAGATGGATCGCGTTGGTGCAGATTTCTTTGGTGCAATGGATGATGTTCGTGCAAAGTTTGGCTGTGAGACTGTTGCTCTTGAAATACCAGTTGGTTCAGGTCAGGATTTTGACGGAGTTATTGACCTTGTGAACATGAAGGAAATCCATTGGGATGCATCCACAGAAGGTGAGGAATTTACAGTTTCCGAAATCTCAGATTCAATGAAGGTTCTTGCTGATGAATGGCATGAAAAACTCATTGATACTGTTGCTTCAAATGATGATGAACTCGGTGAGCTTTATCTTGAAGGCCAGGAAATTTCAACTGATCAGCTTAAGGCTGCAATCAGAAGGGCTGTTATTGGGCGTGTTCTTGTTCCCTTTGTCTGCGGTTCATCCAGAAAAAATCAGGGAATCCAGCCATTGATGGATGCAATCATTGACTATCTTCCATGTCCAACTGACATTCCTCCTGCAAAGGGAATTCATGTCAAGAAAAACGATGAGGAAGAAGTTGAGGTTAAGTGTGACCCTGACTCAAAGACTCCAGTCGGACTTGTTTTCAAGATTCAGTATTCAAAGGAAGCTGGAATTCAGTGTTTTGTCCGCATGTATTCTGGTAAAATCACAAAGGGAACTCAGATTTACAATGTTACAAAAAAGAAGCGTGAAAGAGTCAATTCAATTCTTCGCGTAAATGCAAATCACATGGAACAGGTTGATTCAGTAAGCGCCGGTGACATTGCCGTATTTGTAGGACTTAAGCTTGCCCAGACTGGTGACACATTGGGAAGCGAAGGAATGCCAGTTCTTCTTGAAAACGTAAAGTTCCCTGAGCCGGTAATTAGCATTGCCATTGAGCCTGAAACAATGAGTGATTCAGACAAGCTCAAGGAAACTCTTGATATCTTAAGCCGTGAGGATCCAACCTTCACAAGCCGCGATGATGAGGAAACAGGTCAGCTTGTAATTAGTGGTATGGGTGAGCTTCATCTTGATGTTCTTGTTACAAGAATTCGTGATGACTTCAAGGTTGACTGCCGTGTTGGTGCTCCTCAGGTTACTTACAGGGAATCAATTACCGGAACTTCGGATTATGCCGAGGAATATTCCCGCGTTATCGGTGGAAAGGAAAATTCTGCAGTTCTTTCTCTTCATGTTGAACCTAGAAAAACTGGAGAGGGAAATCTTTATACATGCAATGTTCGTGATGCATCTGTTCCACAGGAAATTTTTGATGCCATCGAGCAGAGCATCAACAACTGTTTTGCCGGTGGAATCAGGATGGGATATCCTTGTGCTGATGTTGGCGTTACACTTACTGCAATCAAGTATGATGAACTTACTTCAACTTCATTTGCATTCAGTGCCGGTGCTGCAGAGGCATTTGACAAGGCCTGCATGGCTTCAAATCCTGTAATGCTTGAGCCGGTCATGAATGTTGACATTGAGTCTCCAAATGAATTTGTTGGTGATGCAATGAGTCTTGTTACACAGCGTGGCGGAATGATTCAGAATATGGAAGACAAGGCTGGTGGAAGTGTGGTTCATGCTCAGGCTCCAATGGAAAAGATGTTCGGGTTCACCACAAGCCTCAGGTCTGTTACTCAGGGGCGTGCCAGCTTCGGAATGACATTCAGCCATTTCCAGCAGAAAAACTAAAGGTAAATCATACAGGGCTTCCGCATTATATATTTTTTACAACTTTTTCAAGGCATCCTTCGTGTTT
>SAMEA3663224__coassemble_214_pt1 | contig 27710 bp, 18 predicted proteins | sample SAMEA3663224__metabat2_low_PE_008 | metagenome-assembled genome bin SAMEA3663224 (sample SAMEA3663224) | pig gut metagenome | biome: pig gut; feature: pig-associated habitat; material: faeces | place: China | collected 2013
GTTAGGACATCGGGTTTTCATCCCGACAACAGCAGTTCAATTCTGCTAGGAGATGAAAAAAAAGCTTCTCAAACGAGAAGCTTTTCTTTTTTTAAAACATATTTCTTTTTTTTTATTCACTATTATTCATGACAACTACAAATCTTTTTTTTCTTGTTCATCCAGATATTTTTTGAGGAATTCTTCCATTGGAAGAGGTTTGCTGTAATAGTATCCTTGAATTTTGTCACAACCGAATTTTCTGAGCATTTCAACCTGTTTCTTTTCTTCTGCACCTTCAGCAACACATGAAAAGCCCATTTTTTTTGAAAGCTTGATGATTTCCTTTAGAAGAATGCATTCTTTTGAATCTTCTTTTGATGTGAGAATTGAATCAACAAAACATTTATCTACTTTCAGTGTATCCATAGGCATATCTTTTAGAAGTCTCAGTGAAGAGTAGCCGGTTCCAAAATCATCCATTGAAATAAGGAATCCAAGTTCACGAAGATCTGATAGAAGCAGATACATGGACTTTAAATCCTGATATGCGGCACTTTCTGTAAGTTCAAATTCAATCATATTGTGAGGAATGTTGTAGAAATCAACGGTTGTGAGCAGTTGTTCTTTAAGATGCTTGTTTTCCATTCTTCGTCTGGAAAGATTCACGGAAATTGGAACAAGGTTATAGTTTTTCTTTTTAAGGCTTAACAGGAACTTGCATACTTTATTAAGTACAACATTGTCTACTTTTCCGATTACATCATTGTCCTCGAAAATCTTAATGAATTCACCCGGCATGAGAAGCTTTTCGTGCCTGAAATTCCATCTTACAAGAGCCTCGGCACCTGCAATGGTTTCTGTGGAAATATCATATTTTGGCTGGAGATAAACCTGAAATTCGTCATTTTCAATTGCAGTTTCAAGGTATGAAATGTAACGTCTTGCTACAATGGTCTTTTTGTACATTTCATCGGTAAAGAAATTGATTTCTGTGCAGTAGTATTTTTTTCCTTGTTTCTGTGCAAGTTTTGCCAGGTCAGCAACTGTATCTGCTTTTTTTATGGCATCTTCTGCAGTAACGACACCACATCGGTAGAAAATCTTGTATGCTTTGTCTTGAGGAAGGTAAGAGATTTCCTCGAAAAATTTAGACAGGGTAAGATAAAGCTCCAGTTCATCATCATAGGATTTCATCATGAACGCAAAATTGTCGTTGTCGCATCGGCATGATCTGATAATCCAGTCTTGTTTTGACATTTGCTCACAAATCATTCTTAGCAGAGAATTTGCAGTCTTGTGGCCATAGATATCGTTGATCATCTTGAAATCTTTGATGTCAAAATGAACGAAGCAGAATTTAAAATCTTTTGGAACTCGAGGATCAAGAATCTTCCACATATAATTCCAGTTGTAATAACCGGTTATGGCATCATGATAAACCATATCATAGAGTTCTTCTTTGGAGATTTCATCAAATTCCCTTCCGTTTTCTCGATGGGAAAGGATGTAGTCATTATCAATTTCGTTATCCTGTTTCATTACCTGCTATCCCCTTGTGCTGCTTGATACAACTCTCATCTGCGGTTCTTGAATTTGGATAATTTTTGAAATTACAACTGATTTTAATCACTATAATTATAAGGGGGTATTTCCTAAAATGCAAACAAAAAAAAATTTTGTGAAGAAAAAATAAAACCCCGGGCTGATTATTTGGTGATCCCCATTAGATTGTTATTCATGGATTTATATATTCTGATTTTTTCTGCAGGAATAATACAAAATATAATAATTAAGGACTGTTCAAGAATATAGGAATGAAAAAAAATCCCTGCCTGAAAAATATCAGGCAGGGCATAAATTAAAAGTTTATTGTTTCCAGTAAATCTAGAGAACCATAATGATGATCTTTGCTGCAAGTACGATTGATACAAGGGCAAATGGGTATGTTGCTGCATAAGCTGCCGAAACTTCATCGGTTCCTGCAGTAGCAATCAATGTTCCGAGAGCTGGTGTTGAAGTCATACCACCGGTAATTGATCCAAGGTTGTTTAAGATACTGAGCTTGAATACGTAGCGTGCAATAATGTATCCAACGATCATTGGAACTGTTGTCATTACTGCTCCGTATACAAAGTATGTCCACTTGAACTTTTCGATGAAGTTAACTCCACCTGGAACTCCTGCTCCAATAAGGAAGAGAACAAGTCCAAGTTCACGCATGAAATTGAGGGTTTCCTTCTTGATTCTGCAGTCAACACCACCAATGTGTGCAAAGTGACCAACAATAAGTCCACCAATAAGGCATCCACCGGAATTTCCAAGGCTGAAGTTGATTACAGGGATCTTGATAGCACCAATGAGACATCCAAGAGCAACAGCCACAAAGAAAGCAAAGAATCCAAATGGATCGAGTGCAGTAACTTTTTTTGTGAGTTCAGGAATTTTGATTGCGTTTGCAGCCTGAAAGTTTGCAACTTCGTTTGCCATGTTGACCTTAAGAATTTTTGGCACGATCTGTACGAAAAGAACAACACCAAGAACACCGAATGTGTAGGCAATTCCATAACCTGCAGTTACATCAGCTTCAAAAGTTGTGGCAACAACAGATGGATCAAGTGCTGCTGCGGCTTTTGATGCTTCATCCAATGCCATGGCAACTTCTTTTCCGGCACTGAAACCTGGAGTTGATGTGAGACCGCCTGTCAAAAGTCCAACTGCCATTGATGCTGAGCACTGCTTGTCAAAAATTGCGAAAAGTGCAGCAGTTCCTGCGCCCAATACAATAACCACGAATCCAAGGACAATGTATGCAAGTGTGCTTTTGTTGAATGAACGGAAGAATTTTGGTCCTGCAATCAATCCGACTGCTGTTACGAAAAGAGCAGTTCCGATATTTGAAACAATTCCAAAATTTGCCTTGAGTTTTGAACTCCAGAGAATAATCTGCTTTGTGTCAATCTGGAACCCGTTGCCCAATGTTTCTCCTGCTGCATTTACCATTACTGGCAAGAAAGTCATTGCAACTCCATAAATAAGTGCAACAAGAAGAACTCCTGCTGTTCCAAGTTCGATTCCCTTAACCTTGATTCCGCCTACAAGGTAGCCGATAGCTCCGATGGCAAAAACAATGAAAATGAAAGAAAGTGCTGAAGCACAAATTGATGCTAGGTAAGTAATCATGACTGATTCCTCTATAATATGTATAAAATTTTCAAATATTATAGTGCTTTGCTTTTTTTTGTTCAATTCAAATGAATCTTTTTGTAATATATTGGTGATGACTAGTGACTGTGGTTTTATCGGGGCTTTAATCTTAACCGCATTTAATATAGACTGTATACCATGGATGCATCAGCAAGATTTTCGAGCCGTGTAATAGATCAAATGATCAGCGATATTGATGAAGCTGATGGTAATGAGGTTTTCTGGGTTGGCAGGATTGATGACGAGGGTATTGTTGTCAGTGCAGAAGTCGGCTCCCGTGGAAATGAAGACTCTGTTATTATAAATGAAAATATGGCTCGTGAAGGTCATGTGCTTATTCACAATCATCCTTCCGGAAATATTCATCCAAGTGATGCAGACCAGAATATTGCATATCATTCTCAGGATTCATCTCTCGGATTCTATATCGTAAACAATTCCATGTCAGAAGTATATGTTGTTGTTGAACCAATAAAGACTCCAAAGATAGAAATGATTCTGCGGGATGAAGCTGCATTTTATCTTACCCGTGAAGGACCTCTTGCTTCAAAAAGTGAAAACTATGAGGAACGTCCAAGTCAGATTCAGCTTACAAAGGAAATTATGAGTGCTTTCAACAGGAACCGTGTTTCTGTTTTTGAGGCCGGAACCGGTGTTGGAAAAAGCTTTGCATATTTGATTCCATCTATTCTTTGGAGTGTTAAAAACAGGGAACGTGTTGTCATATCCACAGGTACTATAAATCTTCAGCAGCAGATTTTTGAAAAGGACATTCCCCTTGCACTTAAAATTACTGACAAAAAAATAAAGGCTGTTCTTGTTAAGGGTCGGCAGAATTATGTGTGTCTTCGCCGGTTGACTGATTGTGAGGACTCAAGGGATTTGTTCAGCGAGGATACTGAGATTCTTGATAAGATAAGCGAGTGGACTAAGACTTCATCTTCTGGTTCAAGAAGCGACTTGAGTTTTAATCCGCCGGATTCCGTTTGGACCAAAGTTAACAGCGAAAGTGATGCCTGTCTTGGCGGAAGATGTCCATTCCGGGAAAAATGTTTTGTCATGAAAGTTAGAAAAGAGGCAAGTGATGCAAATCTTCTTGTTGTGAATCATCATCTTCTTTTTGCAGACATAGAAAGCCGGATGAGTGGATCTGGATATGAAGACACAGCGGTTCTTCCCCCATATAAGAGAGTTGTTTTCGATGAGGCCCATGGAATAGAGGAAAGTGCCACCAGTTTCTTTTCTGAAAGGTTCTCGAGGTTTTCCATTATGAAGCAGGTTAATCTTCTGTTCAGGCAATGGAAACTCAACTACACGGGATTTCTTATTCAGTCCAGCGTTGTTTCGAAGTCTGAGAATGTAATTGAACGGGCTCTTGAATCATACAATGACATAAAGGACAGTTTGTCTGCCCTGGATCAGATTGTAATTTTCATGATGGATGAGGAATCAACCATGAGAATCCACAATGAGAATTCCATGAGATTTACTGATGTTCTCAAGAGTATTGATGACTTAAAGACTGCCATTACAAGATTTGTAAATTTGTGTCAGGAAGTTATTGATGGCATTGATGACGAGGATAAAGATATGCCCTGTGTCTGGGAATGCAAGAATGTCCTTCGCAGGGTAGAGTCCTATGCGGCTTTGTGCAACAGTTTTTGTCATTGGGATGAATCGCCTGATTGTGTTTTCTGGATGCAAAAGAAACGTCTTCCTCCAAAAGTTCCTGGTGATGAATTCCTGCTTTTTTCTGAATTTACAAAGACTCCTCTTGAAATATCCGGGAAGATGAATGCCGGTGTTTTTGAACCTCTTGAAACTGTCGTTTGCACAAGTGCTACTTTGCGTACTGATGGAAATTTCGGGTACTGGAGCCATCGTGTTGGTGTGAATTTTGTTGATGAAGAAAGGATTTCAATGATGGCATTTGATTCTCCTTTTCCTTATGACAAGAATGTTATTCTCGCCGTTCCAAATGATGCACCCTTTCCGGACAGTCAGTACTTTCAGCCTTATGTGGAAAACACTCTTCCTAAGCTTATTGAGGCTGCACGCGGAAGAACTCTTGTGCTGTTTACTTCTTATGACAGCCTTAAGTATTCATACAATTCATGCGTTTCTGCAATGGAATCTCAGGGAATAATGATGTTCAAGCAGGGGGACGATGACAGGTTCAGGCTGCTGCAGAAATTCAAGGAAAATACTTCCAGCGTCCTTTTTGCAACAGACAGCTTTTGGGAGGGAGTAGATGTTCCCGGAGAAAGTTTGAGCCAGGTAATAATAATAAAACTTCCTTTTGCTGTTCCCAATGATCCGGTTTTTGCAGCCAGGTCTCAGGCTCTTGAAAAAAAAGGCGGAAATTCCTTTATGCAGCTTAGTGTTCCTCAGGCAGTCATAAAATTCAGGCAGGGATTTGGGCGGCTTGTGAGACGCGGTGATGACAGGGGTGTTGTCGTGGTTCTTGACAGAAGAATCGTGGAAAAGCGTTATGGCTCCATTTTTACCAACAGCATTCCAAAAACCAGAAGAATGTACAGTCCCATGAGCAGTATCATTGAAACTGTACGAAACTTCATTGTTAATAATTAGGTTGATTATCCAGTTTTTTTTTCTAGTCCCTTGATTTGCCGAAGAGTCTTAGAAGTGAAAGAAAGATGTTTATGAAATCAAGATAGAGTTCAAGAGCACCGACAATTGAAAGTTTTTTGAATGCATCTGAGTTGTCTGCCCTGCAGGCTGTTTTTATGATTTTCTGGCTGTCATATGCCGTAAGTCCTGTGAAAATAACAACTGTTACGATTGATATTGCCTTTTCAATGAATCCAAGTCTGACATGTGTTATTGCACCAACAATGGAATTAACCAGGGTTACGATAATTACTCCAATAAGTGCCATCATGAGGTAGTGTCCTGCTCGAACAAGACTCTGTTTAGTTATGATTCCATAGATGCTCATTAACAGGAACATGACTGATGTTGCAATAAAACAGTAGCCGATTGAGTGAATGTCAAAAATCCAGAATATGCTTGACAATGTTATTCCGTTGATTATTGAATATGTCATGAACATTAATGAAGCCAATGCAACTGAAATCTTTTTCAGTGCAATTGATAATGTCCAGACAAGGACAAGTTCCACTCCTGCAAGAATATAGAAGTATAATTTTGAGCTCCAGAATCTGGCCATTAGATTTTCGTTGGTTGAAAAGAAGAATGCACTTCCTGCACTTAAAATAAGGGCAAATGCCATCCATGCATAGGTTCGTACCATGAAAGAACTCTTTTCTTTTTCTGTTGGCTTGTAGTGTGATATGTATTCCATTTTTTTTCTCCAATTATTGATTTATTACTGTTCTTCCGGCTTAAACAGGAAGATGTCCTGAATCTTGATTGAGTAAGTTGAATCAAGGGACTGTGTGTCAGGCTTTTCACTTACCAGTGGAATGACAAAGGAATAAGTTGCCTTTTCGTATCCTTCCTTTACTACTTCTACTGAAAAGTTGAATTTCTTTTTCATTCCGTCTGAGACAGCAACTATTGGTGCCATCCAGAAAGAGTAAGCCCCGTTTGTTGACTTGAATGTCTTGCATGGATTTGGCCATGTTGCATCCATCATTTCAACAGTTTCTCCATTAAGCTTGAGAGTTACTGTTGCATCTGACAGTGGTTCAAATGACGTTCCGTCAAATACATTACCGGTGAGGGTAGGAAAATTGAATTCTGCATTTTCGGAATTTGATCTGACAGCTGAACTGCTCTGGTGTGTCGGGCGTTTTGCATTGCTTACAAGATGCATTCCTTCAACACAAAGTTTTTCTACGTCAACTGAAATCTGAATGTCATTTTCCAGGGTCCTGGCATTGTGTGTGAGACCTCTTCCTCCAACAACATAGCGGGGCTGAATGCGATTCAATACATAGGTTGCTGTATCAGTCCTGCAGTTTTCGCAATCACATGAAAGCCATGTTGATCCCTTTTCCTTAACCTGATCATAAAGTCTGTTCACGCAGTCAATTACGAATTCTTCCATGATGTTGTGGATTTTGATCATTTTGTTCTTCTCCCATATATTGTCAATTTCAAGGTTTCTGGTTTTAATGGCCTGAAATAAACTTTACTTCAGGCCGTTAACATTACTGTCCACCATTGCGTGTGTATGCAGCAAGTCCGCCAGCCATGAGAATGTCCGCAGATCTTTTTGCAATGTCATTCACACAGGTAATCTGTTTTGTTCCGTTAATCTTAACAATGAATGGTGTTCCGTTCTTGAGTGATGAGTCAAGGTCAACAAGCTCAAGAGTGTCACCCTGAGAAATTTTGTCATAATCACCAGGATCAGTAAATGTCATTGGAATGATTCCGTAGTTAATGAGGTTTGCCTTGTGGATTCTTGCAAAGCTCTTTGTTATTACGGTCCTAACTCCAAGATACATTGGTCCAAGAGCTGCGTGTTCACGGCTTGATCCCTGTCCGTAGTTTTCTCCTCCAACAACACAGCAGTCTGCAAAATTTGCTTCTTCTGATCTTGTGTAGAATGTTTCATCAAGTCTTGTGAGTGTGAACTTTGAGATTTCCGGAATGTTTGAACGCAATGGAAGTACTTTTGCTCCGGCTGGCATAATGTCGTCAGTTGATACATTGTCCTTTGCCTTGAGTCTTACTGGAAGTGACATGTTTGACTTGTATTCACGGCATGCTGGACAAGGTTTGATGTTTGGTCCCCGAAGAATTTCAACTTTAGATGCTTCTTCCTCGCTTAATGGTGGAATAATCATTCCGCGATTCTGTGCTGTCTGTGTAATATCATTGAGTGAGAGACGTGCATCTTTTCCTTCAAGCATAGAATATCTCATGCCATTAACCCAAACTGCATCTTCATATCCCATTGTTTCTGCTTCTGTGAATACACCGGTAACTGCTGCAGCTGCGGCTGTCTCTGGACTTACAAGATATACGTTTGCATCAGCTGTTCCACTTCGGCCCTTGAAGTTTCTGTTGAATGTTCGCAGTGTGATTCCTTCTGAGTTTGGAGCAAATCCCTGTCCGATACATGGACCGCATGCTGATTCAAGAATTCTGAATCCGGCTTCGATGAGAGTTTCAAGGATTCCGGCCTTTGATGCCATGAGGAGTGTAGTGCGGCTTCCTGGTGCAATTCCAGCCTCAACTCCTGGAGCAATATGCTTTCCCTTTACGATTGCTGCAACTGCTTCAAGATCATCTAGGGAAGAGTTTGTGCAGGATCCGATTACAACCTGTGTGACCTTCTGTCCTGCAAGTTCAGAAATAGGCTTGATTACGTCCGGGTTATGTGGACATGCTGCAAGTGCGTGGAGCTCAGAAAGGTTGATTTCAATAATCTTGTCATAAGTACATCCTTCATCTGCTTTCTGTTCTGTCCAGTCTTGTCCGCGTCCCATTGATTCAAGGAATCGTTTTGTTGACTGGTCTGAAGGGAATATTGAACAAGTTGCTCCCAATTCTGCTCCCATGTTTGTAATTGTTGCACGCATTGGAACTGTAAGTGTTTCAACTCCTTCTCCAAAGTATTCGTAAACAGCACCTGTACCGCCTTTTACTGTTTCACGGCGAAGAACTTCAAGAATAATATCTTTTGCTCCAACACCCTTGTTGAGTTTTCCTGTGAGTTTTACTCCAAAAATTTTTGGCATTGGAGTGTGGAATGCTCCACCACCCATGGCAACAGCAACGTCAAGTCCACCAGCACCGATGGCAATCATTCCGATTCCACCGCCAGTAGGTGTATGGCTGTCAGATCCAAGAAGTGTCTTTCCAGGCTTTCCAAAGCATTCCAGGTGAACCTGATGACAGATTCCGTTTCCTGGTCTGGAGAAGTAAAGTCCGTATTTTGCAGCAACTGACTGAAGATAGCGGTGATCGTCCATGTTCTTGAAGTCAGTCTGAAGTGTATTGTGGTCAATGTATGATACTGAAAGTTCTGTCTTTACGCGTGGGACACCGATTGTCTCAAACTGGAGGTAAGCCATTGTTCCAGTTGCATCCTGTGTCAAAGTCTGATCTATCTTGATTGCAATGTCCTTTCCTCGTTCAATTGGTTCGCCTTTTGTGAATTTGGCTTCAGTTGAAACGATGTGATTTTGAATGATTTTCTCTGCAAGTGTAAGTGCCATAAAGTTCCTCCAGGAATATTTTTTTGATAGGATGCGGACGAATGATAATTGTGCAAACCTATGAAAGTATTGTAACTGATTTGCGTCTTTTTAACAACTTGGAGCAGTTGATGCTTCTTTGAAAGTTGAAAATTTGAAGCTAATCATTTATAATTTTAATGCTTTTCTTCAATAGATTGTATATTGTAAATATCCCTTCATTGATTATAGATTTTTTGTTTTTGAATTAACTTTCATTCCGTGAGGGGATAAGAATTGCATAATATTAGTGATTTTGGTTTGGAGTCAGATTAAGTTGCAGTCTTTGTTGTGGCGATTTCTTGCAGTATCATTTTGCTTTTCTCTTTTTTCCTGTTCTAATCCGGAAAGTGTTGCTTATTCTGGTGACGAAAACCTGCGGGAACTGGCATTGGACTATGATTCCAAAACAAACTGGACTGAGTCCATTGAAAGTGATGTTCTTACAAATCCTGTTGAAAGACCCAATGGAGTTTCCTCAAGCATTTATTTGTCTCCGGCAGTAATGGCTGCTGTTTCAGAGGATTCTTATGCTCCTGTTTATCCGTCAATACATGGATTTGCCAGTCTTGATGTTTCAACAATGGATATTGACGCCCTTTCTTTCCTGAAGTCATTTCTGGCACGAATCTGTTCAGGCGAGGCTCCGGAATCTATGGTCATATCAACCCAAATGCATACACTTTCATTTTTTTATTATGATATAAATCAGCTCATTGGTGATGTTGATTTTACACAGGCAGTTATTGGAAAGCCTTTTGATGGATCTGATTTTTATCAGTGTCCAGTGCGATTGTATTTCACAAGAAAAAATTCTTCACCTGAATCAGAATATTTTCATCCCTATGTAGATGTTTTTGTTTATGTGAGACTTTATTCCAACGACTGGAAATGCTGTAAAATTGAATTTATGGGACTGGAGGATAATGATGGCAGAGGAAACTGAACTTACTCAAATTGAGCGAGAACTTGTTTTGCAGTATCTGAGGGATGATAATGTACCCTTGACCGTTACTCTGGAAGATAAGCCTGAGATGTCTGATGCTGATATCGTAGATGATAAGACCATCGGAACCAGTGATGAAAGCCGTGTTCCTGCCAGTGCAATTTTTCCTGTTGCAATTCCGTCTCGTCAGATTGAAGTTTTGAATCAGGGAATCATTCTTCTCAAAAATGCATCAAGAACCGTAAATCCCTTTGCAGGACGAATGGTAAGGGTTCAGTTTTATTTTCATCATCTGGGCCTGTATTTTGTTACTGAAATGAAGGAATGCTCTCAGGGCCTTGCCATAGTTGTTCCACGGGTCATAAAGAGAATTCCAGATGTTGTATCCAGAATAAACTATGATTTTACAGGTGAGCTTTCTTATGAGGTTTCTAATTCCAGGGTTGCAATAGATTGTCTTCCACTTTCTGGATATAAGATTTTTTCTGCTCCAAAGTGGGATGAGATTGATATTTCGTGCCAGAAAGAAGCCAAGGCATTAATTGAACAGTTTGTGCAGAATGTAAAGACAGGGCAGAGTGCTCCGGTTGGAAATGGCCTTCACCTTATCAGTTGTGCCCGTTTCCTCACTGAAAAAAGAATGGTCGTCCAGGAATCTGTGGAAGGAAGAATAAAACCCTTTAACATGATTTACATGGATGACAAGCGTCTTGTACTGGCATGTCTTGAGGGAACTGAGGCTTTGGATTCTTCCATGAACTATACACTCTCCCTTACATTCACACTTTCTGAAAACAGGCTTCTCAAGCGCAAGCTTGAAATTGAATGTTCCGTGGAAAATTGCTTTGAGAATGAAAGGATGCCTCAGATAAGATGTTACAGTCTGAAATTTGATCAGATTAAGGAAGAAGATTTAAGATTCCTTTATGAAAGACTGACAGGAAAAATGTTTGACATAAAATAGTATCTATTTGCGGTCTGCTTCATGTCTGGCCGCTTTTTTTGTGCTTCCACCTATGAGAACGGCAACTGGTTTCAGGAAATCTATGTTTTCACAGATAATCTTTATGATTACCATCATTGGAACCGCCAGAATCATGCCAATAAATCCCCAGATATAGGACCACAGGGAAAGGCTTACCAGTATTACAAATGGTGAGATTCCAAGATCACTGCCTTCCCATTTTGGTTCGACTATGTTTCCAAAGACAAAGTTGATTCCAACCATGATAACTGACAGAATGATGATTGGGGTTATGTCTGGGTAGAATTGAATTACTGCAAAGCCAATGGTTGCTCCGCATGAAATCATTGATCCGAATGTGGGTATGAAATTCAAAACAAAGGCAATGAAAGCCCAGATTACAGGGAAGTCCATTCCAATGGCAGTTGTAGAAACAAGGACACAGATTCCTGTTCCAAGTGATACTAAGAATTTTATTGATACGTATCTTGTAACTTCAGAAATAATCTTTATGACTACAAAAATGATGCGCCTGTTTATGTTTTCTTGTGGAAAGGCAGTCCTGATTTTATCTTTCACGCTGGACATTTCAATCATAAGGAAAACTACCAGAAGAACAACCAATGCCGTAACCTGAACGGTTGAAACCAGAAATGAAGAAAGTGAAATTGCCATGTTCTGGATGGCTGTTCGAATTCCAAGGGATCCCCATAGCCTGGAAAATATTGACTGGTTTTCGTCAACTTCAATTTTGAGAGTTTTTGCAAATAATTCCCAAAGGTGAAGGAACTTTGATTCATAGTTCGGGTATGCATTAATAATTGTTTTCAGGCTTGCTGTAAGTATGTTTGTGAATACAAAAAAAATTCCCAGGGCTATGATTACCGTAATAAGGATTCCCAAAGTCCATGGAATATGGAATGAATTCAGTTTTTTTATGAAGGGATAGAGAACCAGGGAAAGCATCACGGAAATAAAAATCGTCAGTATGAAATCCGCAGTAACCTTTAGCAAGGCAAACATCAGGATTACTGCCATAAAAAGCAGCACATAGAAGATCTTTTTTGTGTAGTTCTGCTGGTTCTCCATAAGATTTAGTTCTTTGGCCCGATCTTGTCAAATCCACAAAGTGGAACGAGAACTTCAGGGATTGTAACTGATCCGTCTTCGTTCTGATAGTTTTCAATGAGAGCAAGCATTGCTCGTCCTACAGCAATTGCAGTTCCGTTGAGCATGTGAACATACTTGTTCTTGCCATCGTCATCGCGGTACTTTACGTTTAGGCGGCGTGCCTGGAAGTCAGTACAGTTAGAAGTAGATGTAACTTCACCGTAGTCTCCCTCTGGGTGTGCTTCGTCTGCACGTCCAGGCATCCATGCTTCAAGATCCCATTTGCGGTATGCTGGAGCACCAAGGTCACCCGTACAAGTATCAACTACATGGAATGGAATTCCAAGACCTGTAAAAATCTCTTCTTCAATCTGGCGGAGCTTTTCGTGTAGTTCGTCTGACTGCTCTGGTGTTGAATATACGAACATTTCAACCTTGTCAAACTGATGAACTCTGTAAAGACCCTTTGAGAACTGACCTGCAGCACCTGCCTCGCGGCGGAAACAGTGTGAGAGCCCGCAGTACATGAGTGGAAGCTTTGCCTTGTCAAGAATTTCTCCTGAGTGGTATCCGCCAAGTGTGATTTCTGCTGTGGCAACAAGACATGTTCCTTCTTCTTCAATTGCATAAACATTTGATTCATTTCCGCGTGGGTTGAATCCGATTCCCTTGAGAACTTCTTCCTTTGCAACATCTGGAGTAATGAATGTTGTGAATCCGTGCTTGCGCAAGATGTTCATTGCATACATGATGAGTGCCTGTTCAAGGAAAACAGCTTCATTCTTGAGATAGTAGAATTTAGGTCCTGAAACTTTTGTTGCACGTTCAAAGTCAATGAGGTCAAGTGCTTCCATGATCTCAACATGGCTCTTTGCCTTGAATCCGAACTTGCGTGGTGTTCCAACTTTTTTGACTTCAAGGTTTTCTGTGTCAAGCTTTCCGATTGGTGTTTCCGGGTGTGCCATATTTGGAATCTGGCGGCCAGCTTCATCAAGCTTTTCTTCAGTTTCCTTGAGCTGTGATTCAACTTTTGCAATCTGTTCCTTGAGAGATTTTCCTTCGTCAATATATTTCTGGCGTGTTTCTGGATCAAGTTTCTGCTTCATTGAGGCTGCATTTGCATTGCGCTTCTGCTGAAGATCCTGGAGTGCTGTTGTGAGGGCAGTACGTTCATCAAAGAGCTTAACAACAAGATCAGCGTCTGCTTTTGAGGGATCCATGTTGCGGTCAATGATGTTCTTCTTAACTGCTTCAAGGTTTTCTTTGATAAATCTGTAGTCTAACATTTTGTTTCCTCTGTTATTATGGTTTATAGTTTAGTTTAATTTGATAATGTTTTCAACGGATGTTGAAGTAGAATTTTTTAAGGTAGATGACTCTTTCCTTTGCCTTTTCCCAATCTATGCTCTGTGGATACTGATTTACAATAGTCTCGTATGTGTCAAGTGCTTCCTTAATGTTCCTGACTTCTGACGGAGTTTCAAGTGTCCTGCCTTTCAGAAACAATCCCTCGTCAATTCTTGTGGTTGCCTTTTCAAAGAAGTCATCAAGATGTGCAAGTGTTTCCTTGTATTTTCCTTCACTGAAACATTTGTTTGCCAGTTCAAGAATCTGATCGCTTGAGTTAAGTTCATTTGATGGAATGAGATTTTCCGAAGATTTTGTTTCAGATGGATTCATAAGGTCTTCAACTTCTGCTTCTCCAACAAACATATCCGGATCTTCTTCTATTTCTGCTTTTGTCTGTGTATTTTGAATTACTGTCTTTGATCCGCTTTCTTCATTGAAATCCTGAAGAGTGTCCTTTGCAGATGCTTGTGCAATTGAAGGTTTCTTTTGCTCCTGGTTCTGAGTGATGTTTGTCTTCTGAGTTTCTGGAGTCTTGTCTGTTTCATGTGATGCAGAGGAAATTTTTGTGTTTTCTACAAGTGGAGTTTGAACTGCTGCTTTTCTTTGTGGTTTTGGAGGAACTACGAGAGCATAGGATGGAGCCTTTACCCTGTCATTTGTTGTGCTTTTTCCCTGCACGATTATTTTCAGATAATCATCAATAACAGTTCCTGTGAGGGCATCATTCTTATAGAAGTGGAGCAGGGCTTCTCCTTCGAGCTTTGACCTGAGAGTGAATACAGTTTCCGTGGATCCGATTTTTCGTCCCATATAAGAGAAGGAATCTCTTCCCGTGTCATCACCAAGATAAATCCATCCCGATCCTGGATATGATACTTCAAGGAACTGGTTTTTCTGCATTTTCATATCTCTTGATGGTATTTTTGGCTTTATTATGACAGGAGAATTTTCTTCTGTATTTTTTTCTGCAGTGACTTCATTTTCCTGAGTTTCAGTTTTCTGAATATTCTTTTCTGGAATCTGCGTCATTTCCTGCTGTGGTTTTCCAGAAGAATTGCTTGTGACTGGCATCTTTTCCTGTACAGGAGCTTTTGCTGCTGGTTCAGAAGAAGTGTTTTTGAGTGGCATCTTTTTCTGTGCAGGAACTTTTACTGCTGGTTCAGAAGAAACAGTAACCGGCATCTTTTCTGATACTGTAGTCTGGCTATTTGTCTTTGAAACTGATTCAGGCTGACTTTTTGCAGTCTCTTCAGTTTTTACAGGTTCCGGATCTTTTTTTTGTTCTTCAAGTTCTTTCTGCTCAAGGTTTTCAATTTGAGATATGATTTCCCTGCTTTCATCAAGAATCAGGTTTCCCCTTGAATCTCTTTCTGCAGAACCGGCTGTGTTTAGTTTTTCCAGTTCTTCTTCAAATGCTTCAAGTGGAGTCTTTCCTTCTTTTATGTTGCTTTGTGAAAGTTCATCTGCTTTTGGTTCTTCCTTTGGCAGCATTAATTCTTTTTCTTCAAGTGGAAAGAAAGCCTCAGACATTTCAAGAGGTTCAAGAATTACTTCCTTTTTTTGTTCTTCCGCTTTTGTTTCTGGGGCTTCTGATTCCTGCTGTTCTGTTTCTTCCAAAACAGAATCCTTTTGTTCTGATTCAGTCTCTTGCCGGGTTGTTTCAGCTTTTGCCTGATCTGAAACCTGAGTTGATGCACATGAAACAAGTAGTGATGCCATTGCAACTAAAACAATACATTTTGTGATTTTCATGGAGCTGCCCCTATTAACTCATCTATCAGCCTGTTGTTTGATTTTCCAAGCTGGTCAACTGTTTTTTCTGTTGGTGTGGTAAACCATTTGTCAAATTCTTCATCTGACCACTGGCTTTCCTGTTCACGCTGAAAATAATATTTTTCAGTCAATGGATTTTTCTGTGGAGGAAAAAAATCATCTACTGCAGAATATGGAACTGTGTCTGGAAGTTCACGGACAATTTCTTTTTCTGGGCCTGACATACCGTAAGCTATGAGAGCTCCCAAAAGCAATGCGAGAAGGGTGCAAGTTATGGCAACTGTCAGTTTTGTGTTTTCTTCAACAAATGCCCTGACATTTTCCTTGACGTTATCCAGAAATTCCATATTTGTTTTTATTGTCCCTCTTTCAGTGTTCCGTCCGGATTGTGCTCGCGTCGTGGTGGACGTGGTGGAATTACGATTCCCTCTTCTGGAGGTACGTCTTCTTCTATGAAGTCACTCTGGTCATCAAATGTAAGGTTTGCATTGAGCGTGTCTTCATCAAGACGAATCTGGATGATTTTTGTAATTCCCGAATCTTCCATTGTTACACCAAGCATTGTTGATGCACCTTGTACGGTTTTTCTGTTGTGAGTAATGATAATGTACTGGCTTATATTTCCAAAGGCACGCAATGTGCTTACAAATGAGGAAACATTCTTGTCGTCAAGAGCCGCATCAATCTCGTCCAAAAGACAGAATGGAGAAGGACGAACCTGATAAGTTGCAAAGAGAAGAGCAACGGCAGTCATTGTTTTTTCACCACCGGAAAGCAATGAGATATCTGACAGTTTTTTTCCAGGCGGCTGTGCATAAATCTGAATACCTGATGTGAGTACATTTGTCGGATCTGTAAGCCTAAGCTCGGCACGTCCACCATCCATGAGACGCCTGAACATGTTGTGAAAATTCTTGCGGATTTTGTTGTATGTGTCCAGGAACATTTCTGTTGATTTTGTGCGGATTTCCTCACTGACACGAACAAGTTTTTCCAGTGTGTCCTGAGTATCCTTGTAGCTGGCCTGCTGTCTTTCGTAACGTTCCTTTTCTTCTGCAAACTGCTCCACAGCCATGAAGTTTACTGATCCAAGCTCCTGGATTTTCTGCTTTACTGAAACGAGTTTTTCCTTGATTGCGGATGGAGTTTCCGTAATCTTGTACATTCTTTCCTCGAATTCCATCAGGTCTCGGGAATAATTGTCCTGGAAGTTTTGCTTGACGTTTTTGATTTCAATATCATTCTGACCGATGTCAAAATTGTATTTCTCGAGCTGAGTCTGGTACTTCTTCAGTTCTTCCTGACGCTTCTGGAGTGCGTTCTGTTTTCCTGAAACCTTGTTGTTGCACTCGGCAATCTGCTTGTCCAGGTCATTGAGTTCCTCAGTGATTTTTTCACCTTTTCTCTGAAGCTCTGCAATGCTTTCCTCTGCATCTTCAATTTGTTCTACAAGGTCCTCTCGACGCTTTGTTTCTTCATAAAGCTCATCCTTCTGTTCCTTGAGAGAAGCTTCTTCTGCGGCAAGGCTTTTCTTCAGGTTGGAAATAAGCTGCTCACAGTTGAGAATCTGCTGAACCATTGCCGCCTGATTGACCTTAAGGCCACTGAGGGTTTCATTGAATTCCTTGATCTTTTTTTCCAGCTCGGAATTGATTTTTTCAAGTTCACGGCTCTTTTCCTGAAGCTGATCAATCTGGTTAAGATTGTCTTCAATTTCAGAGTCAATACCGCGCTTTTTTGTGATAATACCTTCTGGTGAAAGAAAGTCGTCAATGAAAGCTGGTGTTGTCTTTGTGTAGTTCTCCAGCTTTTCCTTGAGACTGTCAAACATCTTGAGAAGGTCATCGAATGCCGTAACTGCATCAGTTCCCATTTTTGCTGAATCTTTTTCTGAGTGTGATGGAAGAGACGCAAAATCCTTGAATATGTTTGAGCGGCCGTTTACGAAAACCTTGATTTTTTCAAGAGAGTAGTCAAGTTCTTCTTTTGCCTTTTTGTTGGCCTGTGATGAATATCCTGCATCCTTGAGTTTTGCATCAAGTTCAGTAACGATGTCTTCTGTGATTGCTGCAAGATTTTTCTGAAGTTCCTGGCGTTTCTGGTTCAGGTTGATGATCATTCCGCCGTTTGTTCCGATTATCTTGTTGTTGTCATCAATTTGTGCTGAAGACATCTGGATATTCTGGATGAAACTTTCGATGTTTTTCTTTATGTCTTCCAGTTTCTTGTTCTTTTCGTGAAGATCAAAATTCTGGCTGTCTATATCTTCATTGCATTCGTCAATTCTTTCTTCAATATTTTTGATTCTGTTTTCAATCTGGCCGATCTTTTCCTTAATCTGGCTCTGCTGGTCATGAAGCTGCTTGAGAAGCTGCTGTTTTCCATTATATTCAGCACCAATCCTAATCTGCTCCTGGGTTTTTACTGTTACCTGTTCCTGGAGCTTGCTTACCTTTTCTGTGTTTTCGTTGAGTGTGCTGTAGATTTCCTTGATGTCTCTGTCTGCCTCATCACGCTTTTTTTCGGCAAGCTTTCTGTTTTCGTCATTTCTTGCCTTGTTCTGCTCAAAATCTTTCAGCCGGAGAAGCTGAATGTCAAGTTCATAGTTGAATTTGTCATCCTGCAGCTTTCTGTACTTTGTGGTTTTGTCAGACTGTGCCTTGAGAGTTTCATAGTTTCGCTTTGTTTCTGCAAGTCCGATTTCAATCTGTGCCAGATTTGCCTTTGTTCTTTCAAGTTCCCTTTCAGCTTCAATAACATCTGCCTTTGATCTTGAAATTCCTGCAGCTTCTTCAAAAAGGTAACGTCTGTCTTCTGGTTTTGATGAGAGAATCTGGTCAATTTTTCCCTGTTCCATGACAGAGTAGGCTGCCTTTCCTACACCAGTATCCATGAAAAGCTGTCTAACCTTGGTTGCCGTTGACTGCTCACCATTGATGAAATATTCGTTTTCGCCGCTTCTGTAGATTCTGCGCTTGATTGCAATTTCAGATTCCTGCATTGGAAGCAGACCATTTTCATTTGCAATGGTCAGTGTAACTTCTGCTACAGAAAGAGCAGGACGCTGTTCGGTTCCGTTGAAAATAACATCAGCCATGGATTCTGCACGAAGATTCTTTGACTTGTTTTCTGCAAGAACCCATTTTATTGCGTCAACTACGTTACTTTTTCCACATCCATTTGGTCCGAGAAGGGCAGTAATTCCGTCTGCGAAGTCAATGCGAGTCCGGTCAGCAAATGATTTGAATCCGAATATTTCAAGGCTTTTTAAGAACACTTTTTTTTCCTTAATGCAATTTGCGTTTTGAATGCCAGTGACCTGCTGTGAGATTCAATGGCATAACTCCCATTATATTAAATTTATTCAATCTCTTCAATTGAATTTGGATCAATTACTTTTCCTTTGTATAGCATTTTCGGGTATACCACAAGCTTGAGCTTTTTCTCCAGTCTTGAATACAACTGCATTTCAAACTGGTCACCAATTACACAGTTGATTCCAATTTTCCCTGATCTTGCAGTTCTTCCGGCCCTGTGAATGAAAAAATCCTCATTTTCATTGAGATCCATCTGAACAACATGGGAAATATTGTTTATGTCCAGTCCTCGGGATGCAAGGTCTGTTGTTATGAGAATTTTTGCCTTTCCGCTCTTGAATCTGTCTATGGCACTTTTTCTCTTAACCTTGTCAGTTTTTGAGCTCAGGGTTTCGCATTCAATTTTCTTGAACCTGAGTTTTGATGCAATATTATCAATCTGATCACTTCTTCCGGTAAAAACAATCATTTTTTCCGGTTTTTCAGCATTGATAAGGCTTCGCAGCGTGTCAATCTTGTCTCTTCTTTCTGCAAAAATGGCCCAGTGGGTAATTCTTTTTCGAAGAACGTCTTCCTGTGGCAGTTCAATAAGCATTATCCTGTCGTTTTCATTCAACTCTCCACGTACAATTCCGTCTCGTGCTTTCTGGAGAATTTTAAGCGTATATGAAGAAACTGTTGCGGAATTTCCGATTAGCTGAACGTGTTTCGGGAGTCTTTCAAGGAGAGCTTCCGTGTCATCCCTGAGTTCCTTGCTTAGCAATCTGTCTGCTTCATCCAGGACAAGAGTTTCCACCTGTTCTGCCTTGAGCTTTTTCAGGTGAATCAATTCCAGAAGTCTTGAGGCTCCCCCAATGACAATCTCAGGTTTTTCCTTGAGAAGTTCTATTTGACGTCCTATGGGAGCTCCTCCAATCAAAAGTGCGCACCTGATTTTGCATATACTTTGGATTTCTATCTTGATCTGGGATGCAAGTTCGTATGTTGGTGAAACAATCATGATCTTTACTGCTTTGCCGGGATTTTCCTGGACCATAAGGCGTGTAACCAGTGGAAGTACGTAGGCAAATGTTTTTCCGGTTCCGGTTTCACTCTGGAACATAATGTTTTTGTTTTCTGCTATGAATGGAATTACTTTTTGCTGTACGCTTGTAGGCTGGGTAATGTGTTTTTCAAGAAGTGACTTTATAATCTCACTGTTTATGTTTAATTCTTCAAATGTCATGGACTGATTATACCAAGGGAATTCCAAAAACTCAACAAATTGGATTTTCAAGGTTTACGTTTCATTTAGTTTGACTTGCCGCTTTTGTGCATCATGCATATTCAATTGAAAAAATTAATATATCTGTGTAAAATTGACTTATGAAACTTGGAATTGATACTTTTGACTGCGACCATGGAAAATCTGGCCAGGGATCCTATGTTTTGTCTCTGGTAAGAAATATTCCTCAATGTGATGATCTTGAATTTGAGCTTTTTGGAGAGGAACATGATCGTTATGTTTATACAAAAGATAATCCAATAAAATATACGAGTGCTGAAGTAAAGGAAACTGCATCTGGTCAGAGGTTCTGGCATAATTTTGGATTTTCAAGATTCTGCAGAAAAAATTCCTATGATGCCGTGCTGTTTGCCGCTGGTGCAAGAATGCTTCCCTCATCTTTTTCTGTGCCTGGAGTTGCAGTTGTAAATGAACTTGTGTCTGCAGTTGTTCGTGGTAATGATTTCAACTACTTTTCAAGACAGCAGATTCTAAAAGGACTTGCACATGCTGATTGCATAATCGTTCCAAGCATGTTTATTAAATCAGATCTGGAAAAACTTGGAATAAGGAATAAAAACATAGAAATCATTCATCCGGCGGTTGATACTGAGCTTTTTCAGCCAAATCATGATCTTATTGAATCTGATATAGCGGACATAAAACCTTTTGCCATAAAAAAACCCTATATAATCTATGCCAGACGAATGGTTGACTCTGAAAAGAAACATGTGGAGCTTATAAAGGCTTTCTCAATGTTCAAGAAAAAGACCGGTTTGCCTCACAGACTTGTAATTGCAGGCAGTGAAGGTCCATACAGCAGCAAGGTTCATGAGGCGGCCTTTGAGTCTGAGTTTGCCAGTGAAATTTTCCTAACCGGTTTTTTTCCGAGGGAAAGTTTTCCGGATTTGTATAAAAATGCTGAACTCTGTGTTTTTCCGTCAGTAAACGAGGGCATGGGACTCCCTGTTCTTGAAGCAATGGCCAGCGGAATACCTGTTGCCTGTTCTCGTGAGGGGGCCCTGCAGGAAATTGCCGGGGACTGTGCACTTTTCTTTGACAGCAATGATGTTTGTGAAATTGCAGGTGCCATTGAAAAAATTGTCTCAGACAAGAATCTTGCTTCTGAACTGGTCAAAAAGGGACTTGATCATGTAAAAAACTATACATGGAAAATGAGTGCAGAAAAGACTATTGAAATTATCCGAAAGTATGTGATGTAAAGTTTTTCCCTTGAGTTTTGTTCAGTCATAGTTGAACAGATTGCAGTGATCCGGGTCATTGATTTCTGAATAGGATCCGGGATAGTACAGCAGCATGACTGCGTCAAAGGGGCCGTTCTTTTTTATGTAGGATCTTATGCTTGCTGCAAAATTTCTTCGGTCAAGTGAGTGCATTTCGGAAGTTTTCTGGCAGATGTATGCCTCAATCGGGTCTGTGTAGCTGTCTCCGATAATGAGAATTTTTGAGCCTTCTTTTGACCTGTTGTTTATGATTACGTTGTTTATGTCTCCGTGAACAAATGTTACATATCCGTATTCACCATAGATATCCTTCTTGTCAAATTGTCCTTTCAGAAGAAGAATGTCATAGGGACCTGAAATGTTGTTTTTTACATGATACTGTGCATAGCTGAAATACTTGAAGTCCATTTGATCTCTTGGAACTGGCAGAACGAAATCTTCCAGGTCGGCCTTGCTCTTTGTGACTTTTTTTCCATGGGTTCCAAAAAAACTGTCTTCTTTCAGAATGAAATCAAAATTATTAGCATCAGAAAAATATGCTCCGTCAATATTTGTTCCTGTTTTTTCATTGAGAAAACTGCAGATTTCCGGCATCAGTTTCAGTGCTGTTTCAGCTCTCCAGTGATGGTCTGTTCTGTAGAAATTTGAAAGATGAAAGTCCGTTTTCTGCATGCTGGTCATTGAATCACTTCCTGAGTGGATGATCTTTCTTGTGTCCAGTACGCTTATGTTGTTTTTTTCAAGAAGCTCAATTACCCTGTCTGCATTTGAGTTTCCAAAATCCTTTATGTCTGCGTATTCTTTGTCATAGGCACAAATTTTCTCCGGTCCCTGAACATAAACCATTGGAGTTCCCTGGGATTCAAGAAAGTCACGCAGCTTGACTATGTTGTCTGCAGCCTTGGCAATTTCCCCGTCACTGAGTTTCCTCTGGAAAATAGTAAATTCATTGTTACGGATTCTCTGGACCGGATTGTTTGAGTCGGATGTGATATACCATGAAATGATTTTTTCATAGGTTGCGGCAATTTCTGTCAGCTTCATTTTCAGCACTATGAACTTCAGGAATTTGTCCTCAATCTTGTTTTCAACTTTCTTGATTTTTGAAAACAGCTTTCTGTCTATTTTTTTTGCCAGGGATTCTGTTTTTGAGTCTTCTGCAACCGATTTAGTTTCTTCAAAAGGGTAGAGCGAGTATATGTCATATCGTTCTTCATCTTCATCATCACTTATTACACTTTCAATATAGTTATTCATCTCAAAAAAAACGGCTTTCACAAATGTGTTGTTTCCCATGAGACCAAGCTTAACACAAGAAAAAGTAGCCATTCTCAAAAGTGCAAATGCCAGGACAATAAAGAGAACTGCAAAAGGAATTCTTGCTGCCATGTATTCAATCTTGTTTTTCATGTCTGCTCCAGTTTATTCCAGCTAAAAATTGAAATAGATGAATGGATTGTATCCGCCCTTGATTACTGTCAGGGCTGACAGAATGAACATCAGAAGAATCCAGATTGATCTGGCAATTCCATACCATGTGGATTCCTTGTTTTTAATCAGTTTTGCCAAGGGCATGCTTCCCAATATTCCAATGGCAAGTATGAATGCTGCACCGTTTCTCATGTAGAAGTTGTTTATGATGGATCCTGAAAAACTGAACATTGTCTTGATGTAAGTTACTATGTCAGCCAGGCTTGTGCATCGGAAAATAATCCATCCGATAATGATGAACAAAAGCGAGTAGGCGTGAAGAGCGGTTTTCTGAAGGAGTCTTGTCGCCTTGCTTTCTGAGAACTTAAGGAATTTCATGAAGATGAATTTTTCCATAAGCTGGAGTACCAGGTAGAATATTCCCCAGAGAATGAAATTCCATGCAGCACCATGCCAGATTCCAGTGAGAACCCAGACTGCTGCAAGGTTAAGTATGTGACGGTGTGGGGAAACTCTTGATCCTCCAAGTGGAATATACACGTAATCCCTGAAAAATGAAGAAAGGGAAATGTGCCATCTTCGCCAGAATTCTGTTATGGATTTTGAGATGTAAGGATAGTTGAAATTTTCCTCGAAATGGAATCCGAAGATTCTTCCAAGTCCAATTGCCATGTCTGAGTATCCGGAGAAATCGAAATAAATCTGAATTGTGTAGGCAATTGCCCCAATCCATGCGTTTGCCCCGTTGAAATCTGCTGTGCCCATTGAACTGAACACACTGTCTGCAATCTGGGCTGCATAGTTTGCAACAAGACATTTTTTTGCAAGTCCAAGAATGAACCTGAAGGATCCCTGTGTGAAATCATCTCTTGTTTCTGTTCTGTTTGATATTTCGTTCTGTACGGTTGAATACCTGACGATTGGCCCGGCAATCAGCTGGGGAAACAGGGCAATGTACAGTGCAAGGTCAAAAATGTTTTTCTGTACCGGAACTTCTTTCTTGTACACGTCAATCACGTATGTAAGGCTTTGAAAAGTGAAAAATGAAATGCCAATTGGAAGTGCAATGCTGACCAGCGGGATTTTTGTTGAAATCATGTGCAGGTTTTCCAGAACAAAAGACAGGTACTTGAATACGAAAATAAGTCCTATGTTCCAAAGAACAGCCAGGGTCAGGAAGAATTTTCTTTTGCTGCCTGAATCAATGAGCCTTGCAAGCACATAGTTCATTATGATTGACAGAATCATTATGAAAACAAAGTATGTTTCTCCCCATGCATAAAACAGAAGGCTTGAAATAAGGAGAAGGGTGTTCTTGAATTTTCGTCCCTTAAGAAAAGGATTGAAATATAAAACCAGTACCAATGGAAGAAATATAAAAAGAAAAATGTAAGTTGAAAATACCATATTGAATATTATTAGCAGGGAGCCTTCTTCAATTTAATTAAAAAAGACTCCCTGGCTTTAAGCTTTTGTGAAGTTGTCTAAGATTCTAGCGTCCGTGACAAGCCTTGTATTTTTTTCCGCTTCCACATGGGCACGGATCGTTTCGTCCGATTTTTTTCATGCTCCTAACCAGTGTTCCTCCCTGAGGATTTCTTGCAGTTCTCATTGGGCTTGCATTTGCCTGCTGTCTATTTGCCTCAGATGACATTGATTCTGCTTCCTTGTGTTCTGCAACTATCTGCTTTGGTGCTTCTCGGCGTGCACTCTGTCCTTCAACCTGAACTTTAACTCTGAAAACAAGGCTTGCTACTGCATCACGGATTTCATCCAGCATGTCATCGAATCTGTTGAATCCGTCAATCTTGTATTCTGTGAGAGGGTTTTTCTGTCCGTATCCGCGCAGGTGAACTGCTTCACGCAATCCGTCAAGGAACTCAAGCTGGTCGAGCCATTTTCTGTCAATGAGCTGAATGTACTGGTATCTGATGAACATATTGAGATTAGGCTTGCCAATAAGCATTTCCTTCTGTTCGATGTCATGGAGGAGAACATCCTTAACGCCCTGGACTGTAAGCTGATCGTAAGGAATCTGCTGTCCGAAAATCTGGAAAATAGTGTCAGAAAGTGCACTGAGGCTGCTGTTCTTTCCCTTTGTCGGGTGCATTGCAAAAATTTCATCAACCTTTTCCATTGCATTTTCTGTTACGCGCTGGCTGAGATTTTCGTCAACAAGAATTGCATCTCGCTGTGAGTATATGAATTTTCTCTGCTGGTTCAATACGTCATCGAAATCAAGAAGAGTTTTACGGATTTCAAAGTTTCTTTCTTCAACTTTTTTCTGTGCCTTTTCAATTGATCTGTTGAGCATGGGGTGATTGATTGGCTCTCCAGGTTCCATGCCGATGCGGGACATAATGGACTTCATTTTTTCACCACCGAAGAGTCTCATGAGATCGTCATCCATTGAAATGTAGAACTTAGATCGTCCTGGATCACCCTGACGTCCTGAACGTCCACGAAGCTGGTTGTCAATACGGCGGGATTCATGTCTTTCAGAACCAATAACATACAGACCACCGAGATTTTTTACTTCCTCGCAGTCCTTTTTCCACTGTTCCTTTTCAATGGCAAGAGCCTTTTCATACTGTTCCTTGGTTGCCTGTGTTCCGCATCTCTTCATGGCACGCATTTCCGGATTTCCACCAAGCTTAATGTCTGTACCACGTCCTGCCATGTTTGTTGCAACAGTAACGCTTCCCTTTGCACCAGCTTCTGCAATGATGAGTGCTTCTCGGGCATGGTTTTTTGCGTTCAAGACTTCATGCTTGATTCCCTTTCTTGTGAGAAGGGCGGAAAGATGCTCTGATTTTTCAACGGAAACTGTACCGATAAGAACCGGCTGTCCTTTCTTGTGAGCTTCGGCAACTTCCTTTACGATTGCATTCCATTTGTCGCTTTCGTTGAGATAAACTTCATCATCCTCATCTTTTCTTGCAACCGGTCTGTTTGTAGGAATTTCAACAACGTCAAGGTCATAGATCTTGCTGAATTCAACTGCTTCTGTTGCTGCTGTACCAGTCATTCCGGAAAGCTTTTCGTACATGCGGAAGAAATTCTGATATGTTACTGTTGCGAGAGTTCGGTTTCTCTGTGCAATCTTCAGGTGTTCCTTTGCTTCAATAGCCTGATGGAGTCCGTCACCGTAGCGTCTTCCCTCAAGAATACGTCCCGTGAATTCATCAACAATCTGAACCGCTCCATCCCTTACAACATAGTCAACGTCTGGATGGTAGAGAGTATGTGCCCTCAATGCCTGAGTAAAGTAGTGAACGTATTCAAAATTCTGCTCGTCAAAAACAGTTGTTCCTTCCTCAATGAGCTTTGATGCAAGGAGAATTTCATTGATCTTGTTCATTCCCTTGTCGGTGAAGGAGATTTTCTTTGATTTTTCATCAATCTTATAGTCGCCTTCAAGAGCTTCTCTTTCTTCTGGAAGCATGTTTACTTCATCAGGGTAGTCATTTGTCTTAGGATCTTTTTCAACTTCCTTGAACTTGTCAACATGCTTGTCTACCTCAAAGAATTTATATGTATCATCTTCGCCCTGGCCTGAAATAATGAGAGGAGTTCTAGCCTCATCAATAAGGATCGAGTCAATTTCATCGACGATACAGAAGTTGAATCCGCGCTGAACTTTCTGGCTTGCTTCCATCTGCATGTTGTCACGAAGATAGTCAAATCCGAATTCACTGTTTGTTCCGTATGTAAGGTCACAGGCATAGGCTGCTCTTCGCTGGTTATTGTCCATGTTTGGAAGAATGCATCCAACGGTCTGTCCCAGAAACTGGTATACACGACCCATCCACTGGCTGTCGCGTCCTGCAAGGTAATCGTTTACTGTAACAATATGAACACCTTTGCCTGTAAGTGAATTGAGGTAAGCTGCACATACGCACATGAGAGTCTTACCTTCACCGGTCTTCATTTCTGTTATGCGTCCTGAATTGAGAACAAGTGAACCCATGAGCTGGCATGGATAAGCTCTTTCGCCGAGTACGCGTCTTGCAGCTTCTCTTGCAAGTGCAAATGCATCCACGAGAATGTCATCAAGAGTTTCTCCCTTTGAGAGACGTTCCTTGAATATTTTTGTCTGCTCTGGAAACTGATCGTCTGTGAAACTCTGAGCCCAGGATTCACGGCCTTCTATGGCTTTTACAACTGGATTGAGTGCTTTTACGGCCCTGTCATTTGCAGAACCAAAAATCAAAGTCAAAAGCTTATCAAACATATTTTAATTTTCTCCATGTCACGCACCTGAAAAAACAAAAGGTGCATATTAATCACCCAATAATACTGAATTTGATTCATATATTCAAGAAAAACATAAATTCATCCATAAGAAGAAACATAATGGAGAGTTTATTGATGAAACTATAAAAAAGATACTAGATTTCTCCATCTTATATAAGTTTTACAATTAACTTGTAAAATACGAAATCCCTAGCAAATATACTTCTGATGCGAATGCCTTACATTATTCTGTTGAACATTTGCGTAACGTAAGGTTGTATCTATTTTCGTGTGACCTAGCAATATTTGAACCTGTTCAATAGGCATTCCTTTGTCTATGGCACGAGTTGCCATTGTCCGACGAAATCTGTGGGGATGTACGTTTTCAATCTCTGTCTTCACACCTATTTCCCGGATCATTTTTTCTACAGAATTGACGGAGAGCCTGGAGAAAGCCCCATGCTTTGTTTTTTTCCTTTCTGTAACAAACAGAGCCCTGTTTTTATCCTTTCTAGTCTTTAAGTAATTTTCAAGCTCTATTTTTGTACGCACATCAAAATAAGTTTCACGCTGTTTTGCTCCTTTTCCAAACACAATGCAGCTTCGTGAATTTAGACTGACCGAAGACCGATTAAGCCTGACAAGCTCGCTAACCCTTATACCTGAAGAAAGCAGGAAATCAATGATGGCAAGATTGCGGTTACTGGTTGCCGCTT
>SAMEA3663224__coassemble_225_pt1 | contig 24706 bp, 20 predicted proteins | sample SAMEA3663224__metabat2_low_PE_008 | metagenome-assembled genome bin SAMEA3663224 (sample SAMEA3663224) | pig gut metagenome | biome: pig gut; feature: pig-associated habitat; material: faeces | place: China | collected 2013
CGCGCTTTGTAAGTGGCTGGAACTGATGATATGCAGATCCATCAGGGAACTGAGTTGCTGCAACATCAAAAAGACGCTCACGGATTCTCTTGTTTGGAAGCTGATGTGCTGCACCAAGCATATCCTGAGAAGTATCGCGGAATCCCATTCCACGTCCGATTCCTGATTCAAAGTATGAAGCAGAGCGGGCAAAATTGTATGTAACAACACACTGGTACTGATTCCAAACTGCCATGCGGTCAAGCTTTTCATCACCTGTAGAAAGTGTAAAGTGAGACATGATTTCATCCCAGAACTTCTTGAGTTCCTTGAATGACTTTTCAACCTTAGCCTTTGTAGCATACTTCTTCTGAAGCTCAACAGCCTTTTCCTTGTTGATTACGCCACTTGCTGTGTTTGTGCGAAGGAGAGTCTTTGGAGTCTTTGAAGCCCACTTCTTTTTTGGATCATTTTCAACATAACCGAGAACGAAAATGATTGTCTTTTCTTCTCCACCCTTGAGAGTAAGGTTCAAGCGATGTGAAGCAATTGGAGACCATCCGTCTGCAACTGAATTCTTGCTTTCACCCTTAACAACAGTTTCAGGCTTTGCAAGTGGATTATAAAGGCCGAGGAATGATTCTCTGTCTGTATCAAATCCGTCAATTTTTTCGCTGCATGAATAGAATGTATAGTGATTGCGGCGTTCGCGGTATTCTGTCTTGTGGTAAATTGTGCTGCCTTCAATTTCAACTTCGCCAGTAGAAAAGTTTCTCTGGAAGTTCTGGCAGTCATCAGAGGCATTGTAAAGACACCATTCAACGAAAGAAACAAGAGAGATCTCCTTCTTAGCCTTTCCTGTGTTCTTGAGAGTGAGCATTTCTACTTCACAGTTGTCTCCGTTAGGAACCATGTAAAGAACATCAGCCTGAATATCCTTCTTTGAAGAAGAAATCTTTGTATAGCCGAAACCATGGCGGCATTCGTACTTGTCAAGAGGAGTCTGTGTTGGCTGCCATCCAGGATTCCAGATTGTTGATCCGTCCTTGATGAAGAAATATCGTCCGTTACAGTCAAGTGGCATATCGTTGTAGCGATAGCGAGTCAAGCGGCGAAGACGTGCGTCTGTGTAGAATGCATAACCACCAGCTGTGTTTGAAATGAGAGAGAAGAACTTCTCGTTTCCAAGGTAGTTAATCCATGGATAAGGAGTCTTTGGATTTTCGATAACGTACTCACGGTTAACGTCATCATAATGTCCGAATTTAGCCATATTTTTTTCCTTCAAAACTTAAAATCACAGGATCTTACAGACCCTGAAAATTGCAAAAATTTTAACATGAGCAGAAACAAAAGTCAAAGAGAACTTTATGACGAAAAAACACAAAGTTCCCTTTCCAATGTTTACAGCAAGAGAGATTCAATGAGATATGATGCAAGAAGTTTCTTGAGTGAAACCTTGTCAAGTTTGTCCATGCTTTCAAGAACAGTGTATCCGGAATTCTTCTTGAGCTGAAATGGAGGTGCTGATGAAATTCCATTTTCATTAAATGTCGCAAAGTTCTTGACATAAATGAAATCCCACAAGGAATCGTTAACAACAAAATTAGCCTTATCGCTTCCCTCACCTTCCGAATTTGAACCTTCACCGTATGTCTTGGCATAGGCAAAACTTGTGTCAACAGTACCCAATTTAGATAAATCTGTTGAAGCCTGGCTGCAGATAACAATTGTGAGTCCCTTTCCAACATGGATATTTGGATTAAGCATTGAGTTAGAATAGTCCCCGTTTGGTGAATATATGTAGAAACATGTAAGTGGCTCATTTGTGACACCAGATTCAGCATCAGTGTACTGAATATTCTTCGTACACCACTGATTTGTTACTCCGATTCCAGATGATCCGTCAGAACATGAAGTCAAAAGCATCACGGATGCACATACAACTGCTGACAAGAGCGAAATAATTTTTTTCATATATTAACTCCTACAAAACAACTATGATGGAAATTTGCTAAAAATAATAAAATATTTTTATGTGATAAAAATTATTCTAATGCGAAACCTGAAGAGTTTCAATAGAAATCAATGCATGCAAACGTTATGAATTCATTATTTTACCAGACATAAAATAAAAAACGGCACATAAATCAGGCAGGACTTTCGGGAAAGAGATGAAATCTTGTCATTTTGTATAATCAAGTTTATAATTCATTATTATGAAAAAAATAATCTCACTTTTTATGATATCACTTCTTGCTGCAAGCATTTTCGCAGCAGACTATTATGCCTTGTCTGAAACCGGAACAGTAAAGGAAATCAGAAAGGAATTCAAAACAAACAGTGCACTTGCAACTCAGGTATTCGGGGACAGCAAGGAAACATTCCTGATGCTGGTTCTCAAGAATTCCCGTGACTACAAAATCGTAAGCGAATGTATCAATGGCGGATGCTCTCCTGATGCACAGACAACAGAAAATAAGACTCCTCTCATGTATGCGTCAGAATTCTCCCAAGACGAAAGGATCATTGACCTTATTGTCAAGACAGACACAATCACAAAAAAAGCCCGCGCAAAGAGAATCCTGAATGAAGACTCAAACTCAAACAATTCATTTGACTACGCAAGAAAAAACAAAAACCCAAAGATTTGGGAAGCCCTGAATAAATATGCAGACGATCCAAAGGGAATGTCAGTGGAAACCACAATTCCATTCCAGGAACCTTCGATTGATCCTGCACCGGCAACTCCAGTCACAGGCGATCCATCACAGGAAATCGTCCAGGAAGAACCTGTAGCAGCTATGGATGAAGAACCTGTAGCAGCTATGGATGAAGAACCTGCAGCAAATTCGGAAAACCAGGAAATTCCACCGGCAGAAACAACTCCTGTAATTGTGGCAGCTCCTGTAATGACTCCGGAAAAAAACAGTGAAATCACAAAAATTGAAGAGTCCTCTCCTGAAACTCTGACCCCAGAAAAACCACAGGAAGAACAAGTTGTCCAGAAAGAACCTGCCCTTGAGGAAACCGAAGCTCAAGTTCAGGAAGAACAGGTCAATGATGACGAGCCAAAGGTTGAGCTTCTTGCAGATATTTCAGATGAAACAAAAAAAGCCGAAATCAAGCAGTACACAAAGGCATTCCTCCTTGACTTTGAGGAAACTCCGGAAGAAGACAAGGTAAAAGAATCCAGGAAACAGCAGATTTCAAATCCAAACCAGTCTGACAAAAACGGCGTTACACTCCTGATGCAGGCTGCAAAAACAGGAAACGACTGGGACCTCCAGCTTCTTCTTGAAAACGGAGCAGACGTAAACCTCCGCGACAAGGACGGATGGACAGCACTCATGTATGCATGCCGATACCAGAACAGTCTTGGAATCGTAAATGCACTCATTGAAAAGGGAGCCTACATAAGAACAAGAAACAAATACAATGCAACTCCACTCCTCATGGCAGCTGACTATTCACAGAACCCGGAAATCATTAAGGTACTCATGAATGGAAGGTCAAGCTCTGATGATGAAGTTTTCAAGGCATTCATTCTTGCAATAACAGGCAATTCTGTTTCAGAACACGTAAGGCTTGCCAAAATCAGCATTTTCATCGAAAGCGGCGTTCAGCTCAACAGATTCTGGAACGGAATGACACCTTTGATGTATGCGGCTCAGTACTGCTCATCAACAAAAGTAATCAAGCTTCTCATGGATTCAGGAGCAAAGGTTTCCCTTTCTGACTCACAGGGAAAGACAGCCTATGACTATGCAAAGAACAACAAAACCCTTCCTAAGGATGACGTGTTCTGGTCACTTAATGGTAAAGACTGATGAGAATAACCGGCGGAAAGCTTAAGGGACGAGTAACCCAGACTCCATACGGCAAGATGGCAATCAGGCCTGCCATGGACAAAATGAGGGAATCAGTATTTGCAATCATAGGCCCGGAACTTGAAGGCAAGTCATTCCTGGATTTGTTTTCCGGCTCCGGAACCATAGCAATAGAAGCCGTTTCCCACGGTGCAAAGAACGTCACTCTCTGTGAAATGGACAGGTCTAAGGCAAAAATAGTTTTTGACAATGTAAAAATGGCAGAGGAAGTCGGAGTCCGAATCAACTGTCACTTCATGGCAGTTGAGCTGTTTCTCAAGCGTCACAAAGGACAGTATGACTTCATATTTCTAGATCCTCCTTTTCCCTACAAATTCAGGAGAGAACTTCTTGAAACCATTTCAAGGAGAAATCTTCTTGCTCCAGGAGGAAAGGTTTTGATTCACTACCCTGCAGAAGATCCTCTTGGAGAAGAAATTGAAAGTCTTGTGCAGACAGACAAGAGAATATACGGAAGATCAATTGTCAATTTCTACAGGGAAAAAAATAAAGTGGATTCAGAAAAATCCTGAAGATTTTTTTTAGTTTCCAAAGCAGTTCTAAACTTGACAAATAAGATTTTAGGACTCAAAATATACTTTAGGTGGATTATATCTGCCCGCTAGGTTTAATCTAATGAATGATTTAAAAAAACAGATTGAAGAAAAAGAAGATAGTTACAAATTCATAAAAGTTACTGACTCTCCTCTTCAGGAATTATCTGACCAGCAAAAAGTTGCCCTCAATCGAAAGGCCAATGCACTGTTCAACGAAGGAAAAACTCAGATGGCTGAGAGAATCTACATCACAACAGGCTATTCTGATGGGCTTTCAAGAACAGGTGACAAGTATGCTGAAAAAAAACAGTTCATTGATGCTCTAAAACTCTATACGCTTGCACATAACAAAAGGAAATCAGAGCCGATTATTGAAAAAATTGCCGACATGGTTTCCTTATTATTAAAAAATGAGGAATAAAAAATGACTGAGGAAGAGAAAGTCCAGACAGGTGAAATGGAATCAAAGATTATGGATGAACTTGCATCACAAAAATCAACTGATGCAACATCCCAGGAAATAAGCGAACTTTCCAAGAAAGGCTATTTGCTCCTGAAGGAAAACAAGGTTCAGGAAGCAATAGATGCATTCAAGAAAATACTTGCAATTCAGGAAAACAACAACTATGCACTGGTAGGCCTTGGTGACTGCCAGAGAAAACAGAACAACTTTAACGAGGCCATTGATTACTACTCAAAATGCCTTTCATGCCACCCTGGAAACAACTACGCACTCTTCGGTCTTGCAGACTGCTACAAGGCAATAAACAACTACCACAAGGCAATCGAAATATGGGAACTCTATCTGGTTCATGATGACAGAAACATTACGGTCCTTACAAGAGTTGCCGATGCATGCCGCAAAACAAAGGATTTCAAGAAATCAAAGAATCTGTATCTTAAGGTTCTTGACATGGAAGAAAACAATGCCTATGCACTTATTGGCCTTGGTCACCTGCACTACGATTTCAAAGAATACAAAGACGCTCTATTTTACTGGACACGCATGGTAGACGTAAATCCTGACCATGTTGATATCCGTGTGCTCACATCAATCGGAAACTGCCACAGAAAACTCAAGACATTTGAAAAGGGTCTTCCATTTTTCGAAAAGGCACTTGAAAAAGACCCGAAGAACTTCTATGCCCTCTTCGGTATTGCAGACTGTTTCCGAGGACTCAACCAGCAGTTCAGGTCAATTGAATACTGGAACAAGATTCTGGAAATAGATCCAAAAAACAAGGTAATTCTCACAAGAACAGGTGACGCATACAGAAACACAGGTGACTACAAGACAGCTGCAGACTATTACAGAAGAGCCATGGATATTGACTTTGACATTTATGCAGCTCTTGGACTTTCCCTTATCTGTAAGGGCGAAGGCAAATACGACGAAGCCATTGAACGACTTGAACAGCTGATCAATAATGACCAGAAAAACTACAGGCTATACATTGATCTTGCAGATTGTTACGTAAAGAAAAATAATCCCCAGATGGCCATAAAAACACTCCAGAGATTCCAGAAACTTGGCATCAGAAGTCAGGCCATAAACGAATACCTTGATCAGATTCAGAAAATGTAGGAACCATGGAAACTAAAATTCCTCTAGCCGCACTATTTCCGGAAGAAATCGAGACATCTCTGCAGATTAAACCTGCATTCCGCGCAAAGCAAATTTTTCTCTGGGTTTCAAAAGGTGTTGAGTCTTTTGAAGGCATGAAAAACCTGGACAAGGAAACAAGAAAAAATCTGGAAGAAAACGCACTTCTGCGAACATCAAGAGTAAGCAAAGTCCTGAAAGATCCAGATGGAACAATCAAACTGCAGATTACTTTGCATGATGGAAGAGCAATTGAAACCGTTCTTCTGACAGACCGCGAAGGAAGAAAGACTGCATGTGTTTCATGCCAGGCAGGTTGTGCCATGGGATGTGCATTCTGCCAGACAGGAACCCTGGGACTTGGTAGAAATCTTACAGCAAGCGAGATTGTAGAAGAATTCCTGTTCATGGAAAAAGAAGCGGGGACCCTGGACAATATTGTATTCATGGGAATGGGCGAACCAATGCAAAATCTTGATGCAATAAGAAAAGCCGTTGCAATTCTTACAAGCAAAAACGGAAGAGCACTGAGTCCAAGAAGAATCACCCTGAGCACCTGCGGAATCATAAAGGGAATATATGACCTGGCAAACAATGGTCCCAAAATGAGGCTTGCCATATCTCTGACAACAGCTGACGAAGAATTAAGATGCCAGCTCATGCCAGTAACAAAAGGGAATCCTCTTCCTGAACTTAAAAAGGCAGTTGCATATTATATCGAAAAAACCGGACAACGCGTAACATTAGAAGCAGCCCTTCTCTCAGGCAAAAATACAGGAACTGAAAGTGCAGGAAACATGATTGAATTTGCAAGGGGACTGGACGTATACATCAATCTTATTCCATGGAATCCTGTCTCGGGACTGGAATTCAAGACCCCTGGCAGGGAGGAATGCAGGGCCTTTGTTTCACAGCTTGAACGTGCGGGACTAAACGTTAACCTGAGGCTGCCTCGGGGTCAGAAAATCGGTGGTGCCTGCGGTCAATTAGGAAAGGCAACTGTTGCACAAAATTAAAAAAAATCCTTGAATATTTAAGCCATTAGGTTTATAATTTTGAACGTGTTCTGACCCTAAATCGGAATAAAATATAAAAAAAAGAATATAAGGTACACTCTGTTACCATCAGATTGTATCTACATGCAATAATCAGGAGCCTTACATGCAGAAGAAGATTTATGTGACTGGAATGGATGATGATGCTACAGCAGCAAAGGTTGATGCAGCTGTTAAAGGTGTTGCAGGGGTTTCTAGCGTAGTTTCATCGGCTGCAAAATGTCAGGTTTGCGTGGATTATGATGAAGGAACGGCAGGAATTGAAGATGCAATCAATGCAGCCATCAGTTCTACCGGCGTAATTGCATTGGGCTAATTTGCCTATGAAAATCACTATTCTGGATGGTAACGCATTGAACCCCGGGGACTTGTCATGGAAGCCCCTGGAACAATTCGGTGAGGTTACTGTTTACGACAGAACAAAAGACGAAGAAGTTGTTTCAAGAATCGCTGACAGTGATGCAATTCTGCTCAACAAAATAAATATCACAGAAGAAATTCTCTCAAAATGCCCGAACCTTAAGTATATTGGTGTTCAGGCCACCGGATACAATGTCATTGATCTTGATGCATGCAGAAAGCATGGAATAACTGTGACTAATGTACCGTCCTACTCTACTGCAGGTGTTGCACAGCTTGTTTTTGCATTTATCCTTGAATTTGCAAGCCAGCCTGCACTTCATTCTGAAAGCGTAATGAACGGTGACTGGACAAGGTGCAGTAATTTCTGCTACTGGAAAACCCCATTGATTGAACTTGAAGGAAAAACACTGGGAATCTTTGGCTACGGATCAATTGGAAGTCGTGTTGCAAGCATAGCTGAATCTTTCGGCATGAAGGTAATTGCTTACACAAGAACACCAAAAAAGGAAATCTCAAATCCAGTTGATGTTGAAACATTGTTCAGGGAATCAGATTTTCTTACTCTTCATGCACCACTTACAGACAAGACAAAATTTATCGTAAACAAAGATACTATTTCACTCATGAAAAAATCAGCATACATCATAAACACAGCCAGAGGCCTTCTTGTAAACGAAGCTGACGTCAGGTCTGCCCTTGACAAGGGATCAATTGCCGGATATGCATGCGATGTAGTAAGTGAAGAGCCAATGAAAGAAACAAATCCACTTCTTGGTGCCAGAAACTGCATCATTACCCCGCACATTGCATGGGCAGCAGTTGAAACTAGGCAAAGACTGTTGGATATTGTTATTGAAAACTTAAAATGCTATTCTAAGGGTAAGCCTCAGAATGTGGTATCATAAAATATTATAAGGTTAGGAAAAAAATGGGAAAGACAATTGCACAGAAGATTTTTGAGTCACACATGGTTGAAAAACCATTTGAGGGAACAAATATTCTAAAGCTTGACAGAGTATTCTGCCATGAAATCACTACTCCAATCGCCATCAACGACCTTGTTGAACGCGGAAAGGACAGAGTTTTTGATGCAACAAAGATTAAGGCAGTAATTGACCATGTAACTCCTGCAAAAGACTCAAAATGTGCTATGCAGGAAAAGATTTTGCGTGAATGGGCAAAGCGCAATGACATCAAGGACTTTTTTGATATTGGAGCAAACGGTGTCTGCCACGCAATTTTCCCAGAAAAAGGTTTCGTTCGACCTGGATTCACGGTAATCATGGGAGACAGCCACACATGTACACACGGTGCATTCGGTGCTTTTGCAGCCGGTGTGGGAACAACAGACCTTGAAGTTGGAATTCTCAAGGGGGTTTGTTCATTCCGCGAGCCAAAGGCAATCAAGTTTGTATTAAACGGAAAGCTCAAGGAAGGCGTTTATGCAAAGGATGTTATCCTCTTCCTCATTGGTCAGATTGGTGTTAACGGTGCAACAAACTGCGTAACAGAATTCACAGGTCCGGTTGTTGATGCAATGTCTATGGAAGAACGCATGACAATCTGCAACATGGCAGTTGAAGCTGGTGCAACAAGCGGAATCTGTTTCCCAGACATGACTACAGTTGAATACCTCTGGCCTTTCATCAAGGATGAATTTGCAAGCAAGGAAGATGCACTCAAGGAATATTCAAAATGGGTTTCTGATCCTGATGCAGAATACGAAAAGGTTTACACTTATGACCTTTCTACCCTTGAACCAGTTTGTACAGTTGAATACAAACCTGATCAGATCAAGAAAGTCTCTGAAATGAAGGGAACAAAGGTTAACCAGGTTTATATCGGTTCATGCACAAATGGACGTATTTCTGACCTTCGCGTTGCAGCACAGATTCTCAAGGGGCATAAGATTGCAGAAGGAGTTCGCGGAATCGTAAGTCCTGCAACCCCTCTAATTTACAAGATGGCTCTTGACGAGGGACTTATCAGCATTTTCATAGATGCTGGATTCTGTGTTACAAACCCAACTTGCGGTGCATGTCTCGGCATGTCTAACGGTGTTCTTGCAGAAGGCGAAGTTTGTGCATCTACAACAAACCGCAACTTCAACGGACGCATGGGTAAAGGCGGAATGGTTCATCTTATGAGTCCTGCAACTGCGACAGCTACAGCAATTGCTGGTACTATCGTTAACTCTGAGCTTTACAAGGGCTAAAACTAAAGGGATGAATTTTTATAAAAATTCGTCTCTTTCAGTAACATTTTTATTGAAATTGAATTATATTATTAGTAGCTGATGCTAGAGCAAAAGCTTCATAAAGTAATAAGGGGACAATTATGAAACAGTTTGGTGGCCAGGTTTTGTTTTTGGATCGCAGTGATATCAATACTGACGAAATCATTCCAGCAAAATACCTTACAGAAAATACAAAACAGGCTCTTCAGCCATATCTTCTTGAAGATCTTAAACTTGACGGATTCAATCCTAAGCGCGATATCGCCGGCAAGAAGGTAATCATTACACGCGAAAACTTCGGTTGTGGATCAAGCCGTGAACACGCTCCTTGGGCACTTGAAGTTAACGGAATCTACTGTGTAATTGCAGTGAACTTTGCACGCATTTTCCGCCAAAACATGTACAACTGCGGACTTCTAGCTCTTGACCTGAACAAGAAGGACATTGACGACATGTTCCACACTTTTGCAGACAAGGATACTGAATGCAAGATTGAGCAGAAAGAAGATGGCACATGGAAGGTAAAGCTTATTGCAGGATCCCTTTCAAAGAGCTACCCTTTCAGGCTTGAAGGATTCGAAAAGGCTCTCATTGAAAATGAAGGCTGGATCGGATACGCAGATTCAAAATACTAATTTTACTATGAACCAAGAAGAAACGGAACTCATCTGAAACGGGTTCCGTTTTTTTTTCAGGCTATGTTTTTCCCTTTCAAAAAAAATATAAAAATAGTATTATAAACACCATAAAATTCGTTTTATTCACTCAATTTATATAATAATATTGACATTCCATAAAAGGAGCATTAAATTCTATGTCAATGAAAAAAAACATTGCAATATTAATACTTTTATCACTATACGGAGTCACAAACTTGAGTGCACAGATTGATTCAGGAAAGAAAGCTATAGAAGAAGGAACGATTCTCCACTGCTGGTGCTGGTCATTCAAGACCATTGAAAAGCACATGGAAACAATTGCAAGTGCCGGATTCACAGCCATCCAGACATCCCCTGCAAACACATGCCTGGTTGGAGAAAACGGTGGACTTGAATTCATGAGCAAGGATGGCAAGGGAAAATGGTACTACCACTATCAGCCGACAGACTGGAAAATCGGAAACTATCAGCTTGGAACAAAAAGTGATTTCATAAGCATGTGCAATTCGGCAAAAAGACACAACATAAAGGTCATAGTTGATGTGGTGCCAAACCATACCACAAGTCATGTTGACTTAATCGAAAAGGATTTCATAAATGCTGTGGGGGGAATGGACAGGATGTACCACAAATATGCAGACCACACAATAAGAAGTTTCAACAACAGAAAAGAAGTTGTGCTGGCAAAGCTCTCCGGACTTCCAGACATGAACACGGAAAACAAGAAATACCAGGAATACCTTTTGGACTACATGAATGACCTGATTGAATGCGGTGCAGACGGTTTCAGGTTCGACGCGGCAAAGCACATTGGTCTGCCTGATGATCCGAAGGATGATGAAGAAAGCGAGAACGACTTCTGGCTTGTGTTCACAGGAAAAAAATCAGTTAACGGAAAAAAACTCAAATCAAGTGAATCCCTTTTCCTGTACGGAGAAGTTCTTCAGGAAGGTGACTCACGTGAAGGCGAATACTCAAAATATCTGAGGGTGACTGCAAGCAAGTACGGAAAGCTCCTTCGAAGCGCACTTAAGGGAAAGAATCTCAACGCAAAGGGAATGGTGAATTTCAGGAACGATGCCAATCCGAAACTTGTGACATGGATTGAAAGCCACGATACATATGCAAACGAGGGAGAATCAGCTTACATGACAAATTTTTCGCTGAGGGCCGGATATGCTGTAATTGCGGCAAGAAAGGATGGCACCCCACTCTTTTTCTCAAGGCCAAAGGGACCGGAATCTGTCCAATTCCCGGGAGAATCTAAGGTCGGGGACGAGGGAAACAAGGAATACTGCAGTGAAGAAGTAAGAGCCCTGAACCATTTCAGAACAGAGATGAAAGGTGAAAGTGACCAATTCATCAACGGAAAGAAAAAGTCCGTGCTGGCAATAAAGCGAGGTGAAAAGGGAATCGTAATCATAAACCTGGGCAGCAAGGAAACTGAGGAAGAATTTCCAATTTCAAGAGAAAAGGGAACAATAAGTGACAAGGCCCATGGAATTCAGGCAAAATGCGACGGTAAAAAACTGAGGGTAAAAATTCCGCCGGAAACAATAGCAGTGTTTTACTAGAGGAAAGTTTTCCAGAAAAAAAACAACTTTAAAATGACAAAAAAAAAAAAAATGTCAACATAAATCATATTGCCTCAATTCTGCTAACTAACGGTAGTAATCACAAAGAGTATGAAAAATTCCACTAACAAACGTTAGTAAATTGAGAACAGACAAAAAAAACTGCCCGGAATTTGCATTCAGGGCAGTCTCCTTTCATAAAAAAACAGTATCAGTATTCAGTTCCGCTTCCCACAAAGCATGAAATACCTTCAGTAATGAAAAGCTTTCTCAGCTTGTATACAATTTCAATTATCTTCTCTGAATCCTCTTTGGAACAGAAGATAATGTACATGGTATTGAGCTGAGGCCAAACTGAATCACCGAGGTGAGGATTTGAATACCCCGCTCCCATGACAGGTGAAATCTTTGTGTAGAACTTTCCCACACCAGCTTTTTCAAATTCCTCAGTAAAGTCTTCTTCAAGAGCCTGGGAACAAACGATCTCAACACGAACTCTTTCAATCTTTTTCGATTCAGCCATGATTATTCACCTCCTTTTTCTTTTGATTCAAGAGCGGACAGCTTCTTCTGAATCTGGGCTTCCTTTCTAGCGGCCTTGATCTTAGCCTTCTGGATTCTTCTTGAATTAACAATATAGTAAATCGTTGGCATGAGGAACAAAGTCATAAGGGAACCGAAAGTCATTCCACCAAAAACAGTAAGGCTGATTGGCTGCATTGATGCAGATCCTTCTCCAGGGAAGAAAGCCATTGGAGCAAGGGAAATAACAGTTGTGAGAGTACTCATAAGAATAGGTCTCAGACGGTTTCTTGCAGCCTCAACACAAGCTTCTTTCAGCTCATAGCCACGCTTTCGCAAAAGATTGGTGTAGTCAACTAGAACAATACCATTGTTAACGATTGTACCTACAAGAACAAGCATACCCATGATGGTTACGACGCTAAGTCTCTGGCCGACAATTGCGTAAATGAAGACAACTCCAATGAATGAAAGCGGAATTGTGAGAATAACAATAAACGGGTCTACAAGAGACTCAAACTGACTGGCCATAACAATGAAAACAAGAATGGCTGCAATAATGATGATAAGACCAAAGTTCACAACAGCTTCCATCATGTCCTCGTAGTCACCACTGAATCCGATCATTACGGAATCGTCCTTTACAAGATGGTCATTGATAATTTTGATGACACCAGACTGAACAACATCAAGGGAAAGGCCAGGCATAGGAACAGCCTCAACGTGAACCATACGAGCCTGATCCTCACGAAGAACGGCAACAGGAGAAAGATTTTCCTCGTAATGGGCAAAACTTGAAAGAGGAACTCTCTCACCCATGGAACTTGTTACGGAAATCAAATCAAGGTCTGTAAGTTTTGACTTGTCCTTCTCAGAAAGCCTTACAATGACATCAATATCATCACCCTTCTTTGTGTAGCGGCTGGCAACTGTTCCGTTAATCGAAGCATTGATTTCAGCACCAACATTGTAAATATTGAGTCCAAGCTCATACATACGGTTTCGGTCAACAACAATTTCTGCCTGTGGAAGACCTTCTTCCTGGTCACTTGTTACTTCCGTAACTAATTCCTGACCATAATCCTGAAGGATTTTCTCAACCTGAATGGCAGTTGATCTCAAGAGATTAAGGTCATCACACCTGATATCAATACTCATTTTTCCATTGGATGCATTGTTCTGATTCTGCGAGAATTTGAGTTTTGCACCTGGAATGGAATTGAAATACTTTCTCAGCTTTTCCTTTGCAGACTTTTCATTGTCCCATCCCTTTTCACGTTCTGCAGTTCGGTACAAAGTCCACGTGATGGAACCGGTATTTGTTTCAGAACCCGATGAAATAACGCTTGTTCCACCAACCTTGATAGCAGTAAACTTAACGCCCTTAAGCTCATTCTTTCCGATTTCCTCAAGCATGCGAAGAGTATCTTCAGTAACATTAAGTGTAGTTCCATTTGGAAGTTCAACTTCAATACCAACCGTATCCGAACTGGATTCAGGCATGAAAATAAAACCTACAAACTTAACGCCGACAAATGAAAGAAACAACAATCCAACAAGAACAGCAATGAATTTCTTTCTGTGCTGAAGAACGTATGAAACACCACGGGCATATTTCTCATCCAGCTTAAGGAAGAATTTGTTCAGGGCCTGATTCAAACCATAACCAAAGCCCTCTCTCTCGCTGTCAACAATTCTGTCAATTTTGAGATATGAGGAACAAAGAACAGGAACAAGTGCAACTGCAACAACAAGAGAACAAAGCAACGAGAAAATAATTGTATATGCAAGACTATCAAACATCTGTCCCATGACTCCAAGTTTTTTCTTGAACATGATCATAGGAAGGAAGATACATACAGAAGTCAATGTTGAAGATGTGATAGAAGCAATCATTTCCTGAGAACCAAGAATAGCGGCAACCTTAGGCTTTGCATCTCTCTGGCGATAGGCATAGATATTCTCAAGTACAACGATTGAGTTATCAACAAGCATACCAATACCAAGCAAAAGACCGGCCATGGAAATCATGTTGATTGTCATTCCGCGGAAATACATGAGCATGAGAGTAATGAAAACCGAAATCGGAATTGCAAGACCAATGATAAATGTACTCTTGAGAGACCGCAGGAAAACAAGAAGAACAGCAATTGCAAGAAGAGCACCAACAATAACCGACTTAACAACTTCATTGATTGTCTGCTCAATAATATCAGTTGAGTTTGATGTCTCAATAAGCTCAACACCACGAGGAAGAATATCCTTCATTTCGGCAACTGCCTTTCGGACATTTTTTGCAGCAGTAACCGAATTTTTTCCGGACTGCTTCTGAATCTGCATCATGACACATGGGTTGCCATCAAGAAATGCAAGAGTTGTTTCATCCTTGAATCCGTCATAAACATCAGCAATATCACGGAGCTTGACTGTAACAAGCCTGGAACTGTCCAGCATGTCTGGCTTGTAGCTGATAACAGTGTTCTTCAAATCCTCAATGCTTGTGTACTTTCCGCTTGTCTTGATCGTATAGTTTGTATCACCAGCCGTAATTGTACCGCCCGAACTCTGAATGTTCTGTGACCCAATCATCTTGGAAATAGTTGAAATTGAAAGTCCATAGGCTTCAAGTCTGTCACGTGGAATATCAACGTTAATGGATTCCTCGCGTCCACCAATTACATTGCAGGATGCAACACCGTCAAGCTGCTCGATTCTCTTGCTGACAGTATCCTCAGCCAGGGAACGAAGCTCTTCTGGTGTCATGTCACCACGCAAAGTAAGGTTCATGATAGGCATCATGGACGGATCAAGCTTAAGAGTAACAGGAGCATCAGCTGCGTCAGGGAAATAGCCCCGGACCAGGTCTATCTTGTCACGGATTTCAATGGCTGCTGTATCAAGATTTGTACCATAATCAAACTCCATGAAAATAATGCTGGCTCCAGACTGTGAAGTGCTGGAAAGAGTCTTCAGTCCGGAAAGCCCCGAGAGAGAACTTTCCATTGTTCTGGTAATGGACTGCTCAACTTCTTCAGGACCAGCATTCTCATATTTAGTATAGACAAGCATGTATGGAAGATCCATTGAAGGATACATGTCTACAGGCATGTCAAAGACACAGAAAATTCCAAGGGCAACCATCATTATGAAAACAAGCAATGTGGTTACCGGTTTGTTTACACACTTTTCAGAAAATGTCATATTCTATTCCTTGATTTCATCAGCTTTCTTCTCTGATTCCACATTCTTCCCGTCAATCGAAAGAATCTTAACCTTAGCACCGTCTGTCAAAAGGGACTGTCCCTTAACTACAACAATATCACCTTCCTTGAGCCCCTCACGGATTTCAGTCTTGTTATCAACTGTAAGCCCCTCAGAAACACTAACCATGCTTACACTATCCTTTTCATCAGATCCGGATGTATTTCTGGTAACTGTGAAAACGTATGGCTTTCCATCACGGCGAATAATGGCATCAGACGACAAAACAACGGCATTCTTGATTGATTCAGTAATGAGACGAACCTTTGCAAACATACCGGCACGAATTCTTGGATCTGAAGGTGTAACCTTGAGTTTTACCAGCATTGTGCGGCTTGTAGTATCAAGAACAGGAGAAACCTCAAAAACCTTTGCATTAAACTCAACTCCAGGATATGCATCAAAGGAAACTACAGCCCCCTGACCGTTTTCAATTCTTGAAATAAACCGCTCGGCAACATTGATCTTGACCTGAAGCTCATCAGTATCGCTGATCTTTGCAATTGAATAGCTCTGGGAAACCATTGTACCCAAAGTTGGACCAATTGATGTGACAGTTCCTGAAATAGGAGCCTTTACAGGGTTTGCAGCATAGTTCATTCCAGGACGACTTGCATCAACATATGCAATAACCTGGTTTTTTCTCACATAGTCGCCTACAGAGACAACAATTCTGGAGATTTTTCCAGCCACATCCGGATACACGTCAACTGCGTTCAATGAAGAAACATCACCGCCGAATTCAAGATAATCATCAAGATTACCTTCCCTTGCAATGCTTGCGTTTACGGCATATACGTTTTCCTGCTCAGTCTCAGCAGCTTTCTTACCGTCCTTTCCCGAGCAAGACATGGTAGACAAAGCAAAGAAAGCACAGGCAAAAAGTGCAGTAGAATTAATTACAGATTTTTTCATTTTATTTTTCTCCTCCCGTGAGTTTAGTGTTTAATGTTGATTCAAGATCCATCAATGCAGATATATAGTTAAGCTTTTCAGATTCAAGACCGATTTTTGCCTGGGTAAGGCTGTTTTCGGCATCGCGAACCTCAAGAAGTTCCGTGGTTCCGTTTCTGTAGGCACGAACAGTCATGTCATAGGACCTCTGTGCAAGAGATATGTTTCTGTTCATGGCAGTAATCTGCTCACGGCACTGTATGAGAGTATCAACACATGACCTTACGGATCTCTTCTGATTTTCAAGAAGCAGCTCGCGGTTTATTTCCAGCTGGGCAAGCTGAGCCCTCAAATCCTTTTCAGACTGGCGGTTAGCGGACCATGGAAGCATGTTTGTAAGGTTCCAGGCAACCGTAAGATTGAGAGAACCGTTATCACTCCAGTTATCCCCTGATGGAAATCCTGACCAGCTGTCATTCTGTGCTCCAAGAGACATAGGCTGCTTAGTCCATCCGATTACAAGTGCCGGAGACCAGGTACCTAGTCCTGTTGCAGAAATTCCCAGCTTAACCTGCTCAATTTTCTTATCAAGAGACTTGATTGCAAGGCTGTTGTCACCATATTTGCTTATGAGGTTGTCATAATCCAGATCAACATAATATGGCTCAATGTTTCCCACAAGCTCAATTTCTGTTCCCACCGGCACACCTATAAGGATCGCAAAACCATCAAGATTCTGCTTGTATACGCGCTCTGACTGAGCAACTGTTGGCCTCATGTTCTGATAGGCAACCTGGGTCTGGAGCATGGCAAGTTCCGGAACAAGACCGTTTTTGAAGTTGGTCTGGGCCTGAACCATGCGCTGTCTTGAATTTTCAAGGGTTGTCCTTGAAAGATCAAGTGACTTCTTCTGGAGAAGCAGACCGTAGAAAGCCTTCTTAACGTTCACCTCAATCTGGTTTATGCTGTCCTGGAAGGAAATCTGACCATCCTCATAGGCAGCCTTTGCAGCACGGATTTTCTGTATGTATGCAGCGGTAAACTGCCACTCAAACCCAAGACTGGCAAGACGTGTCCACTTTGCTGCATCCCCGTCATTGGGATAAGGCTCTTTTCCAAGATAAGGCTTCAATGATTCCGACACCTCATTTGACCTGGACATTGTTGCACTGACATTTACAGAAGGCAAAAGACAATTCCAGCCATTCTGACTTGCCCTTTTCTTCATTTCCAGGTCAATGTCTGCAACCTTGAGAGTCTTTGAATGATCCAGAGCATAATCCACGGCTTCCATAAGTGTGAATTTCAGGATCTCTTCATCTTTTTTACCTTGCTCTCCTGATTCAGTATTGTCCTGCGAAAAGGATAAAGCATTTACCACAAGAAGTAATGCTGAAAACAAAAGAAATGTTTTTTTAATTATATTCATTTTTCCCTCCAAAAGAAAAATTTAATACCTGACAAATTACAGTGAATTGCATCCACCACAAACCATGTGATAGAAGGACTTAACCCTGTTCCGAAGCATTTCCGTACTCATTCCATGCATCTTTCCATGCATTATGTTGAACACCGGAACCATAAAAAGCCACATGATTAGGGAACTGAAAGTTTCAGTACCAAGACCCAGATCCGGAAGCTTTTCAATCATGTCGCAGTTCTGCAGATAATTCACAAAATAGATGAAATTATCCGCTTTCTTCTTGCTTCTTTCCCTGGAAGACTGAACCTGAAGCCACTTGCAAACCAGGAGAACATCCGGATTTTTAAGGTAATATTCAGATGCAGACTCAAGCAACAAGTAAAGGCATTCCTGACTGGAAACCGCATGAGACATGCACCTTATTATGTAATCACATATTCTCTCAAATTCCTCAACTACTATTGAAGTAATCATATCGCTCTTGCTCTCGAATTTTGAGTACATGCTGCTCTTTGCAAGACCCACTTGGCGGGCAACTTTCTCAACAGTCAGCTTTCTAAAGCCAAATTCCCGGATTCCATTGGCAACGGCAACAAAGATCCTGTTGGGCGCATTGAGTTTTTCCAGCTCTTCCCTGCACAAACTGTCAATTGCCCTAATTCTGTCATCAGTTATGCATCCGGACTCAATTTCAAGTCCATTGAGGATAATGTGAGCTATCTTGCCGGCAAAAAGCCTTCTGGATTCATCATCATCCATTGTCGGATTGGACAGCACAAGATCATTTCTGTTTACAATAAAGCACATGATGCAGCTGGACATGAAAAGAATCTTCTCATATATTTCATCCCTGACCACATTTCCGTCGGCATCATAGACATCACTTAAGGCCTTAATTCCCATCTTTCCAAAGTTAAAGATTGTCTCATCAATGCAAAAAGTCTTCATCTCAGAAATGGAATAGAAAACATACTCCTTGTGGCAAAGAAGTATATAAATGATGGCAGCAAGATCTTCTTCAGACATGGAATTATGGCTAAACCTTGGAAGAGCATTTATTATATCTGCGTAGATACGCTGTCTCATGGCATCTTCCAGATCATTTTTGCTTGAAAAATGCTTGTATATGGCAGCCTTTGTAATGCCAGCCTTCCCTGCAATCATGGAAAGAGAAACATCGGCAGAAATTACCCTTGAGTAAAATGAGAATGCAGCAGTAATAATGTTTTCACGCGTTGAAGTCTTTTCGCAAGCCATATCCAAACCTAAAAGTATTGGTTACCGACTGGTCGGTAACCATAGAGTAAATATACTAAACTATCCAAAATAAAGTCAATATGGATAACAAAATCTTATGAAAAATAAAAGCGAAAAGGATTATGAATCAAAATTCAAATTTTATATCTAGAAAATATCATGGATAAGGTTTATAATATCATAATGCAATCAGTCTTTTTTTCTGATTTGCTACATACATGGAGGATTAAATGAAGAAGCAAGTTTTGGCATCTGCCATCCTGGCATTAGGCTTGTGCTTTGGAACATATGCTGTTTCAGTCAACGAAGCCGAATTAAAGAGCACTGGCAATGACACAATCGTATTTGAAAACTATACAGGACCACATGCAGTCATTGAAACTGTTGAAGCAATCAAAGCAATCGGTACTGGACTTGGAAATGAACTGAACTCAAGAATAGAAACAGCAGGAACAATCAATCCCAACGGAAAATATTCAGTAATTCATGCAATTGACCCAAATGAGCCTGGAAAACTTGATGCAGATATTCTCGTCATCAACTCAAATGCAACAGTTGACCACATCAGGAACCTCAGAAGAATCATTGCGGCATACCTTGAGGCAGCTTACGGATACAGCGAAAAAGACGCCATGACTGTTGCAACATTCGCCACAGTATATAATGCAGTATATAGAAAGAACCTCGACAACTTCAAGGCAAAGTACAAGAAGATTGTTGTTGATAACCTGACAGAAAGCAAGTGCGGTCTCTCACTCAAGTGGAATGAATGGCCAGGAAACTCTCAGATTGTAATTCCTCTCGGAGAATTCTCTGATGGCGGGCTTTCTTCAGTTGACACATCAGTTATCAGCGACAAGAAAGTTATTGAATCAATGCAGGAAGAAGACGACAAGCAGATTGATGAACGCAAGAACATGGTAGACATCAAGGAACGCGAAGCTGAAACTGCAAACGAAAAGGCTCAGGAAGCAGCCCAGGAAGCAGCCCAGGAAAAGAAGAAGCTTGATGAACAGAAGCAGGTTCAAAAAGAAGCTGAAAAGACAGCTGCTCAGACTCAAAAGCAGGCTGAACAGGCAAAGAAGGAAGCAGACACAAAGAAGGCTGAAGCCGTAAAGAAACAGCAGGAAGCAAAGGCTGATCCAAAGAATACTCAGAAGCAGGAAGAAGCAAAGACTGCAAAGGCTGAAGCAGACAAGGCTGTAAAGAAGGCTGAAGAAAAAAAGCAGGAAGCTGAACAGGCAAAGGAAACTGCAAAGACTGAAGCTGAAAAGACTGAAGAACAGAAGCAGAAAGCTGATGAAGCAGCTGAAAAGGCCACTGAAGAACAGGCTAAGGCTGACAAGAAGCAGACTGAAGCTCAGAACGAAAGAACTGAAATTGCAAAGGATCAGGAAGAACTCATCAAGGATGCAATAAAGGAAGCTTCTGATGGTACAGTTATTGGTCTAAAGATCACAGACGAAGCAAAAATGCTTTCATCTATGGTAAAGATTAACTCAAAGTCTGGAAATGTATCAAAGGAATCACCTGTCACAGTAATCCGTGGAAGAACAATCATTCCTGTTCAGGATGCAATAACAAGCATTGCAACTGGTGCAGCATTCCCTACATCATCATCAGATACTTCACTTGCATACCTTGCAATCTGCGGAAAGGATAAAAAGGCTACAAAGCTTTGTCTTCTCGATGCATTCAAGATGGAAATCCAGAAAGAAAGCGATGAAGTAGTTGCAATGGATTCAGTTCTTGTTAACGCAGGAAACAACTACTACTGTGTAATTATGGACAATTCAAAATACGTGATTGGTCGCTACGACAAGACAGTTTCACTTCTCATGAAGAGTACTGTTTCTGTTAAGCCAAGCACACCAATTACAGTCACTGGAAGCGGAATTATCGTTACAAACGAAAAGGGTGTTCCAGTACTTCTTTCCCTTGCAGACCTCTCTCAGATTATGGAGATATCAAACGGAAAATAAGTGTTCAAGCTGAAAAGGACTTTCCCCCTGCAGCTTAACAAATAACATCACCATGGCAAGAGCCACATGATAAATCAATTTCGTGCCCGATGCTTACGCCCGCGGTACAAATAATGAAGCCGGTATCCTTAGAAAGATGCCGGCTTTTTTTTGAAACTTATGTGAAGATTTTTTTAAGACCCTTAACTAGCGTTGTCCAGAAAGCTCAATATAAATCTGATCTGCAAGACCAAAACCTGCATTCTTTGTCATTGATTCAGCCAGATTATCATACATCATGTCATCATACATTTTTCTGGCATAATCATTTCCTTCAGAAAGACTTGTGTGCTGAACACTTTCCCTCATTGAAGAAAGCATCATTTTTACCATGTAGTTTTCCATTTCCATTGACTGAACATACAGATCGCTTGTCCTGTCAATTACCGGAGTCTTACCCTTGCTGTTGCTTGCATTTGCTGCAAACCCCTGTGGCCTGGATGTTTTGTCCTTTTCTGAGGTATAGGTATCATAGAATCCCATGGTATAATCACCATTGAGCCTGTGATTCTTTGAAATCTGGCTTGAAGAAACAGATGATGTAGAGGATGATTTTGATAACGGAGAAGCTATTTCCATTGCCCTTTTGTTCTGCATATCCTGAACCATTGAAGCAAATTTTTTAGCCTCACTCTGAAGCATAGTTGTGTCAGATGCAGCCTTACCATCTGACAAAGTTCCTGTAATGCCCAAACCTGAAATTCCCAAAGCCATATTCACACCTCTTTTTTCTATTTTCGGAATAACTTGAAAGGAATTTAAGGGTGAAAAAAAAATTTTAGGATGAAATTCTATTGCCTGGAATCCAGAAACATGGAATCCAGGAATTTCATGCGCCCGCGTGTCCATTCAAGAAGGAAGTCAACTTCACTTGCATAGGTTGTGCGTGACTTAAAACCTGGAGCTCGCGGCCACAAATCACTACCCAAGACATGCCAGACCCGGTTATTCAATTCTCCGGCATCATCAAGGAGTCTTCCCTGCTCCTCAAGCCACACAATTGACTTTTCAAGTTCAGGGCGTCTTTGAGCCCATCTTTCCTTTACAAGACTGACAAACTCCTCATCCGTAAAAAGAATTCGATACCAGCTGAACTGATTGATCAAAAATCCATCATAGTCCATTGCAGAATTATTGTTGGCTTTCATGTCATAGCCAGTTTTCAGGTTAAACTCAACCGGAAACAAAACATCTGAAGCCGCTTTCTGATTGTTTCCAAAGGCAATATCATGATCCCAAACAGGTCCCATGGAAAGTTTTTTCGTGCCATAATCATAATTCATGAAAACTGAATTAAAAAAATTTGCATCATAGTTTTTCGAGAATTCGCTGATAAGATACCAGTCAACAAAGGACTCAACATTGCAAAACTTCATCCATCCATCACGTCCCCTAAAATCATCCTTGAGAAGACTGCCGCTGAAATCCTGGATTATACGTGCATAGGATTCATATTTTTCCTGGGAAAGGCTGTCAGGCTGCCTGATGTTAAACTGAGCCTTTACGCCAGGACTCCAGAAACTGTATGGTCTTCCCTTGTGCGAATCCACCTCGGCCAGAAAACCCTCACCTTCAAATTCTATTCTATTGTCAGATATTTCAACCTTTTCAGAAAGACAATACAGACCCATGAACTTGCGATTTAAATAAAGGCAAACAAACCTGGACTGTGGATTCCATTTCATTGAATTCCAGACATTATGGGACAAATACTCAACGTAGGCATTTCGAAGCATGGATCTGTCAAAAGCATTGGCAATGAGAAGCCATTTTCTTGACTTATCCATTCCCAGCAGGGATTCTTCCCGGTCAAGCTTAACAAGATAGGGCTTTTTTTGAGTAAAAATATTATTCCATGTGGAATTTCCATGGCCGCGAATTTTACAATCAAGGTTCTTGCCACCGCCAATACTAAAGCTGGCCTTGACATACTTTTCCTTGGACTTGATGGTCTTGTTTGCCTCAGTATCAATGCATATAACAGGAAATCCCAGCGCATCAACCTGCTCACGGGTAATGATATTGCCTGCACTCATGAGAAACATGAAAACACAGGCTGCCATGAGAACCAAAAGAGAAACCGTGGTAATAAGACGGGACCTAATGCGAAGATTTCTAAAACCCATGGCTTGATTTTACTGGAATAGAAAAACAGTTTCAACTTAAACAAGTTGATAGAAAAATCAATTTATTGTAAAGTTTTGGAATGAAAATAGCCATTGATTGCAGAATGAGCGGAAAAAGCGGAATCGGAACCTTTCTGGACGAATCTCTTCCTGCCATACTAGATTCAGAACATCAGTTTGTTTTATTCGGAAACAAAAGCCGAAGAATTTCCCGAGCTAACGTGCAGTATATTGACTGCAGCACAAGGACATTCTCGCTTTCAGAATTAATGTTCTTTCCAAAAACGCTGTTGAATGCAATAAATTCCTGCGATGTGTATTTCAGCCCATACTGCAATATTCCCGGCGGAATAAAAATTCCCGTGTACACAACAATCCATGACATTGTGTTTCTGGACATTCCGTCAATTGCCGGATTTATCGGAACAATGGCACGAAAATGGTTCTACAAAAGGGCCATAAGACTCTCCAGGGAAATATTCACTGTATCAAATTTCAGCAGAAACAGGATCATGGAAAAACTTGGATGCAGGAAAAAAATCAATGTAGTATATTCAGGAATTCCTGCATACATTGAAAAGGAAATCCCATCAACAAAGAAAACGGATTCGATATTATTCATCGGAAACATAAAAAAGCACAAGGGACTTTCCATACTCATCAAGGCATACGAGCGATTCTGCATCAATTTCCAGATTGCTTCCATGGATCCGCCGACCCTTCTCATTGTAGGAGCCCAGGAAAATTTCAGGACCCGTGACAAGGAAGTTATAAAATCCATCGACTCACTGAACAAGACATTTTCCTCACCCGTTAAATTCTCAGGCTTTGTTGATGACGAATGCCTTCACGTTCTTCTCAAGCAGGCAAAAGTTCTGGTTCAGCCATCTTTGTACGAGGGATTCGGAGTTCCACCGCTCATGGCAATCACCTGCGGCACAAAGGCTCTCATATCTGACATTCCGGTATTCAAGGAAATCTACGAAAATCTTCCGGTTACTTTCTTTGAGTCAGGAAACCCGGATGATCTTGCAGAAAAGCTTTTCAAGATATATCACGATGAATCTGAAATTCCACCCTTCAGCCACAATCTCACATATGAAAACACAGGACATTTGATTCTTAAGACAATCACATCAAAAAACTAGAATATCCCCCAGGGGCAGAATAATTTCCTGTTTTAAGAAAAATGAATTCATGGTATAAAGTGAAGGAATATTTTCAAAACAGATAAGTTTACTTGGGCTTAAAAATCAGGGCTTCCGCATTATATATTTTTTACAACTTTTTCAAGGCATCCTTCGTGT
>SAMEA3663224__coassemble_276_pt1 | contig 16610 bp, 14 predicted proteins | sample SAMEA3663224__metabat2_low_PE_008 | metagenome-assembled genome bin SAMEA3663224 (sample SAMEA3663224) | pig gut metagenome | biome: pig gut; feature: pig-associated habitat; material: faeces | place: China | collected 2013
TTCTTAAATTTTAAATACTATTCACTTTAAAAGTATTTTAAATGCGGAGACCCTGGTAAATCATACTCTATCTCTTGATTAAAAATAATTTATGGTGTAGAGTATTTTCACTTGGCGCTTTAGCTCAGCTGGATTAGAGCATCTGCCTTCTAAGCAGAGGGTCGCCCGTTCGAGTCGGGCACGCGTCAGTTTCCCCGGTCTTTTGGCTGGGGATTTTTTTTGTCTTTTTCGAAATTCGGCATTAATTGAAATTAACCAGTAAAACCAGTATATTTTATGCATAATATTTTTAGAAAAATGAGGAATGTCTATGGCAGAAGCACTGCTTTCAATCAGGAATTTAAGCACTAAGGTTGGAGAAAAACAGATTCTCAAGAATATATCACTGGACATTGGCAAGGGTGAGACTCATGTTCTCATGGGACCAAACGGAGCCGGAAAATCAACTCTCGGCTATACTCTTATGGGAAGTCCTGAATATGAAATCATGGGCGGAAACATTGTGTTTGAAGGCACTGATATAACTAATGATGATGCAGACAAGCGTGCAAAGCAGGGGATCTTCCTTAGTTTCCAGGAACCCCTTGAAGTTCCTGGTGTTTCTCTTGAAAGCTTCATAAGGTCCAGCATGCAGCAGGTTACCGGCCAGAAGGTAAAACTACTTGCTTTTACAAAGGAACTTGAAAAGAATATGGACATTTTGAAGATGGCTCATTCTTATGCAGAGCGCGATCTCAACGTGGGATTTTCTGGCGGTGAAAAAAAGAAGAGCGAGATTCTTCAGCTTCTCATGCTTAAGCCTAAGCTGGCAATTCTTGACGAGACAGATTCTGGTCTTGATGTTGATGCATGCCGCATTGTAAGTGCCGGAATTGCTGAATATATGAAGGCTTGCGGAGGATCTCTTCTTATCATCACTCACTCAACTCGAATCCTTGAAAGCCTTACAGTTGACAAGACTCATATCATGGTAAAGGGAAATCTTGTTCACACAGGTGATGGAAAACTTATTGAAAAAATCAACGCAGAAGGATTTGATCAGTTTATTCCACAGGAAATCAAGGATCAGGAAAGAAAGGAAAAGCTTGCTGCGGCTGCAAAGGCTGCTATGGATGCAATCAAGAATTCAGTTAAGAAGGAAGATTTGCAGTAGTTTGTGATTTGAAATTCATCATATTGAATTACAAATTGTTTTTGGATTTGGAAGAAAGAATATAGATGTCAGAAGAAAAGACAAAAATTAACGACATAGACAGAAGTTTGTACGATTTTCGCTATGAGGAAAAGGACGAGGAGTTTTACAAGATTCGTGCCGGACTTGATGACTCAATCGTAGAAAAACTCAGTGCAGAAAAAAATGACCCGGACTGGATGAGGGAATTCCGTTTGAAGTCTCTTCATCTTTACAATGAAATCAAAGAGCCTGACTGGGGACCGGATATCCGTGATCTGGATATTTCAAAGATTGTTACCTATGTTAAGGCAAAAACTGATATGGCTGCCAAGTGGGAAGATGTTCCAGCTGACATTAAGGAGACTTTTGAAAAACTTGGCATTCCAGAAGCAGAGCGTGAGAGTCTTGCTGGTGTAGGTGCACAGTATGACAGCGAGGTTGTGTATCACAATGTTATCAAGGAAGTTGCCGAGCAGGGCGTAATATATACAGATTTTGAAAGTGCCCTCAAGAGTGAAGAGTGGGGCCCAATGGTCAGGGAATATTTCATGCATCTTGTTCCTCCTCAAGATCACAAATTTGCAGCTCTTCATGGAGCAGTTTGGTCTGGCGGATCATTTGTGTATGTTCCAAAGAATGTGAAGGTCAAAATTCCGCTCCAGTCATATTTCAGGCTGAATGCCGCAGGTGCAGGTCAGTTTGAGCATACTCTTATTATTGTTGATGAGGGTGCAGACCTTCATTTTATCGAGGGATGTTCTGCTCCTAAATACAATGTTGCAAATCTTCATGCCGGATGCGTTGAGCTTTATGTTAAGAAAAATGCCAGACTCAGATATTCAACAATTGAAAACTGGTCAAAGAACATGTACAACCTGAACACAAAGCGTGCAATTGTTGAGGAAAACGGAAGAATGGAATGGGTGTCTGGAAGTTTTGGAAGCCATATTTCATATCTCTATCCAACAACCATTCTCAAGGGTGACAATTCCAGCGTTGAATTTACGGGAATTACTTTTGCAGGCCATGGTCAGAATCTTGATACTGGTGCAAAAATGGTTCACATCGGAAAAAATACAAGCACTGTAATCAACACAAAGTCAATTTCAAAAAGCGGTGGTGCATGTACTTACCGAAGTTCAATCGTGGTGAACAAGAGTGCAAAGAATTCCAAGGCAACCGTTGATTGTTCAAGTCTCATGCTGGACAACGAAAGCCGAAGCGATACTGTTCCGGCAATGAATATCATGACTGATGACTGTGATATTGGACACGAGGCAAAGATCGGACGCATTTCAAACAAGGCCATCTTCTATTTGATGAGCCGTGGAATCAGTGAGGAAGATGCAAGGGCAATGATTGTTTCTGGATTTGCAAATCCTGTAAGTAAGGAGCTGCCTCTTGAATATGCTGTTGAAATGAACAATCTTATTCAGCTTGAAATGAAGGGGAATACATAAAAATAAAAAAATATGTGTTCCAGTGAGTTGCTGCCTCTCATAAGGATGCTTGAGCTTAATGTAAACTCGGGATTAGGAGTAAAAATGAAAGTAAATAGTTTTCCATCATTGACATGGAATTTTTTGAATATAAACAATGCAAAAACTGATTTTGATTTCTCCATTTTTCCAATAGTTGACGGTGAAGTTGAAATCCCGGTTGACTTTAAATCAATATGTACTGGTCTGGGCTGTGAATTTGATTCAGCCATGGACTCAAGGTATTCCGGAACTTCAAGGCCTCAGTATTTTGATGTTTGTGAAAAAGATGTTCTTGAAAAAATTGATTTCAGTAATTCCGGTGAAAATTCATTCAGTGACATTGTGATTCGTGCAGCAGCCGGATCAGATTCAACTTTCATCCTGTCATATAAAAATCATTGTGCCAAAAGCCTTGGATCCAGGGTGCGGATTGAAGTTGAGGAAAATGCAAGGATTCATCTTGTTACTGTGAACATGCTTGATTCAGATGCAATGGTTTTCAATTCAGTTGGAGCAAGAGTAAGTGATTCCGGAGTCTTTGAATATACTGAACTTGAGCTTGGCGGTGCAAAGACTTACACTGGAACTCATGTTGAACTTTCGGGATACAAGAGTCAGTTTGTGGGGCATGCATCCTATGCCGTTAGAAACAGCGGTCTTCTGGACATGAATCAGGTTGTGGACCAGAAGGGGCAGTGCACTGAAAGCCATTTTACTGTTGATGGAGTTCTCATGGATTTCGCTCAGAAAACATGGCGTGGAACAATTGACTTCAAGCATGGTTGTGCACAGTCCATTGGTGATGAGCAGGAAGATGTTCTTCTTTTGAGCCCTGAGGTTACAAACAAGTCGCTCCCGGTAATATTGTGCGATGAGGAAGCCGTTGAAGGCCGCCACGGATGTTCCATCGGAAAGCTGGACATGGAAAAGCTTTTTTACATGCAAAGCCGTGGTGTTGATGAGTCGACTGCAAGAAAACTTTTGACTCGGGCAAAGGTCAACAAAGTGGCAAGATTCATAGAAGATGAAGAACTGGTTGAGGAAATCAATTCTTTTGTTGACAGAATCATCGGCTAGAATTCAATTGAGGCTGCCTTAAGCATTTATGGTGTGAATCCATTTTGTTTTTCAAGGCAGCTTTTTTTTATGGCGAGATGTTCCTGCAGTTTTCTTTGTTGTGCTTTTTGCAGTATTAGTCTTTTTTTCTGCACTTTCCTTTCTTGATGCAGATTTTTTTACCGCAGATTTTTTTGCAGGAGACTTTTTATCTGATGTTTTTGAGACTCTTCGTGTTCTTTTTGCAGCTGTTGTTTTGGCATCAGTAATCAATGGCCTGGTTTCCTGTTCTGAGTTTTCTGTTTCTGTGATTTGTTTTTTTGTTATGGGGGCCTTTTTCCAGAAAAGCACTTTCAGATTCTGTTCAATGAAACATTCCCGTACAATGTATGCAAGAATGCAGATTATGAGAAGAATTGCAAACCAGTCACCGAAAATTGCGTACAATGTGGATTCCCTTTTGTATACAGGAATTCTTTGAGCAAGAACACCTTCCTCGAACAGGGGAAGACTTCCAATAATTTTTCCTGTCGGATCAATAACTGCCGTATATCCTGAATTTGTGCAGCGTGCCAGTGTTGTCCTGAATTCCATTGCCCTGAAACTTGCCACAATAAAGTGCTGGATTTCTGAGGATTTTGTCTTTGACCATGAGTCATTTGTTATGTTGAGAAAAATCTCGCTTCCGTTTTTGTAGAGTTTTCTGCACACTGAAGGAAATGCATCCTCAAAGCAAATAGGTGTTGAGAATGTCACGAATCCGTATGGGTTTTCATTTGGGTTTTTAAGGTATGTGGACGCAAGTTCCTGATCACATTTTCCGTTTATGTCCAGGCTTATGGTTGCGTGAGAAGGAGCCTTGTAATCCAGGGGAGTAATTACAGTCTGGGGAAATGATAGTGGAATCTTGAAGCAGGCAATCTGATATCCGCTTTGCATTGTTGTGTACAAGCCGACAATATCCTTCATGAAAAATTTCATCAGCGGGTTGTCGTAGTATGGGATTTTTTCTGCAAATGGAACCAGTTGAATCTTGCTGTAGAATCCTGAGAATTTTCCATCCTTGTCATAGAGAATTGCACTGTTGGCTGTTTTTTTGTGGGTTTTTGAAGTATCTACAGTTACCCCTCCACCGATGATAAAAGGAACCCCTGTTTTCCTGATGAATTGAGTAAGGCTTTCTTCTGGTGGAAATCCTTCGTAGAAATATCTTGCCGTCGGGTAGTTTTTTGTGAGAACCCCCTCGCTCCATAAAATAACATCCGGAATGTATCCCTTTTTATTAAGTTCCTGGCAACCCTGTTCTGTAAGGCGTTTTGAAATTACAATTGATTCATCATCTTCAGCTTCCCATGGATCAATGTTCTGCTGAACCATTACAATGTTCATTTCCTTTTCAACGGTTCTTGGAATCACATACTGAATCAGTCCATAGAGAATTGAAAATACAAAAAGGCCTGCAACAAAAAGAGATGTCTTCTTGAGGTTTATAAGTCTGTCTTTTCTTATGATTTCGATCCCATTAAAGGATAGTGCCATGAGACATTCTGAAACAAGGCCTGAAAACATGGCAAAAAGAAATGTGATGGTGTAAACTCCGCCCAGGTCAGCAATTTGAGTCAGCAGGTGCCATTTGTAGGATGTCATGGAAACTGTTCCCCATGGGTATCCCAGAGTTCCGTTTGACTTTATGAATTCATACAGAACCCAGCAGGATGCAAACCATGCAATTCTTCCAAAAACAAAGGCATTTTTGTGTGATAAAGGAGATTCTGAGTTTTCCTTGTGAGGCAGGGCATGTAGAATGATCCCGCAAAGTCCGCCTTCGAAAGCAGTACCAAGGGCGCTTGCTCCAAGTGTAAAAGCCGCGTAACCATGGAAATTTGCCAGCCAGAAGCTTGATATAATGTGTACCGTGAGTACCTGTGAAGCAAAGAGAAAAAATGCCTGTCCGTAGGATTTTGTTCTGTAGGCGCAAAAATACATTGGTACAAGGCAGAAAAGCCCCAGAAATGGAGATCCGTACAGAAAAAATTCATTGGAAATACCAAAAGCCTGAGCAACTCCTGATATTAGGGCACAAAAAAAAAGTTGTAAAATAGCTGGAAGCATTATATCATTTTATTAGCATAATTTAAAAAATTCAATATAATAAGGAAGACTCTGAAACCTTACGGTGTCTTGATGGTTTTCTTTAATGAAAAAAGGTGGGATTTTATGGAAGAGATAATAGAAGCACATAAGAAGGAATTCGGAACAAAGCCCGATGTCATTGCGCGGGCTCCCGGACATTTTCATCTGGCAGGTGAACATACATGGTTTTTCAGGGATAAGACTCTGTCAATGGCATGCGATTTCTATGTCTATGTTTCAGTTTCATTTCGCGACGATCAGAATGTAAAATTTAATTTTGCACAAATGGAGGAAACAAAGAAGTGTTCCCTTTCTTCACTGAAATTTAAGAAAGAAGATAAATGGTCCAACGCCCTCAAATCAGTTTTGCATGGGTTTGCTTCAATGGGATTCAATCTCAGGGGAGTAAATGTGACTGTCTACTCGGATATTCTTCCATCAGCAGGGTTTGGAATTACTACTGCATCGAAGGTTGCATTTGCCTGGGCAATGAAGGAATTATGCGGTTTCAAGGCAGGCACTGAGATTCTTCTGCAGGTTCTTGAAAGAGGCTCAAGAAACTTTCTTCAGAATGATAATTTCATGGCTGATGTTTTTTCGGCCGTGTATTCAAAGGAAAATAATTTTGTTCTCACGGACTATGCAAAGAAATCCCATGATCTCATTCCTTTCAAGTTCAAGGACAAGACAATACTTCTCACTGATGCCCGCGTTCCAAGAATTGTTACCTGGAATGAGGAAAGTCTTTTCCAGCCGGAAAATGTGCTTCTGCTTGGCGAGTTAAAGGAACCAAAGCCCTCTCTCTATGGGGGCTGGCACTATGAGGAAAGCAAGTCCGAGGTCAATGAGGTCTTGAGCGTGGTTCATGAAGAAACAAAGCACAGGCTGTTGTGCATCATGCAGGAACACAAGTGTATCCTAGACTGTGTTTCGGCTGTTGAAAAATGTGATTTTGCTTCATTTGCAAGGGCTGTAACAAAGAGCCATGAGGGAATGAGAGACTTGTATGATGTTTCATGTCCTGAAATTGACTGGATCTTGAAGCGTGTAAGCAAGCTTGATGAAAATCCAGATGACTTGAGGACTCCCGTTAACTGCGGTCGAATTACCGGCAAGGGGTTTGGTCGTGGAGTGTATACATTCCTTCGTTCCACCGATGTTGAAAAGTATCAGGAAAAACTTTTCGAGTATTCAAGAATCTTCGGTTTTGAAGCCAAGTCTTATGTCGTTAAGCCTGGACGCGGGGTTTGCCTCGTATGAAAATTCTTCTTACGAATGATGATGGCGTTGATGCTGATGGAATTAATGCCATGGAAAAAGTCTTGTCCAGGGCGCACCAGGTTTATGTCGTTGCACCCCACAGGAACAATTCCGGTGTTTCATCCAGCATTTCAATTTACAGGGAGCTTTTGCTTCATAAGATATCTGACAGAAAATATGCCCTGGAGGGGACTCCTGTTGACTGCGTGATTTCCGGTGTTCTGGGTGGTTATCTTCCTCATATTGACCTTGTTGTGTCTGGAATAAACAAGGGGCCAAACCTGGGGACTGATGTGGTTTATTCTGGAACTTGTGCTGCTGCCCGTCAGGCTGCCTTGTCTGGAATTCCGGGACTGGCATTCAGTGTGGACAACAGTGTTGGTGACAGTGAGAACTATCATTATGAAAGTCTTGCTGAATTTGCTCTCAGGAATCTTGAACGTCTTATTGTTCTCTGCGGTCCTTTGAATCGTCGCAAGCTGTACAATGACTATGAATTTTTCGTGAACGTTAATGCTCCAGCCATGGAAAAGTATTGCGGGGCTGAAATTGTTCCCTGCTGTCTGAGGCGTTATCCGGATCAGGTTTCAATAAAATCCTGCGGTGAGAATTTGTTTTCTTCGACATGTACAGGAGGTTCCATTATTGAAAGTGCCGGTAAGGAATATGCTGATCAGGATGCTGTCAAAAATGGAAAAATTTCGGTAAGTGCAGTTCGTGCTGAGCCATCATCAAAAAATGCCGTAACAGTAGAAAATTTTTTTATTTTATAAGATACTATGAGTACCATGTTATGAAGGTGGATAAGGGGATATGGGAAACGAGAATATTTTAAAAGAAGGAATTTCACTTTTTAATCAGCAGAAATATACTGGTGCCTTGACTTATTTTCTGTCATTGCCTGATGACTGTGGTGCCGATCCAGTGGAGTTGTCCTATTATCTTGGTCTTTCCTATGCAAAGCTTAAGCATTATGACGATGCTCTTCTTTATCTTGAGCAGGTTGTTACGTCTTCAAAGGATGCTGAAGATGAGACTTCAATGGAACGTGTTCTTCAGTGCCGGTATCTGCTTGCCGTTATCTATTGTTTGAGCGGACGAAAAAAACTTTCAGATTTTGAGCTTAACAAACTTCTTGACATGGGTTACAGATCCGCTTCAATTTATGCTTCCCTTGCCTTCATTGCCTGGGAGCAGGGAAATGTTGATTTGAGTCTTGATTACTATGACAAGGCATTGAAAGATGATGATGAAAATCCGACGGCTCTCAATGGTCTTGGATATGTTCTTGCCTGTGAGGGTAGGGATTTGACTCGTGCCCTCAATTACTGCAAGAAGGCTCTTGATATTCTTCCTGATAGTGCTGCCTGCCTTGATTCCCTTGGCTGGGTTTATTTCAAGATGGGGCTTATTGATGAATCAAAAAAATACCTGAAAATGGCATTGGATCAGGACAATACAAATCCAATTATTGCTGAACATCTGCGTGAAGTTCAAAAGGTAGAAGAATAGAATGAAAAAAGCTTTATTTGTTTTTGCAGCCTTTGCTCTTTCGGCATCACTTTCTTTTTCTCAGTCAAATTTGACAGACACAATGAAAAACGAGAATTCTTCAAACAAATCTGCAGAATCTGGTTTTGCAGAAGATGAGTTCCGCCGCGGTGTTCAAAGTTACTATCGTGGTGCTTTTAATGAGAGCATCCTTGAATTTGAAAAGGCTCTTTCATATTTGCCTGGTGAACCAAGAATTCTTGACTGGCTGGGAAAGGCTTATTATAGGGCAGGTATTGAAGGTGCTGCCCTTCAGGAATGGAATTATGCCTCCCAGAGCGGATACGGCGGAGTCCTTCTCCAGAACAGGATGGAGATTGTTGGTGACCGTCGTGTTACTGATGAATACTTTGGCTTTTCACAAAAGTTTACAGAAAGTGGTTCTTTCCCAAATGTGAACGGAAAGGACATGATTTACAGTCATCCTATTTCTTCCCTTGCAAATCCTGATGGATCAATCTGGGTTGTGTCTCATGGTTCAAATGAAATCCTCAAGTTTGATGTGAACGGAATTGTCGTTGCAAGAAGCCGTGGTGCAGTCAATGGTTTGGACAGACCTATGGATATAATTCGTCTTTCAAATGGAATGCTTGCAGTATCTGAATATGAAGGATGCAGAATCTCAATTCTCAACGACCATGGAATTTTCCAGAAGTATGTCGGTTCCAGGGGCGTAAAGGATGGTCAGCTTCTTGGACCTCAGTATCTTGCGGAGGATGAATTCGGAAACCTTTATGTTACGGATTTTGGAAATGGCCGTGTTGTTGTATATGATTCTGAGGGAACCTATCTTCTTCATTTCGGACAGAAAACAAAGGATTTCGTGGGACTGAAGTCTCCAACAGGAATTGCAATTGTCTCAGGTCGTGTTTTTGTTGCGGACAGTGTTCGTGGTTGTATCTACGAGTTTGACAAGTCTGGAAACTATATTGGTTTTCTGGTCAACGAAAAAGTTTTCGCAAGACCTGAAAGCATGAAGAACTGGGGAAAGTATCTTCTCCTTGCAGATTCAAATACAGTATACACAGTTGATTCTGAGGATGGATCAGTTTATAAGAATGCAACAACAGGATCTGGTGTGAGTCAGATTACAAGTGCAGTTGCAGATAGGAATGGAAACATTATAGTCACTGATTTTAAGGCAAATGAAATTTATGTCATGTCAAAGATGACTGAGCTTATTGGTGGTTTTTTCGTTCAGTTTGAGCGTGTGATCTCAGACAACTATCCGGAAGTAACAGTTGAAGTTCGTGTTGAAAACAGAAAGAGACAGCCTGTTGTCGGACTCAAGCAGGAAAACTTCCTCATTACGGAAAACAAGATTCCGGTAAAGAACATGATGCTTCTTGGATGTGCTGACAACAATGACATTGCAGACATAACAATTCTCATTGACCGCTCAATATCAATGAAAGATTATGAGGAACAGGTTAACACGGCTGTTCGTGAAATTACTGCCTCAATGGAAAACAAGGGAAAGGTTACTGTTGTAAGTGCAGGCGCAGTTCCCGTTACTGAATTTTCCGGTATGCCAAATCAGCTTTCAAATTTTTCTGTGAGAGCCTTGAAGTGTCCATATACAAACATTTGTTCTCTTGATCTTGCCATGAGACTTTCTTCAAATGGGCTTATTAATGCCGAAAAGAAGAGAGGAATTGTTTACATCACTGCAGGATCTGTTGGTCAGGATTCATTTACAAAATACAGTCTTTCGGATCTTTCAACATACATGAACAACAATGCCATTTCTTTCAGTACAATCATGCTGTCAAAGAATGCCCCTTCTGATGAGATTTCATTTATCTCGTCAAATACAACTGGTTCTTCATATTATGTTTACAGGCCTGAGGGACTTTCTGGTGTCATAAAGGACATCATCTCAATTCCTTCTGGATTGTATCAGTTTAAGTACACATCATCTTTCCAGACTGAATACGGAAGAAAATATCTCCCTGTTGAAATTGAAACTTACCTTCTCAACCGCTCTGGCCGAGACGAAACCGGGTACTTTGCACCTTTGGAGTAGAATATAACCTCAGGACTATTCCTCCACGAGCTGTGGAAAGTATTGTTATGTGGATGTCCGCACTGGGAGCGCAAGGAGGAAAAATGAAAAACATGGATCAAAAGTTTTTTGAAAGATGGTTCAATGGCTTCAGTGGAGGATTAGATCAACTGAGTCAAGAAGAATGTTAAAGATTGTTTTCTAAATGCGCGCTGCAATGTTCTTGTGATGCATTAAAATATTTATACAGAGATTTGTTTATTGAATGTAACGGAGATTTGGATAAATTCTTTTTAAGATTAAATGAAAAAAAGGATATTGAAGGGAAAGTTATACAATCAGGAAAAGTTTATGAACTTATATTTACAAAATGCGGTTGCCCTTTATATACACAAACTGGCATAAAATCAACCAACCTTTGTGAATGTTCAAGGCAAAGCATGATATGTGTATTCAAAAATCTTGTCCCTCAAAGAACTTTTAAAATAGAATGCATGGAATCAATACTTGCTGGAAATGAAAAATGTTGTCACAGAATTATGTTTGTTGAATAGTGTTCTTGAAAAATTAATATTTTGAATTTATATTTGTAGCTCTGGTTTTAATAGATGTTGTTGTCATGATTGTAGTCTCTAACAAGTTTTGTAAAGAAATCAGTAAATACAAGTAAAAAATGTTCTTTAATTTTGAAAACCGCAAGTTGTTTCAACAACTGAGGATTTACAAAACGTTCGCGCAAGCGAACACGTAAATAAATAGAGTTTTTGCAAAAAAACTCGAGACTTAAAATAGATGGCGAAATTTAAGCCATCTATTTTAAACGTTATAATAAATCATGCAAGGTGGTGTAGAATGTACGCTATGACAGGAATAATTAAAGGAAATACAGTTCTCACAAACGACAATTCCATTGAAAAATATAACGGCAGAAAAGTCATTATTACAGTTCTTGATGATGAAAAACAATTTGATAAAGTCTCTGATGAAAAACTTTTTGCTATTTCAGATTCCCTTATAAATCAGAATATGGATGCTTATCAGGAACTTGCAAAATGATTTTTATCCGGAGATTTTAGATAAAGCATCTCAGTTATGCTATTCCCTTATAGAAAACCATCCTTTTGCTGATGGAAACAAAAGAATTGGGGTTCATCTAACTTTACTTTTCTTAAAGATAAATAATATTGAGTTGTCCTATACACAAAAGGATTTAATCGAATTTGGTTTAAATGTTGCTTCCGGAAAAATGGCCAGCGATGATATAAAACAGTGGTTAATAAATCATAAACAATAAAATCACACATAACACATATAAGGCCCCAGGTTGTCAATACTAATTCCAAAAGGAATACAACTTAGGGCTGTCTTTTTAGCTAAAAATCCGCCGGGGAGGGCGGACTTGCAAGTTCTCTACTCCACTTTTGAAAGCGTGAGCCGGGCAAGTTCTTTTTTTGTATTGTCCGGGTAAACGTTTATGCTGAATTCGGTGTGGCTGCGATTCATGCTGGCAGGATATGCCCATTCAATTTTGCGCAGGCGTTTTGTTTTTGCGTTGCGGAAAGTCGCATTCAGCTTGAAGATTTTTCCGCCTGAAAAACTGTCGCTCGTGTACGAATAAGTTCCGCTGCCTTCCAAAACGGTTTCATTGCCGTCCGAATCTACGGAAACAACTTTTACGCCGCACTTTGATTTTTCGCCGAAAGTGATTTCATAGCTGTCGTCAAATTCATCGGTCGAAAGAGTTCCAGTCCAGACGCCGGTAAAAATATTCGGCTGGGGAATTTTCTTCACGCATTCAGACGCGAATTTCGGAAGCTGAGATTCGTACTCGTTCCAAAAGTTCAGGCTCATTTTTGCGGAATGAAGAACAGTGCCCTTCTCAACGTCAATCATGCGGGCAGTGATGTAAAGCGGACAGCCCAGAGCCGCCACCGAACCCACAATTATGCAGTCCGCGCCGATTCCCTTTCCCATCTGCTTTGCCGTCGTGATGTCGATGTACGGATTCGCCTGAAAACGGTACTCCGCCATCACCTTGTCAATTTTCTTGCGCTCAACAACAGTAACATCGCCTGCCTTCACAAGCTCATGAACAAGCAGATCAGTCATCGTGGAAACCTTGTCATAATAAGCCTCGTCGTCGCAGTCAAAGTCGAACACCGCAACAGTCTGTGCCGGAAGAACCACCGCAGCCGCAAACATTAAAATAGAAAGAAGAATTGATTTTTTCATTGTGCCGCCTCCAAATAGATAAAGTGTTTAATAGCTAAAAACCCGAACGGCTCGAACAGAATACGTATTATCCCTACCGCCGTTGTAGTAGTCCTGATGACCGTCACTGAATCTCTGGTACCACGCGCTATAATTACCGTAAGACGACGAAGACCAGAACCAGCTGCCACCTGAAATTTTTCCGGGCTTTCTTAGATTATGATAAATATAATTTAATTCATCTTTGTTGGGCAGATACCAGTCGTCATATCCACCGCCGAGATATTCACTGCACAAAGTTTTTGCCTCGCTCCAATTTCTTTCGCCCAAGACTTCGCTACATTCATAAGCACGGTTGCCTTCTATGTAGAAAACAAGTCCGCCACCCGGACCAATGTCGCCGATTTTTAGGGAAAGACCTTCCACCGCATCCTTTGCAAATTTCGTCAGAATTCCAAAAATATCGTCAATCGAAACAAATTGAACTTTTGCACTTGACAGAACTTTTGCGGTCTTTACGTCAATCAGCGTTGCAGAAAGATACATCTTGCTTCCAAGCTTTATAATCTGCCCACGGCTTATAATTTCCGCACCGGCAGCTGTTCCAAGTTTTACTGTTTTTTCGCTGTTCGCCCAGTCTCCTGCTTGAAACTGCATTTCCTTTAAGATCTTGTTGAAATTCGTGCGGTCAACCACAGAAACTTTTCCAGTTGAAACAAGCTCTGCAATATAAAGTTCCGTTATTGATTCCGCCTCATCACTAGAAACTGCATTTCCTGTAATATCAAATGTCGCAACCGCCATAGACTTAGGCACAGATTCCGCAAAACCACATACAAGCACTAAAGCGGCAATAATCAAAGCGGATATTAGTTTTTTCATGTTTATTTCTCCTTCTTTTGTTTTTTCTTGTAATTTTTCCAGACTTCATCGGGAATTTTACTTGACTTAATTTCGTTCAGATTTCCGTCGTTTGTAAAATCTCCCTCCACAAAAGTTGCCGGATGAAAAGTTTTCTTAACAAAATGAAGCCGGCCTGTAAGAGAATCCGTTGCAAAAACACTCAGCTCAAAAAACTCAAATTCCTTTGAAAGCTCCATAAGATTGTGGTACGTAAGCGGACGATACGCAAAATTAATTGCATAGTCCTTATTTTTCTTTCTAATCATTTTTAATATGAAGTTGGGTATATAGCATCCAAGCTCACGGATTCCTGCAAGGCTTTCTATCATCTTTTTGTGTTCTGTTTTTGTGTTGTCAGCCGAAGTTATATAGTTTATGCCGTAAAGCTTTACATCAAAGTTATAAAATTTTATAAACAAAGATTTGTTTACAATTTTGAATTTCCAAGCAGGCTCGCCAATCTTCCTGTCGCGGCTTCGATTTACACTCACAGAAATTTTGTCCGAGATGACAAGTTTCTTACGACCAAAGACAAGCAGAACTATAAGAAAACCTATGAACGTAGTTCCAAGTCCCATCATGAGGTCGTAATAAAACTGATTTGCCATAAAGAAATTTTTTATAACTTCAAGAATATTGCTCATCTGAATTTCTTCTCCAGCTTTTCAATGAACTCGTCTTTTTCTATTAAATTGAACTGCGAATAATATTTTTCGCTGTTTATCCAGTATCTTGCCTTGCCTTCAAATTCATCATTCTGATACTCGTGGAAAATATCAAAATACTTGCAGTGCTCAAAATCTTCTGAATATTCAAACGGAACTGCTTTCTGCGCTTCCTCAACGGAAATAGCGGAATATTTTTCTGATTCCGGCAACTGGAAATGAAACCATTCCTTGTTTATCGGGGAAATTCCTGCGCAGAGCATGAGTGTTCTCAAAAAAATCCGATTGGTCTTTTTCTGCTGTTCTTCTGGAGTGTCTGCAAAATCATCAAAGTCTGGATTTCTCTGTTCCGGCAGATATTTTATTGATGACGACGGAAGCGGAATTTTTTCTCCGTTTTCATCAGCCAGAACAGCATCAACTGCAATTCCGCGCGGATGCGGAGCTGACTCAATGTTCGCCAGAGAAAATTTAGGCTCCTGCCCGGTCCGTTCCTGCCAATGCTCGTATAAAAATTTCTGCATCTCAACAGGGCGGAAAACATCCGTAAAAATAAATTTCAAATTGAAATGCTTCAAGACAGGAACAAGTGAATAAAGACGCTTGGCAAGATTTATGTTGCAGACAATTCCGTCGGGAAGATTGAATTTTTTAAACAGATTTTCTCCCATCTGATTTGAATCAGAATTGTAATAGAATTTTGTAATAAAACGCTCATTGTTCAAAACCACAACATCATTTCTTTCCATAACATTCTCCATAGATTTATTAAAAAGCCCGAATTGCACGGACTGAATTCGTACCATCACCATTCTTACCGAAGTAGCTCTGACCACCGTCACTGAATCTCTGCTCCCACGCGTTATTATCATTGTAAGCCGACGAAGACCAGAACCAGTTCTCAGTTGCATCTGAAATCACAGTTTTATTCATTGTCTTATACATTTCATCCAGTTCATCTCTGCTTGGCAAAAACCATTCACCTGCCGAAGCTTTTTCTGTGGAATATATACTGCATCTGTATGCGGCGCAGTTTTCTTCTGTAAGGCTGAAGTTTTTATAATAGTTCAAGATTTTATATGTGTTCGATTTTCCATAGCCAATTTCAACAAGAGTATTAATATAATCTTTATTTGGAGCCCAGTTCGAAACACCCAGCGTTGATTTGGACATTTCAAGATAATGGCATAATTTTTCTCCGCCCATGCCATCATAAACAACAAAGCCTTCCTGAGAGACATAAAACACAATTCCGCCGCCCTCGCCCTCATCGCCAACTTTATACTGCATAGGAACGTAGTTTGATTTTTCGGCAAGCTCCTTGCAAATTCCAGGAATCTTGTCAAACAGCTGCGAGATATCTTTGAGCCTTTCAGTTTTTGAAGAAAGAATTTCCGTAGTGTTTATATCTATGACTTTTATAGTAACAATTATTTCCTCGCGGAATTTCATTATCTGCCCGACAACAGCCTGATTCGCGTTTATTGCTTTTCCAAGCTTTGCGATTTTCTCGCTGTCAGACCAGGAGGAAGCCTGAAAGCTCTGTTCCTTTGCAAGCTTGTCAAAACTGTTTCTGTCCGGCACAGTCGCTTTTCCAGTTGCGGCATATTCAGAAATAAAAAGCTCCGTAACAACATCAGCCTCATCCTGCGGAACACCTTTTGCGTCAAATGGAACAATTACAACTTTAGGTTTTGATTGTCCAAAAGCAGAAATTAAAAAACATAATGTTAAAACAGAAAATAAAATATATTTTTTCATTGTTGAAAAAGCTCCTTGTTTATTTTTCAGAATTATTCTTCAAAAGATTTAAGCCAAGCTGAATTTCCAGAAAAATCTTCTTGCAAACGACTTTCCTGTTTTTTTGCTTAAAAAATGAAACACTTCTGTTTACTGTAAAGTAATTTTATTACTCTATCAAGTAATTATTATTTTGTATAGAGAATCGTTTTATGCTCTAAAGAATAATATCATTTTTGCTTGACAAACGAGGAAATTCACAGATATGTAATCGAGAAGATAAGGCTTGCGCGCATTTCAAAGGGACTTTCGCAGCTGGAAGTCTGCACGCCGGAAATTTCTCGCAGAGCTTCTACACGCACGTGGAGTCCGGCAGAAACCAGCCGTCGCCCAGACAGTAGGGATAGTACACCTCCTTATCCATCAGGGTG
>SAMEA3663224__coassemble_287_pt1 | contig 15929 bp, 12 predicted proteins | sample SAMEA3663224__metabat2_low_PE_008 | metagenome-assembled genome bin SAMEA3663224 (sample SAMEA3663224) | pig gut metagenome | biome: pig gut; feature: pig-associated habitat; material: faeces | place: China | collected 2013
GGGAAAGTCTTGCTTACAGTTCAATACCTAGATCCATCAACTCGAAATGGAATGCACTGACTTATGACAAAGAAGCCGACGGCTACCGACTGCCAACAGAAGCAGAGTGGGAATACATAGCAAGGGAAGCAGGCACTTCAACTACAACCTACAGCGGAAGCGATACAATAGATGATGTAGCATGGTATTCAAGTAACAGTAGCAGTAAAACCCACGAAGTAAAGGGCAAGAATGCAAACTCGCTTGGCATATACGACATGAGCGGAAATGTGTGGGAATGGTGTTACGACTGGTATGGCAGTGTAAGCACAGGAGAGGAAACCGACCCTCTCGGCTCGTCGTCGGGTTCTAACCGCGTCAAACGGGGTGGTTCTTGGGACATCAACGCCAACCACGCGTCCGTTTGCAACCGGAGCAGCAACACTCCGTCGTACAGGGGCGACAACCTGGGCTTCCGCCTTGTTCGCTCCGCGCAGTAACCCTATATGGGTGCAGAAAGAAGGCGTAAGCCATGCAAGCGAAGCAGCGGTAGCGCGAGCGGCTTGGCTGTAGCATTCTTTCTGCAAAAAAAAAAGAGAGAAAAAACGGTATTTTCCTGCAAAAACGGCAAAGCTCGGCTCGTCGTCGGGTTCTAACCGCGTCAAACGGGGTGGTTCTTGGAACAACAACGCCAACAACGCGTCCGTTTGCAACCGGAACAACAACACTCCGTCGAACAGGAACAACAACCTGGGCTTCCGCCTTGTTCGCTCCGCGCAGCTTACTCTTTAATGCCAACGCGCAGAACCATATAGGGTGGTAAACCGGAAAATATCGTGCAAAGCACAAAATCCCTTGTGAATTAGTGATAATTCTGGGCAAAAATGAGCTTGCGTTGAATAAATGTCAAATATCGTATAAAATCAGTGTATTATGAACATGGAAGCATTTGTATTGGGCTGTGGGGGAATGATGCCATTGCCATACCGCCATCTGACTTCGGTTCTCTTGAGAAGGGACGGAGATCTTTTTTTGTTTGACGGCGGAGAAGGAACCCAGGTTTCATTGAGACGGCTTAATCTTAAGTGGAAGAAAATAAATGCCATTTTTGTCTCTCATACTCATGCAGATCATGTGACTGGTCTTCCTGGAATTCTCATGCTTTCTGCTCAGGTAGACAGAAGTGAGCCGTTGTATATATTCGGTCCTCCAAAAATTGCAGAGTATATTGAATCAAGCAGAAAAGTTCTGGACATGTACATTAACTATCCAATCGTAGTGAAGGAAATTGCTGCCCCGTGTGTTGTTTATGAGGGTGACGGATTTAAGGTAAGGGCATTTCCTTTGGATCACACAAAGGTTTGTGTCGGATATACTCTAGAAGAAGAAGACAGACCCGGTGAGTTTAATCCGGATGAGGCCATGAAGCTCAATGTGGAGCGAGGTCCCCTTTGGGGAAAGCTTCAGCACGGTGAACCGGTAATCAATTCAGATGGTCAAGAAGTAAGGCCTGAGCAGGTTGTAGGAAAGAGCAGAAAGGGACGTAAATTCAGCTTCGTTACCGATACCCAGTACCTTCCATCCATATCAGCTGAGGTAAAGGACAGTGATCTTCTTATCTGCGAGGGAATGTTTGCGGATGATTGTGAGGATCAGGCCAGGGAAAAAAAGCACATGACTTCAAGGCAGGCTGCAACCATTGCCAGGGATTCTGCTTCAAGGAGAATGGCAATAATCCACTACAGCCCGAGATACAATGACAAGGACCTTGATGTTCTGCTCAGGCAGGCTCGGGAAGTTTATCCGGAAACAGAGCTAACAAGAGACAGAATGCACATAGAGATTCCATATGTGGACTGATCCAGTAGTAGTTGAAAATTTTTACAAGAAATACGACCCAAAGAAAAAGGAATATGCCTGTGAGAATGTGAATTTTTGTGCAGGTTCAAATTCCATTACAGGGCTTCTGGGACAGAACGGAGCGGGTAAGTCCACGCTTCTGAAAGCCATAGCAGGTTTTCATTATGCAACTGAGGGAACCATAAATGTCTGCGGTTGCACGGATCTTCCTGACATAAGAAAAAATGTTGCCTTTGTGCCTGAGATTCCAGTCCTGGACAGAAGTCTTACTGTAAAGGAACTGCTTTTTCTTGAGGCCTCTCTATCTGGAAATGAAGGAAGCCAGTCCTGCCGCGGGATTGTTGACAGGGCTGTTGAAATTTGTGCTCTCAATGAAGTCTTTCTTGAAAGGGTGTCAAAATTGTCTCGGGGATTCCTGCAGAGAGTCAGCCTTGCAAAGTCTATTTGCAGAAAAACACAAGTCATTGTGATGGATGAGTTTTCTTCAGGACTTGATCCTGTTCAGAATGCACTCATTCGCAGGCAGATTGTGGAGTTTGCAAAGACCAAAACCATCATTCTTTCCACCCATCACATAGAGGAAGCCCAAAATCTGTGCAATAAAGTATACATCATGACAAAAGGCATGGTTGCTTGTAATGGAACAGTTGATGAAGTTGTGTCTTTTTCAGGGTGCAGGAATCTTGAGGAAGCTTTCATAAGGCTAACGGGAAACTGAAACAATGATCAGGAAACTAATTGGACGTTATTTTTATCAGCTAAGGATAAATCCTCTTTTCTACGTTCTCTTGTGTGCTTTTGTTGTTTTTGCCTCAATTGATTTTTTCTACATGCAGAAATTCTATGTACTGGGCAAGGCTGAGCTTCACAGGTTTTTTGATGTATTTCCGTATCTTTCGATTCTGTTTGTTCCTGCCATGGTTTCCATGTGCCGGTTTACGGGTGAGGAATATGTTCCTGTTGACGGATTGATTCTTACCGTTGCAAGGAATTTGATTCTGCTTATGGTTTGTGCCTGCGTGATGATTTTCACAATGGCTGTTCCTCTGTGTGTCTCTCTTTTCGGAAAGGTTGAGTGGTCCTGTTATTTTACCGGTATTCTGGGAATTTTTTTGTATTTCTTTGGAGCCATGCCTTTTGGTGTCTATGTATTTTCCAGATTCAGGAAGTCTGGTCCGGCCTTTCTTTTTTGTGCATTCATTCTTTTTGCTTTCAACATGATTCACCAGATTCCACTGTATTTCGAAATGGGAAAACTGTTCCAGTGGATTCTGAGGGTCTTTTCTTTTGCATGGCATTTTGATTCTTTTTCAAAGGGAATTGTTTCTTTTTCTGACACATTGTTTTTCATCTTGTGCGGATTGTATTTCTGTTTTCTTACTGTCATTTCGCTGGAAACTGGGCGCGGGCTTTCAACCGGATATTTTAAGAGTCTCAAGAGGATCTTTGTCTTTTCATCACTTCTGCTTTTTGTGCTGATGAATGTCATAAATGCAAGGATTGATTTTTCAGCCTCAAAGAAATTCAGTCTTACAAAGCAAACTGAAATAATCTGCAGGGATGTTAATGAACCTTTGACAATCACTTTCTATGTGAGCCGGGAACTTGAATCCTTGTATCCTCAGGTAAGGGATATTTCAGATCTGCTTGAAAAATATTCTCTCTTGTCACGAAACATTTACTACGTGAAGGAAAATCCTGTCAGAAAGGGTATTGAAAAGATTCTCAATGATCAGGGAATCTACGGTCAGCCCCTTAGGACTGAAAATTCAACTACCATTACTTCCGTTTATTCTGCCGTGGGAGTTGAGTATCTTGGCCAGACAAAAATCATTCCTTTTGTCATAGGAACCTCTACGCTTGAATTTGATGTTACAAGCAGGATCTTTTCACTGCTTAACGGTGAGTCAAGGTTTGTGCAAATTGCCATAGCCTCTCCAATGTCTCTGGATAACGACTATTCATACATTGTTCCGTATCTTGAGGCAAATGGATTTGTTGTTACTCAGTCATATTTGCCGTCCCAGAAGTCTGACGAAAACAATCTTGTTACCTTCGATCAGCTTCCGAAGTTTCCGCTTCTCTTGCTGGGATATGAATTTCTTACTGAGGAAGACTGTCAGGCCCTGGAAAAATTTGTTCTTGACGGATCAAGGGTATTTGTTGCATCTCAGCCCTACACAATTGATTTTGCAAACCAGTGGTCTGTTATTGAGGATGACACGTCGTTTTTTGAGCGAACTCTTTTTACATTTGGAATTTACTTCAAGCATTCCATAACCTGTGACAAGTCAAATCTTAATATCAGGATGGATTCTCAGGAAAAGGATGCCTCAAGAAAATCAGAGTATATTGACTATCCGTTGATTCCAGTTCTTGAAAACCAGGAAAATGCTCCCCGCGGTATGACCTTGTACTGGCCGTGTTCAATGGATCTTGATGATGACGTAGCACAGATGGTTGGAATGAGAACAAAGCCTCTTCTGCTTACAAGTGATTCTTCGTGGCAGCTGGAAAAATCAAATGGCAGGTACGAGACTAATCCTTTTGAATTGGAAAAGATGCGCCCTGATCCGGAACGTTTTACCAGGAGTGTTGTTGCCTGTGCCTCATACATGGACAATGAGTTTGATGGGGGGATTCCTTCCATTATTGTAATGGGAGACCAGTATTCCCTTTGCTCCGGATTGATGACTGACAGGGAACGTCAGAGCGTTGATTCAAGGGCCCTGGATTTTGTGTGTGATAGTCTTCTTGTTTTGAACGGGCAGGAAAATTTCGTAAGCCTCAAGAACAAGTCCTATTCTGAAAATTCTGCATTCTACAAACTGTCAGTGAATGATATGCACCGCTATGAGATTATTTCAATTGTTTTCACGTGCATTGTTCCGGCTGTTATAATACTTTTTGTAAGTATATATTTTTTCAAAAAGAGGAAGGCATTCAACAAATGAGAAGACTAAACAGAAAGCAGACTTTGATTTTTTTCTACGCATTTGACATTGTTCTTGTGATTGCAATTGCCTTGTTTTCAATACCATTTTCATGCTCATCAAGAAGTACTCTTGAATCTAAGGATGAATCCATGCTTGATCCTGCCAATGCTGGTAGCGTAGTGAAGATTGAGCTTAGAAATCACAAGACAGAAAAATCAGTTGTCATTTCAAGAGAAGGTTCCATGTGGATCGGAACTGACTCCAACTCAAACAATATTCTCAAGTGGCCCTGCAGGAAGAATCTTCCCGAGTCATTTATTGCTGAGGCTTCAAGAAAAATACACATGGTAAACAAGGCCAGAAATTCTGAATCCCATGAGAATTTTTCTCTTGAAAAGGGAAATTGCCTTGAGCTGAATTTTTGTGGTCCTTCAGGTGAAATTTATTCTTCTTTGTTTTTTGGCGACAAAAATGCAGTGACAAAGAAAATCTGCTACAGAACATTCAGCTCAAACGATGTGTGGGAAATTGAATCTCATATTGAAGATTTTCTTTCAACTGATGCAGATTTTTGGGTTGACCCGTACATTTTTCCTCAGTGTGTGACAGGATTGTCTGACCAGGAAAGTTCTTCATTCCTTAGACATGGAAAGCTTGCCTACGTGAAGCCATCACCATCAATCAAACCCCTCAAGGTTTTTGAGAAGAATTTTGACAACACTGCAAAGGGAATTTTTTCCTTCTACGAAAAAGACGGCTCCTATATTGTCATTCCTATGTTCACGGGCGGAATTTCTTTTTCTGAGGATGACAGTGATGCCGTTAAGTCACTTTCATACCGATATTCCATAAGTCAGTTGACATACAAAAAATTTTTTGAGCAGGAAGAAAAATAATCCATGAATACAAAAAGTAAATCACTCGGTAAATTTCTTGAATTTGCTGATTCCTACCTGAATTTTGAAAGGACTCCAAAGAAAAATATTTTCTGGCTTGAAACAATGAAATTTCTTTGTTCCAGGCTTAATGATCCCCAGCTTTATTGTCCGTCAGTTCACGTTGCAGGGTCAAAGGGCAAGGGCTCGGTCTCTATTATGGTTGCCTCCATTTTTAGGGAATCCGGATTGAAGACCGGTTTGTTTTCTTCTCCGCACATTGTTGATTTTGAGGAACGCATTACTGAATGCGGCAAGTATTTTCCTGAATCTGTGTATGAAAAAAGCGTTGAGGAACTAATATCCCTGTTAAAGTCAATTCCTGAATCTGAATATCCGGGAGAGAGGCCTGTTACCTGGTTTGAGCTTGTCACAGTGTTGTCCATGCTCTGCTATAGAAACTCCGGGTGCAATGCTAGTGTTTATGAAACTGGTCTTGGAGGAAGGCTTGATTCCACCAATGTTGTTTCTCCCAAAGTAACTGCCATTACTCAGATTGAACTTGAGCATACGGAATTTCTTGGAGACACAATTGAAAAGATTGCCATGGAAAAGGCCGGCATAATCAAGAATGGTGTTCCAGTTGTTGTTGGTGTTCAGGTATACGATGAAGCAAAGGCTGTTTTTGAAAAGGTTGCCAGAGAGAAGGGATCAGAAATTTTTTTTGTGCAGGATGTTGTAAGAATAGTTTCAAAAAAAATTGAATTCAACGAGGATGGTTCCTTCAGGGCTAATTCTTTTGTTGCATCCTCAAGATTTTTTAAAAGGGACATTAGCGTAAGTCTTTCCATGCCCGGGGACTTTCAGATTGAAAACGCCCTTTGTGCTGCATTGTGTGCAAAATGTTTTGATTCTTCCATTGATGAGGAAACAATTGAAAAGGGACTTTCAAAGGCCCACCTTGATGGAAGATTTGAGATTTCTGATTTCCAGCGTGATGGAGTCAGAATACCTGTTGTGTTTGATGGGGCTCACACTGTAAACAGCATCAGTTTTACCATGGATACCCTTAGAAAAGTATTTGGCAAGAAACCTTTCAATCTTTTGTTTGCCTGTGCATTTGACAAAAACGTCGAGGAAATTTCATCACTTTTCAAGAATGAATTTTCGTCTGTCACATTGACTGTTCCCGGATCTGACAAGAAGCCTGACACAAAAAGACTTCTTAATGCTTTCAATGCAAGTTCAATTTCCTTTGACTTCTTTGAGGATTACAGGAAGGCCTGCCTGATTGCTCTTGACAAGGCTCTTAAGTCAGGGGAGGGACTTTTGGTAACGGGATCCTTTTACCTTGTTTCTGAGGCAAAGACTTTTATCAGGAGTATTTCTGGCAGCTGATTTGCTTTCTTCCTTAATTGACAATGAGGCTGTATTTTTATATACTCTTGTTACCATTCAATGTAGGTTTAGCCCGGGTGGCGGAATTGGCAGACGCGCTAGGTTCAGGTCCTAGTGAGGGAAACTTCATAGGGGTTCAAGTCCCCTTCCGGGCATAAAATACTATGCGTGCTACACGAGCTTTAATTCATTTAGACAATTTTATTCACAACCTAAAAGAAATCAGAAAATTTTCATCAGATAAAAAGATGTGCGTTGCAGTAAAGGCCAATGCCTATGGTCATGGAGCTGTTGAATGTGCCAGGGCTGCAGTGGCTTTTGGGGCAGACTTTCTTGCCGTTGCCACAGTTGAAGAGGGTATTGAGCTTCGTGAGAATGGAATTACTGCTCCCTTGCTCATGCTCAGTCTTTGTGATCCCCTTGAAATTGACGATGCTGTAAAAAATCGAATAACACCCCTGGTTTTTGACAGTGAGTACATAAATCTTTTTGACTTGTCCTGTTCCAAGTTTGGCGTTACTGATTTTGCAGTTCATCTTGCAGTTGATTCAGGCATGGGACGGATTGGATGCTATGCACATGAGGCAGGTGATGTTGCACAATGCATAAAGTCCAGCAAGAATCTTTTTCTTCAGGGAATGTGCACTCATCTGTGTGTTAGCGATGAGGTTTCTCCTGAGAGCATTCAGTTTACAAAAAAGCAGAAGGAAATTTTTCTGGCTGCAATTGAAAATGTAAGATCCCGGGGAATTGATCCTGGAATCTGCCATTGCTCAAACAGTGCTGCTGCCCTTAATCTTGATGATTTCCACATGGATATGGTTCGTCCGGGAATTGTATGCTATGGATATTATCCCGGGGATTTGACCAGAAAATATTTTGAGGAAAAGGGTGTGTCAATTGATCTCAGGCCTGTAATGACACTTGAAACTAAGGTTTCATGCATCAAGAGTTTTTGTGCTGATCAGTCTGTGGGCTACGGAAGAACCTGGAAAGCTTGTAAAAATACAAGGCTTGCTGTCCTTCCAATTGGCTATGCAGATGGAATGCTCAGGTCATTTTCGGCAGCTGGTATCAAGGTTTCAATAAAGGGAAAACAATATCCGGTTCGCGGTAGAATTTGCATGGATCAGTGCATGATCGATATTGGAAATGACAGCGATGTTTCAAGATGGGATACTGCAGTTATTTTCGGAGATCCAAGATACGGTGCATCAATTACGGCTGATGACGTGGCAAATAGCATCGGAACAATTTCATACGAAATTACTTCAATCATCACAAAAAGAGTTGAAAGAGTTTATCTTAAAAGCTAGGTTATTCAGGATTATCTAGTTCCTGCATCTGAAAATCAGGAGAATAAATACCAGAATCAAAACAACTATGCTTGTTATGTAGAGCCATGCAGGTGCGTCTTCCGTTAAATCATAGGAGTTTTCATGTTTTTTGAATGCTTTTCTTATTGACTTCTTTGATTTCCTTGACAGCTTGTGCTTTCTTCCGTCAAGGGTTCCTTCGCTTGTTGTTCCGAAGATTTCTTCTTTTGACATGGCATAGTGGCATGTAGGGCATCCGTGCATGAAATTCCTTACGGTTCCCAAATGACCGCATTTTGGACATCGAACTGCAGCAAAGAATTTTCCGCACTTTGGGCACATCTTTGCGTTGGCTGCAACTTCACTGCCACAGCCCTCGCAAAAATACTTGGCCTTCTTCTTTTCAGCCATTACTCTGTTCCCAGATTGTCAACTGTGTAGTCATAAATCTGCCAGATACCGTCTCGCTGGCGAACATAGTATGTGTATCTCTTTTTTTCCATGAAGTTTACGTTTCTGAACCATTCCTTTACTTTTACAGTTCCTTCAGTCTGAGTGTACGTTGTTGTCTCAATTTCAAACTTTGCTGGAATTGCAACGATGTCCCGGTCGATTCTCTGGAGCATAAGGTCGGCCTTGAATGCAAGAAGCATTTCCTGGCGGTCGTCAGCACTTACTGAATTGTACTTTCTGTTTCTTGATGGGTCTCTCTTGAGCATTTCCTCAAGGTCCATGTATAGGAAGAACTGATCCCAGAGACTCTTCTGGCGTGCAATGATTGTCTGCTCAATAACCTTGTCCGGGCTTATTTCTTCAGGCTGAAGCATGACCTGTGTCTTTGATTCCACTGGAAGAACTGAAGAAGATGCAGCAGATGGTGAAGGTCTAACTTCAAGGCTGAGTCTGTTTGAGCTTGCGTTCACTTCCTTGTTTCTGTAGAGTTCAGGGAAGAACCTAAGTTCAACGTAATATGTTGATGGAGTAGTGATTTCAAGATAATCCTTGAGGTTCTCTCGGAATGAGTATTCTTCTCCAGGTTCAAGTGAGATTTCCCTGAAATAAACTGTCTGGTTTGTAGTTCTCTTGCGGATTAGAGACTGTGTTGAAGGAAGCTGTGACTTGAGCGCGTTGAATCCAATGAAATCAACGGAAAACATCTTGTCGTCTGCAACCTTGAATCTTAATGTCTTTGAACTCGTGTTTGATACCGTGATGTAGATATAGATTGGGTTAGAATCCTTGTCTCCCGGGTAGTAAACTGTTCTGTCATGATATTTGATTGAAACTTTTGCGTTGTCCTTGAAATTCATTTCAGTTTGGGCATGCACAGTATGGGCAAACAATGTCAAAACTGATATAGTTGCAAGTATAGTTTTTTTTAGGTTCACAATACACTCCTGAAATACTTCTATAAATTTATTATCGGCAAATTATGAAGAATTCATTATCAACAAAATCATCATTATCATTGTTTTCTCTTTTAAATTCCTCTGCTGAATTTCACTCAGGGGTTCTTTCCTGCACTAGAGCTGATTCTGCATTTCCATGTCAGGTTTCTGGTCTTAGGGGAAGTCTTCCTTCATTTTTTCTTGCACAGTTTATCGAGCAGACCATAATTAATGCTGTTCATGACAGGCAGTACAACAATAAGATCCGCCAGTTTCAGCAGGACTATGTTGTTGTTGTTCAGGGACAAAAGGAAGCTGATGAGGTTGAGTCAGACATTCTGTCCTTGTGCCAGGGAAAGGTGCAGACAATAAAGTTTCCCTGGTGGGGAATGATTCCATACAGACCATGTGCAAAAGGATCGGTTATTTTTGGTGAAAGGGCATGGGTTCTGTCTAAAATGGCTGTAAAAAATCCTGTTGACGAGCTTCCAAGAATATTCATTGTTACCCAAAGGTCACTTCTTTCTGCAGTTTCTCCTGTGTCATACATTAGGGAACTTTCTATTGTCCTGAGAAAGGGACAGGAAATTGATGTTGAGAGTCTGGTTTCCAGGCTGTCTGCTCTCGGCTATCTCAGGGTTCCCCGCGTAGGAATGAAAGGAGAATTTGCAGTTCGCGGAGAAGTGCTGGACATTTTTTTGTGTGGCGAGGAGAGTGCTCACCGCATAACTTTTGATTTTGATACTATCTGTGCAATAAAGACTTTTGACATAGAGACCCAGGTTTCGAAGGATTCACAGGAAAGGCTTGTGATTTCTCCCATGAAGGAAGTAATCTGGAACGATGAGCTTGTTGAACGGCTTGAAAAGGCTTTTAGCAGGGAAAACAGTAACGGTGTCAGGAATGATTTTGCCGCCTATGATCAGAAAAGGCATGCTAACGAACAGTCGTTTGATTCTGATTCTGAGAAAAAATATGTTTATGATGATGGAGTCTCTTCTGCGGATGCGGTGATGCAGGACGAAGTTCACCTGAGTTTTACTGATGAGGCTCTCAGGCAGAAAGAAAGAATCCTTACTGAACTTTCTGTTTCCGGAGAAAGTGAGGGCGAGGAATTGTTCTACAATCTTTTGTGGGATGAAAATAATTCCCTGCTTGATTATTTTCCTGATGACACACCGGTTTTTCTAATGGATTATGACAGGCTTGTGAATGGCCAGAAACTTATTGAGAATGAATATTCTGTATCCTACAGACAGGCAAGGCAGACTTTGCCTGTATTAAGGCCTAAGTCTATTCTTATGGATACAGTTTCTCTTGCAAAAAAGTGCAGTGTTCTTGTGGCATTCAGAAGTCTTGAGACTTTGAGCAACATGGAGGATACAGATACAAGGTGCCAGATGGATCTGGAATTCAAGAACACGGTAACAATCCATTCTGAGCAGGGACAGTCATATTTTGGTAACATAAATTATTTCAAGGAACAGCTTTCTTCCATGCAGAATGAAAACTGGAACGTGTTTATTTTTGCCGACAATCCGAACCAGAGCCTGAGAATCAGGGAAATTTTAAAAGAATACTGCGAGAAGAATGAGAACAACATGGACAAGAAGCTTGTGGAAGTATATCCCCAGGCCATTACATCTGGTTTTTCCATTGCTGATGAAAAAATACTTGTAATTCAGGAAAATGAAATTTTTGGCCGAAGAAAGAATGCTCCTAAGTCAATCAGAAAGGCAAGGTCTCAGGCTTTGACTTCATTTGTTGAACTTACTCCTGGAGACTACATTGTTCATGCCAACTATGGAATCGGTCTTTTCAAGGGAATTGAGAGAATAAAGGCTCTTGGGACTGAAAGGGACTACATAAAGCTTGAATATGCCGGAGAAGATTTTGTCTTTGTTCCCATTGAGCAGGTAAATCTTGTTTCCAGATATATTGGATCTAATGATGAAAAGCCTAGAATTGATACAATAGGTTCAAAATCATGGAGCCAGAGAAAGGAAAAGGTACAGAAGAAAGTTGAGGAAATTGCTGAAAAGCTCATTGATCTTTATTCAAAGCGAAAGGCTTCCAAGGGCTTTCCGTTTCCAAAGGATGGAGAATGGGCGGCGGCATTTGAAGCTGCATTTCCTTATGAGGATACTCCAGACCAGGCAACTGCAACCCGTGAAATCAAGGAAGACATGGAAAGTCTCGTACCAATGGACAGACTCGTCTGCGGTGATGTTGGATATGGAAAGACTGAAATTGCCATGAGAGCTGCATTCAAGGCTGTAATGGGAGGAAAGCAGGTTGCATTTCTTGCGCCCACAACAATTCTTGCAGAACAGCATTTTGAAAATTGCATTGAGCGGTTCAAGAATTTTCCCGTTCAGATGGCACAGCTTTCAAGGTTTGTCAGTCCGTCACAGCAGAAAAAAATTCTTGAAAAAGTTTCCGAGGGAAAAATTGACCTTCTTGTTGGTACCCACAGGATTCTCCAGAAAGACGTTAAGTTTAAGGATTTGGGACTAATTATTATTGACGAGGAACAGAGATTTGGCGTAAAGGACAAGGAAAAACTCAAGGTCATGAAGACTAATGTTGACTGTCTTGCCATGAGTGCAACTCCAATTCCACGAACACTGCACATGAGCCTCCTTAAAATCAGGGATATGTCACTGCTTACAACTGCACCCCAAAACAGGCAGCCGATTGAGACGGTTATTGAGGAGTTTGATGAGGAAAAAGTTGCACGTGCAATCAGGAATGAAGTTTCAAGAGGGGGCCAGGTGTTCTATCTTCATAACAGGGTTGAGACTTTGGAGGAGACTCGAATCAAGCTTCAGAATCTGCTGCCTGAAATGATGGTTGATGTTGCCCATGGTCAGATGACAAGTGATGAGCTTGATGATATTTTCAGGCGCTTCAAGATGGGAGGATTCCATATTCTTGTTGCCACGACAATCATTGAAAACGGAATTGACATTCCAAACGTTAATACAATTATCATTGATCGGGCAGACATGTATGGTGTAAGTCAGCTTTACCAGCTTCGTGGCCGTGTAGGGCGAAGTGACAGAAAGGCCTATGCATATCTATTCTATCCCGAGAACAAGGTTTTGAGTGAAGTTGCCATGAAAAGACTTCAGGTAATAAGTGATTTTACTGACCTTGGATCAGGATTCAAGATTGCAATGAAGGATATGGAAATCCGAGGTGCTGGAAATCTTCTTGGAAAGGATCAGAGTGGTGAAGTGTATGCAGTTGGTTTTGAAATGTATCTTAATCTTCTTAACTCGGCAATTGAAAGGCTTTCTTCAAGCAACTGGCAGTCTCAGAATGATGTTCTCCTTGAACTTGAGTATTCTGGTTACATCCCGGATTCATATATTGATGATGCTCAGATCAAGATGGAATTCTACAAGAAAATCGCATCTGTTCAGGATCAGCAGCAGCTTGATGCCATCTGGGAGGAATTCAATGACAGATTTGGACCTGTTCCTGATGAAGCCGCAAGTTTGTTGAGTCTGGCAAAAATCAGAATCATCTGCAACAGGCTTTCCATAAGCTCTCTGCGTGAAAAAATGGGGCAGTGCAGAATTGAATTTTCACAAGTTGCAAAGCTAAACATTGACAAGATTCTGAGACTCATAAAGAACAATCCGAAGACAATAAGGCTTGATCCAAAGAAGCCAAATGAGATAATTCTCCAGACCCAGTCAATTGATCTAAAGAGTAAGAGTGATTTTATTAAGGAAAAACTCGAGCAGCTTTTGTAGAAGGAAATTGCAAAATGACAGTAGAAGAAACAAGAATGTCAGACATGAATATTTATTTACAAGAAACAGAAAGTATTGATTACAGTAATCCTATTATTACAAAACAAATTAATCTGCTTAAAGAAAAATCTACCTCAAACATAGATTACATTAAAAATGCCTATGAATTTGTGAGGGATAAAATTTTTCATTCCTGGGGATGTAAAAACAAATCTCGTTTCAAAAAATGCAAGTGAAGTTTTAATAAATAAAACTGGAATTTGCTGGACAAAATCCTGTCTGCTTGCTGCTCTTCTGCGGGGAAATGGAATTCCATCTGGAATCAGTTATCAGAAACTCACACGTGCCGATGATGCCAGTGACGGCTATATTATTCATGCATTAAATACAGTTTATATCAGAGATCTTGATAAATGGATTCGACTTGATGCTCGTGGAAATAAAGCAACAGTTAATGCACAGTTTTGCACGGAAAAAGAAATTCTTGCCTTTACAGTTCGACCTGAATTAGACGAAATTGATTATAAAGATAATAATCCGGATCTGGATAAACGTTTAGTTGAAATATTACACACTGCAGGTGTTGTTATGAATATTCGTACGGATTTTGATCTGAAATAAAAATTATTGAGAATTCCTTGAAAAAGTAGGTATGGAACGAGAGGCATTTTTTCATAAAAACATTTACTTCTATAAAGACGAGAACGGAAACCCAATTTGGAAAGATACTTATGTGTATGCAATATTGAATGAATAGGAGAGAGAGAAGAACTGTGAGAATTGAAACAGAAAGATTATAGAATACACTGCAGGGGGACTTATATGAAAACCAAAATTCAATTTAATGCTAATTACTTAAAGGTAGTTGCCATTATTGCTATGACAATAGACCATTGTACCGATTTGTTTTATCCGGGGTTTCCTACGGAAGCAATACCTTTAGGGCTACATTTTATTGGGAGATTGACGGCTCCTATCATGTGGTTTTTTGTTTGTGAAGGATACCATTATACGAAAAATGTTAAGAAATATATGATGCGCCTTGGAATTTTTGCCGTAATATCGCATTTTGCATATTGCTTAGGATTTGGCATAAGTCTAAACCCTTTGGAGGGCGGCATTTTTAACAGAACCAGTGTCATGTATCCGTTGTTTATTGCTGTAGTTGTCTTATACCTAGAGGATCTCCAAACCCCAATGAAGAAATGGCAGAAGAGGATCATACAGTTTGTTCTTATTATCAGTGCTTTCCCTGCGGATTGGAGCTGTATTGCCGTGCTTGCAATCTTGGGAATGTACAGTAAACGCGGTAATCTGGAAAAGCAGATGATAGAAATGATCAGTTGGGTGTTCTGGTATGGATTGGTTTCATTTCTTTTTGTCAACAAGGTTTATGCGATTGAATTAGTGGGTGTACTTATGGTTTATCCCGTTTTGAATTTATACAATGGGGAACGGGGAAAGGCTTCGTGGATGAAATGGTTCTTTTATATCTATTATCCGGCGCATCTTATCGTGATTGGAATCATCCGTATTCTGGTATACGGAAACATCAATTTGACAGTATAGATTTGGGATCTGGCAGAGCAGTAGATGTGAAGTTGGAGGTAAAGAAGATGATTTGACTATAAACCCATGATAGGTATGGGAATAAGAGAGAAGAACTGTGAGAATTGAAACAGAAAGACTAGTTATTAGAGATTTGGAAAGAAAAGATCAAGATCAGTTATTTAAAATTGTTTGGCAAAAAAATGTGGTGCGCTTTATGCGTGATTGGTCAGAGAATAGTCCTAATCCAGAGTCTTTTGATGGGTATGTGGACTGGCATCAGTCACAGAAGGATTCTACAGATGTGTATGAATGTAAAAGATATGCCATTACGGTCAAAGGTGAAGATAAATGCATTGGAACAGTAGGCATGGGATTTGAGGATACTGTTAACGAAGTAGAAATGGCATATTTCTTAGATGAAGAATATCAGGGAAATGGATATGCAACAGAGGCACTTTTGGCTCTTTTTGAATGGTGTATGAAAGTATCGGATTTGAAATATTTGATTCTTACAATTGATGAGGCAAACGAAGCATCATGCAGAGTGGCAGAAAGAGCCGGGTTTGAATTGTTTGAAAAGAGATATCCGATTAGCCATAAACAGCCCAATATGGAAAGCGATTGTTATTACTATTACAGAAAATACAGATAATGTAGAGAAAATTGTATCAATTGAGCAACTAGATGTTTATGGAGGATGGTATGGGGGAATAAGCTCAAGAAGATGGAAAAGAAACGTCCGCAGAACTTTCTTCTTACCGGCATGAGCGATCTCTCTGGATGGAAGCCGGAATGGGCATGGTCTCAGGCGGACCAGGCACATAAGCTCGGCATTCCGGTGTTTATGAAGGAAGACCTTGTC
>SAMEA3663224__coassemble_327_pt1 | contig 13563 bp, 11 predicted proteins | sample SAMEA3663224__metabat2_low_PE_008 | metagenome-assembled genome bin SAMEA3663224 (sample SAMEA3663224) | pig gut metagenome | biome: pig gut; feature: pig-associated habitat; material: faeces | place: China | collected 2013
GTAAGCTGATTTAAGTTCATCTTTTGTGTAATGAAACCAGAATCCAACTGGAACTAATTAGTAATTTTTTTCTTCACTGAACCATGGATTGAGAACAATGTTCTGACCACCACTAACTTCCAGTGCCGTCCCATTTATGTAACTAGCAGCATCGCTTGCAAGAAACACAACAGGCTTTGCAATTTCTACAGGCTCTGACATTCTTCCAATTAAGTTAGAAGCCAGCAGTCTTTTTAATTCCTCTCCTGTAAATCCTTTTTCTACCAGAGGTGTTCTTGTATACCCCGGAAGAACTGCGTTTACTCTGATTCCCTCTTTCTTATACTCACCGGCATAATTTCTTGTAAGGGAAAGAAGACCAGCCTTCATAGAGCCGTAAATATTTGATCTTCCACATGTCGAACATCTTGCCGCAAGTGAAGAAATATTTACGATAGAACCACCTCCTTTTTTCATATATTTGATTGCACTCTGAATTCCGAATACAGCTGACTTGAAAACTGCTGCATAAATGAAATCAATGTCTTCCTCTGACAAAAACTCACCTTTTTTTGCCCGGTTGGTTCCAACATTGTTTACCCATACATCAATTTTACCTGTCAGGGATGCAGCAAGTTTTGCAGCTGCTTCAACATCTTTTTCATTTGTCCCGTCTCCAGGACAGACTTCAAGATTTCCAAACTGGCTCAGTTCTGATTGAGCTTTCTTCAAGGCCTGGACCTGGCGACCTGTAATAAAAACATTGGCACCTTCAATAAGGAATTCTTTTGCAATGGCATATCCAATTCCTTTGCTGCCACCTGTTACTACAACTGTCTTTCCATTAAGGTTTAAGTCCATGTCGCTCTCCATAATTGCCTAGTATTTTTATAGGAGTTTAGGTCAATAAAAAAAGAAGAACGCCCCGGCTCTTCTTGATTACCTATTTCCCTAGTAGGTATAAGCAGAATAAATTTAATTACCTACTTTGTCAATAGGTTTTATTATATTTTTTCGTATGGCAAAAAAAAAAATTTAGAAATTAAAAAAACTTTGTGAAAAATATTTGTGAAAAAATCACTGAATTTTATGAGATTTCTCATAAGTTTTTATGAAGAATTACTCACTACAAATAAAATATCTCGAGATAAAATACGAAAAAAATAAAACTCTTTGTCATATGGAGCCATAAAATGCCAAGAGAGATTTCAATAAATAGTGAAAATACGGTAATAACAATCAGAAAAACACTGGCGGAAAGTTGCGGAGTCGCAACATACAAGTGGCTTTTGGACAACCTTGACCCTGAGAATGAGAAGTACAGAACTGCTTTTTGTAATTTCTACAATGTCGTCGGAAGGTCTGGTGCGTGGCGTAATGCTTTTTTTGAGGTTTTTATAGACTGCAAGAATCTAAAAGACAACGGAAATGAAGTTAGCATCAGGACAATCCTTCAAAAACTGCACGAAAAAGACGACATAGAAAATTTTGAAATCTCGTTTGCGACGAAAATGCTCGCAATGCTTGACACCTCAAAACCGATTGTAGACAAGTTCGTAAAAAAGCATTGCGAACTGAACTTTCTAAACGGTGGAGTGTTTGAGGCACGGCTTGAAAATGCCGTTGAACAGTACGAAATCCTTGAGCAATTGTACAAGGAGTTTATGAATACGGAGAATGCCGCAAATACAATTCGTGAATTTGACAGCACATTTCCTGAATACACGGATATTTCGCCGATAAAGAAAATCGACTTTCTCATCATGTGGAAAGAAAAATTCAATTCATAAGGTGATTATCGGGCAAAGGTTTGCCCATACTCATACAACGGAAATCCGTACAGGTTTCCAAAAATATTTTACAAGGAGTTTTCAAGATGAAAGCGACAAAATTTATTTATAAGGTGCTTGTTGCACTTTTGGTTTCGACTCAGTTATTTGCTGCGACTGGCTGCAATGAAAAATCTGGCTCGCCAAAGCCTGTAAGTGAGAAAGACTTTAAAAAAATTTATCTAACAGAAAATGAGGAAGGTCTTTATGTTGAGTATGAGGGGACAAAAGAAAACCTTGTAATTCCTTCAAAAATACAAGATAAGCCTGTTTTATTTGTTAAAATTTTTGATACTGAAGCTAAAATAAAAAGTGTGGTTATTCCAGAAGGAGTTAAAGGAATCAATGTAACGGCTATAGGATTAAAAAACATTCAACTTCCTTCTACTCTGATATATATGTACCTTTCTGGCGATTTTGACAAAGTTGAAATTCCGCAAGGAGTAGTACAAATTCAGGAGATGAGTTCAAGAAGTCTAAAATCCTTGACGATTCCAGAAGGTGTAAAATATTTTGGAGATACATATAATTGCGAAGTACTCGAAAGCGTGACGCTCCCTAAAAGCATTAAATTTATTGATAAAGATGCTTTTACGAAAAAAGATAATCTTAAAGAAATAAATATTCCTGAAGAAGGTCTTTCAGTTTTTATTTATGGATTTCGCGAGAGTTCTATGAAACCCCGAGACTGCTTTACAGGAAAAGCTATAGATAACAGCGTTGAATTGCAGAAAAAACTTTTAAAAATAAAAGATGCCTGGGAAGTAGAAGATTTTGATTCTGCTAGAGACGACTATGAAAAGTGGTTTTATGATAATATTCACCCACTGACGGGCCGAGATCCAATAAATTTTTAATGAACATGAGCTTTGCTTGGGCGGAGCCCTTTTTTCACAGAATTCCTGTGAATTTTTCACTGAATTTTATGATGGATTACTCACTACAAATAATTTATTCGAGGCTAGAATATAAATATAAAAACTAAAAAAAGGAGGTGTAAGATAAAACCGCTAATATAGCGCGGCTTTATCTTACCTAAAGTTTGCGTTGCAAACTTTTTTATCAACTGCACATTCTCATTTCATTGCGAATGTGCTTAAAAAGTCAAATCGGAAATTGATATTTCCTCCTTGACTTTTTATGGGAGTATTATTATGGGATGGTCATGTGGAACTTGTGCATACTGTGGTCAATCAATTCCGCAGGGTGAAGTAGAAGTAAGATATACGAGACCTCGCCCAGATGCGAGAATTCCTGATGGTGACAGTACGAATGCCTGGAAGTATTGTAGCAAAGCATGTTATGACAATGGAAAAGCCGATTATGACAGAGCGAAAAAAAACTCTGGCGGCTCTAGCAGTGGCAGTGTTCAGGGAGACTTGTGGAATTTTGTAATGTCATGGATTCTAATTAAAGTGCTTCCGTTTGTTGCACCTTATCTTGGTTGGTCTGCTGTAGTTGCTCTACCTTTCACTACAAAATATTCATTTAGTAACTTCCCGATTTGGGCATTGATTTTCTCGCTTGTTCTTGGTACTGGTATCGGAATTACAATCAAGTTTATTCCTCTCCCGAGAAAAATTCAGAAATTCCGCAAATTCTTTTTGTGGTTGCCCGTTATAGTCATAGCTGTAATCGCAGCAATTATTATTGCAAGAAATTTCCTGTAAAACATTCAAATTTTTATTTTTATAAGGAGAATTAAATGAAATTCGAATCAAAAAAATTGGTCACAAAGTTTGTACTTGCTTTGTTCATGATGGCTGTTTGCAGCACAGTTGCATTTGCAGAACAGGCACCCGATGATTTTTCTGGGCATGCCTATTGTACAACATATTATGAAGACGGGGAAACCGCCACAGTCGGATTCTATTTTAAAGAAGATGGGCGTGTGTTTGTTATTACTGATATACTTTATTCTATTGGTGAAGTCTTAAAGGTTCTGTCTAAAAAAAATGTTTCTGAAAATGAAATCTCTCAGTTAGGTGCATCTTGTTTAGGTAGTGCAAAATGGTCACAGAATAAAGCTAAAAACGAACTGACAATTATCAATTCTGACGGAGAACAAAACGTTGTGTCTTATAGAATTTCCTCAGACGGGGAAAGTTTTCGCTTAGAAAAAGATAAAGAAATTCTCTTCTTTAACAGATACTACTAATCAACAATTGCAAGAAAGAGGCTTTGCTTTGGCGGAGTCCGGTTTTTTGCGAAGCAAAAAATGGCCCCATAATAACTTACAATACAATTATGATTTCCCGCACAAAATTTAATTTCTGTGATATACTCTGCAACATGCCCAAAGCTCTTAGAATTGTTGTAATCTGTATCATCGCAGAAATGCTGAATTTCCTGACTATGCATGTTTTCTATCAAACTTTAAAAATCCCGCTTTTCTTTGACACGATTTTTACGGTGGCGGTTGTCTTTTACTGCGGGCTTGTGCCGGGCCTTTGCGTTTCGGTCGGCTATAATCTTATCAATTCGCTAATCTGGGTTTTGCAGAAGGGAGTTGCAGACCCATTTATCTTTTTTTATACAATCTGCGGAATTCTGATTGTACTTTCAACATGGGTTGTTTCGCGCCGCAAAGCGGAGTTTAAAATTTCGCCGGTGGTTACAATTTTGTATCTTGTCCTCATCACCTTGATTTCTTCTTTGTGTACAATAATTTCCAGTGGAATCCTGGATTACTTTCATTACATTTACTATGATGTTCCCGACATGATGAACCCCATTAAGAGCTTTACTGAATCCTTTGTTAATCATCACTTTAGCCTGCTTGTTTCCTGCATTCTGGCTCAGATTCCAATTTCCTTTGCAGACCGTCTGATTGCAACCTTTGCCGGTTATGGAGTTTACCGCCTTTGCGAGCGATTTATTGAGAGAAGATGAAAACCTTGAAAAAATGAATGATGTATGATAAATTGATTTTACGATGAAAAAGGGAATGCACTCCTGTTTTCATCGCAAAATATTTTGGAGATTTTATGTATATCAGGAAATTTTCAAAGGAGGAATGCCTGATATCTGCGCTAACAATTCCGAGAGAGAGGCATATTTCAAATCTTATGTAAACACCTATATTGAAAAAGACGTGCGAAAATTGATTTCGGCTTCAAATGAAACTCAGTTCCGTAATTTTATTTCTATTGTTGCACTGAGAACGTCCCAGGAGCTTCATTATGAAGAAATTGCAAATTCAGTCGGTATAGATGTAAAAACCTGCAAACGCTGGCTTTCGATTCTTGAAACTTCGGGAATAATTTATTTTTTGCAGCCCTATATGGCGAATATGTCAAACAGAATTATCAAGGCTCCCAAGCTGTATTTTATGGACACAGGACTTTGCTCCTATCTTTGCAAATGGCCGGACTCCCAAATGCTTGAAAACTGTGCCATGAGCGGAGCTTTTTTTGAAACTTATGTTGTAAGCGAGCTTATTAAAAATTTCTTTTCGTTCAATAAAAATCCCAGGGATTACTTGTTTTACTACCGCGACATTGACCAGAAAGAAATTGACATTTTATATGTGGACGAAGAAGGAATTTATCCTATTGAAATAAAAAAAGGAATCAATCCTAAAAATCCTGCGAAAAATTTTACTGTCCTTAACAAGTACAAGCGTAAAATCAAAACAGGACTTGTAATTGACTGTTGCGAAAAAATCCGTGCAATAAATGAAATATCTTACAGTTTTCCTGTTCAATTTTTGGGAATATAAAATTTGGAGTTTACCGTCTTTGCGAGCGATTCATTGAGAGAAGATGAAAGCCTGTCACACTTGACAAGATTGATTAGGTTGACTAGATTGATTAGTAAATGATTAGCATTTGACGAGGTTTTTGTATGCAGGAAGATGAAAGCACCGAATTTAAAGAAATTATCGTTGATGGCATAAAAAAAGAAGTCGTTTCATTTGCAAATACAAGGGGCGGAACTCTTTATATCGGCATAAAAGATGACGGAACTGTGGTAGGGCTGGAAAACGCGGACTTTGCATTGCAGCAGGCTTCAAACTTGATTCGCGATTCGATAAAACCGGACATAACAATGTTTATCCGCTACGTTTTTGAAACTCTTGATGACAGACAGGTTCTTGCAATTCATGTTGAAGAAGGCTCTAACAAACCCTATTATCTTGCAAAAAACGGACTAAAACCTTCCGGCGTGTTTGTGCGGCAGGGGGCTTCTTCTGTTCCTGCTTCCGAGGAGCAAATCCGCAGGATGATTCGCGAAACAGACGGAGATTGCTTTGAAAAAATGCGTTCCTTGAATCAGAACCTGACATTTGATACGGCGGAAAAGCTTTTTAAGAGCCAGAATCTTGATTTTGGAGACACGCAGAAACGGACTCTCGGGCTTTATGATGATGCAGGACTTTTTACAAACACTGCACTTTTGATTTCTGAACAGAATCCTTTTACGATAAAATGTGCCGTATTCTCAAATGAAGAGCAGACGGAATTCAAGGACAGAAAGGAAGTTTCAGGCTCACTGTTCCTTCAGCTTTCAGAAGTTTACAACTATATCGACCGTTATAACAACCTAAATTCAAAATTTGAAGGGCTTCACAGAATTGACAGCCGTGATTACCCGGAAACCGCAATCAGAGAAGCGCTTTTAAACAGTCTTGTCCACCGCGATTATTCTTACAGCGCAAGCACCCTTGTAAGCATTTACTCAGACCGAATTGAAATTGTTTCCATTGGCGGACTTTTGCAGGGAGTTTCGCTTGAGGATGTAAAAATGGGGCTTTCGGTATGCCGCAACAAAAAACTTGCAGACATTTTTTACCGCCTCACACTGATAGAATCATACGGCACTGGATTAAGAAAAATCATGAATTCATACAGCAGCTGCGAAAGAAAACCTGAGATGCTGGTCACTCAAAACGCATTTAAAATAATCCTCCCGAACAAAAATTCAGCCCTTCAGAAAACTGTCGCATCTGGATTTATTACTAATGAAGAACTGATTTTAAAATATGCGGGGGAACACGAATCCTTCAGTCGGTCAGAAATTGACGCTTTGCTCAAAACGAGTCCTGCTACATCAAACAGAATATTAAAGAAACTCCTTGCAAAAAACAAACTGCTTGCACGGGGCAACGGCAAGGCATTAAGATATTTTATTGAGAGAAGATGATTATGGGCCACACACAGACTGTTGAAGAGCTTGAACGCATCATAGAAAATTACATTACATTTTTTATTGTCTTTGACATTTTGTTTTTTGTGATGATTTTTGTAAGCGTTCTGCTTTTAATCCGCTTTTTTAAGTCAAAGAAAAGCTTAAAGGACTCTAACGAATATCTTGTTTATACAATTCGAGGTCAGGAAGAAGAAAGGGCAAGAATAGCTCGCGAGCTTCACGACACTGTTGCACAGGACTTGCGTTACTGCAAAAATCTTCTTGAAAAAAATGAAACGGCAGTAAACATAAGCGAGGCAGTTCAAATTCTTGAAAAGTCATTATCGCAGGTTCGGCTCATCAGCTACAATCTTTCGCCTGCTGATATTACAAAAAAAGATTTAAAGTCCAATCTTGTAAATCTTTGTGCTTCCGTTTCTCAAACCTGCAGCGTAAAATTCCGCCTTTCAATGCTGGACGACACAGACACTTCTTTTCTGGATGAAAATGATATTTTGAATATTTACCGTATTGCCCAGGAATCCTTTACAAACATCATAAAACATTCAAAGGCCGAAGAAGCGGTAATTCTGATTCGTAATTCATGCGAAAATGAAGAGAAGGGGCTTTATATTTTTATAACTGATGACGGCTGCGGTTTTGATTATGATGCACAGCGTTACGGAAATTCCGGCTTTACGAGGCTTGGAGCTTCAAAGCATTTTGGACTTATGGGAATGGAAAAAAGAGCTCAGCTTATTGGGGCAGAATTTTCGGTTTCTTCTGCAGCGGACGAAGGAACTCAAATCAGAATTTTTAAAAGGAAAAAATAATTTATGGAAGGCGAAACAACATTTTTTGTAGTTGAAGACCACACTCTTACAAACAGGGGAATCCGCGAGCTGATTCAGGAGCAGGGCGGATATTCCTGCATAGGCTATGCTTTTTCAAAATCAGAAAGCCTTGAAAAATTAACTGAGCTTTCAAAAGAAGGAAAACTCCCCGACATTCTTATCCTTGATTTGTTTTTAGGCGACGAAAGCGGACTTGATATTTTGCGGGAGGTAAAGGCAAATCTTCCTTCTGTAAAAGTAATTGTCTATTCTATGTTTGCAAAGCCTGGAATTGTTTCCCTTGCCCTTGAAGGAGGTGCGGACGCTTTTGTGCTGAAGTCTGCCCCAGAAAGTGAGCTTTTTACGGCAATTAAAACAGTTCTTGGCGGAGAGACTTATGTTCAGCAGACCCTGGTTTCCCCGCTTTTTACCTATCGCACAATCTTTGACGGACTTACCCGACAGGAGCAGGTAGTTTTTAAAAAACTGATTGAGCGGAAAAGCCGTTCTCAGATTGCAAAAGAGATGAATATTGTTGAACGTTCGGTAGACAATTATTTTACCCGCATTTATGAAAAAACAGGCTGCAAGAATCATGAGGATTTTATCAGGAAGTTTGGTGAATAGGGGTAGTAAGCGTTAGGGTTGTAGGGGCGACGAAGCCGTTCGGCAGCACGATGCAAAGGAAGGCCACAAAATTGATGCCATAAAAAATTAAGATAAGGCAAGCTTCTGCGTTTACGATTCGGGCTACCGCAAGGAAGGCGAATGGGCGCTGAACATCAACAGCTTAATCGTCTTTGGAAAAATCCGCCTTGTTACTGACCCGGAGCTTACCTGAAAATCTGCACAAAGCTGGTTCAATAGTTTACAGACGACCAGGAATATCTTGAAAAGGAACTGGCAAACGCCCTTCCCTGCGTTCAGTGCTTTGAGCTTGAAATTGAGCACATGACTGGAAAGCTGGTGAATGAGTCTTAGGAGCAATATCGTTAACTATTACTTAAAAATCCTCTTTCCATCTCAAAGACCTTTCTGCATTTTTCAGGGAAAATGGTTTCGTGCCTCTGGATTTTTTCTTCAGGATTATAAAGTGTCCATGGCCAGTCGATTTTGGAATAATCCTTGAGCTGAAGTGTGTTTCCAGACACAAAAGTTTCAGCAGGACCTACAAAACGCGTTAAAGTATTTTTATAGTTTTCTACAAGTCCTGTGTACATTATGCCAGGAGCGTTGCTGGTCATTATAAAGAAGACCGGAATGGGGTGGTCATTGCAGCAGGGATTTTCAACATTGTATGTGAGATTCTAGAAAATCAGCCTTTCATATAATGCATGTAAAGAATCAGTTATTTCAGAAAGATAATTTGGAGAACCGATAATAAAAGCCTCTGCTTCCCAGATTGCATCCAGAACAGAGGTAAGTCCGTCTCTGCAGATACAGTGTCCCTTAAACTTTTCCCTCTTACACCCAAAGCAGGAAATACAGCCGGTGCATTTAGAATAAAAATAGACCAACTTTAAGAGAGATTTTCTGAAAATATTTATACAGGAAAAAATGATAAACAGAACTTACGATAATGACTTCAAGTTGGAGTGTGAAAAATATTGCGAAGAACATCTGGACAAGCGAAGGTTTCATGTATCTTTCTGCAATCATGGATTCATTCTCACTGTGACTTTACTTCACCAAACGAATATAAAGCTCAGGTTCAGAACAAGAATTCTGCTGTGCAATATAAAAAGGCAGCTTAAATCTCAAGTTCGATTGGACTATTTATTGACAGAAGAGTAATTTTTATTTATGTCTTTTTTTAGAGGAGCAGATCAAAAAAAACAAATTTTTTTTACTATGTCATTCTATGACACATTTATATGATTAAATTAGAATTATAGATGTATAATAAAAATTAAGAATTAGGAGCTATAAAATGAATGTTATCGAAAATTTCTGCGGTAAGGAAAATGGTTATTCAAAATCTATTACATTACGAAACAGATTAATTCCAATTGGAAGAACACAAGAAAATTTAGAGAAATTAGATATGCTTTCTAACGACAGAAAACGTGCAGCATCTTACCAAGAAGTAAAGAAATTGATTGATGAATTTCATCGTTCGTTTATTCAGGATGTTCTTTCAAATGCAAATTTTGAATGGGGACCATTATACGATGAATTCGATTTATATCAGAGTAAAAATGATAAGGCTGAAAAAGAAAAAATAAAACCAGATTTACAAAAACTTCAATCATTAATGCGTACAAAAGTAGTTAAAAAGTTCACATCCGATGAACGATTCAAAAAACTATTTGCAAAAGAATTACTTTCTGAACTTTTACCAGAAATTATAAAATCGGCTGATCCAACTACAATTTCCAATAAGGAAGAGGCTCTTAAATCTTTTGATAAATTCAGCACTTACTTTACAGGTTTCCATGAAAATAGAAAAAATCTCTATAGCGAAGAAGAAAAATCTACTGCAATCAGTTATCGAATTGTAAATGAAAACTTTCCCAAATTTTATTCAAATGTAAAACTATTTGAAAAATTAGAAAAAGAATTTCCTTCCATAATTTCTGATACTGAAGAATCTCACAAAACTATTCTTAATGGTAAAAAACTAAAAGACATTTTTAATCCAGATGCATTCAATGAATGCCTGACACAAACTGGAATTGATTTTTACAACACAATTATTGGTGGAGTTTTTGGAGAAGCCGGGACTCAAAAACAAGGACTTAATGAAAAAATCAATCTTACAAGACAAAAATTGCCAGATACAGAAAAAAACAAGCTGCGTGGTAAAATGGTAGTTTTGTTTAAACAAATTTTAAGTGATAGAGAAACTGCTTCTTTTATTCCTGTTGGATTTGAAAATAATGAAGAAGTTTATGAGTCCATTAAAACCTTCAAGAAAGAAGTAGTTGATACAGTCTGTACTCTTATAAAAGATACTTTCACTTCTGAAAACGATTACAATATTTCAGAAATTTTTGTTCCTGCCAAAAACCTTACAGCCTTTTCTTTAAGCATTTTTGGTCATTGGTCTATTCTTAGTGAGGGATTATTTTATCTCGAAGAAGAAAAAAACAAAAAAGCTTTAACAGAAACTCAGATCGAAAAAATCAGAAAAGAAATTGCAAAAAAAGATTACAGTCTTTCTGAATTGCAGGAAGCTTACGAAAAATACTGTGAACGAAACGATGAACAGGTTTGTATTACCGTAAAAAAATATTTTTCTTTAATGGAGCTCCAGCAAGTTGAAAATACAAAAGAAAAAGCTGATGTTATGCTGCTTTCAAAATTAAATACTGCATACGCAAAAATTGATTTTGAAGAACATAAAAATCTTCAGCAGGAAAAAAATGCTGCAACTCCAATAAAAGAATTTCTTGATGAAGTTTTGAATCTATATCATTACCTGAAACTTGTAGATTATCGCGGAGAAGAAGAAAAAGACACATCGTTCTATTCAAAATTTGATGAAATCATTGAAAAGCTGGAAGGAATTACAGCTCTTTATAACAAGGTTAGAAATTTTGTTACAAAGAAACCTGGTGAAGTTAAAAAATTCAAATTGAATTTTGATTGTCCAACTCTTGCTAACGGTTGGGATGAAAATAAAGAATCTGCAAATGATGCAATTCTTTTGCGTAAAGATGGAAAGTATTATCTTGGAATTTTTAATCCCAAAGATAAACCTAAGTTCCCAAAAGAAGAATACAGTAATGAAGATTGTTACGAAAAAATGATTTACAAATTACTTCCTGGACCAAATAAAATGCTTCCAAAAGTTTTCTTCTCAACAAAAGGTCAGGAAACTTTCCTTCCTCCAAAGGATTTGTTATTAGGTTATGAAGAAGGAAAACACAAAAAAGGTGATGCTTTTGATAAAGACTTCATGAAAAAACTTATAGATTGGGATAAGAATGCCCTAAATATTCATGAAGACTGGAAACATTTCGATTTCAAATTCTCTCCAACAGAAAATTACAAAGATATGAGTGATTTCTACAAAGAAGTTGAATTACAAGGATATAAAATCACATTTCAGAAAATTTCATCTTCCAAAATAGATTCTCTCGTAGATTCAGGCAAACTTTTCCTTTTCCAAATTTACAACAAAGACTTTGCAGAAAAATCATCTGGAAAGAAAAATCTTCATACTCTGTATTGGGAAAATCTTTTTAGTGAAGAAAACCTCAATGATATCTGCTTAAAACTTAATGGCGAAGTAGAACTTTTCTACCGTCCTGCAAACGAAAATATAAAAATTGTAAAACACGAAAAAGGTTCTATGCTTGTAAACCGAACAACAACAGATAGAAAATCAATTCCAGAAGAAATTTATCAGGAAATCTATCAGTTTAAAAATAAGATGATTTCTGAACTTTCTAAAGAGGCAAAAGAATTACTTGATTCTGGAACAGTTGTTTGTAAAGAAGCAAAACACGAAATTACAAAGGACAAACACTTCACAGAAGATACATATCTTTTCCATTGTCCAATCACCATAAACTTTAAGGCCCCAGAAATTACTGGAAGAAAATTCAATGATCGAGTTTTAGAAGTTCTAAAAGCAAATCCTGATGTAAAAATCATCGGCCTTGACCGTGGTGAACGCCATTTGATTTATCTTTCACTTATAAATCAAAAAGGTGAAATTGAATTACAAAAAACTTTGAATCTTGTAGAACAGGTTCGTAACGATAAAACTGTAAAAGTAAACTATCAGGAAAAACTTGTTCAAAAAGAAGGTGACAGAGATAAAGCCCGCAAAAACTGGCAGACAATTGGAAATATTAAGGAACTTAAGGAAGGTTATCTTTCTAATATTGTTCACGAAATTGCAGAGCTCATGGTCAAAAATAATGCTATTGTTGTAATGGAAGATTTAAATTTCGGCTTTAAGCGTGGACGCTTTGCAGTTGAGCGTCAGGTTTATCAGAAATTTGAAAACATGCTTATTGAAAAACTGAATTATCTTGTTTTCAAAGATAAAGCTGTTACTGAACCAGGTGGAGTTTTGAATGCTTATCAACTGACAGATAAATCGGCAAATGTTAGTGATGTTTACAAACAATGCGGATGGCTTTTCTATATTCCTGCAGCATATACTTCCAAAATTGATCCAAAAACTGGATTTGCAAATTTGTTTAACACATCAGGCCTTACAAATGTTGAAAAGAAAAAAGAATTCTTTGATAAATTTGAAGGAATTAGATACGACTCAAAAGAAGATTGTTTTGTATTCTCTGTAGATTATTCAAAACTTGGGAACAATGCGGATTATCTGAAAAAATGGGAAATCTACACACGAGGAGAGCGAATTGCTTATAATCGCAAAGAAAATAAAACCTTCACTGTAAATCCAACTGAAAACCTTAAAAAGAAGTTTGATGAATTTGGAGTAAACTGGCATAACGAAGAAAACTTTATTGATTCTCTTCAAACTATTCAGGCAGAAAAAACAAATGCCTCTTTCTTTGATGAATTGTTAAGATCTTTCAACTCTACTCTCCAGATGCGAAACTCTATTCCAAACAGTGAAATTGATTACCTGATTTCTCCTGTAAAAGCAGAAGATGGAACTTTCTTTGACAGCCGCGAACAGCTTGTGCTTGGTAAAAATACCAAACTCCCAATTGATGCCGATGCCAACGGAGCTTACCACATTGCTTTAAAAGGTTTGTATCTTTTACAGAATGATTTCAATAGAAATGAAAAAGGCGTCATTCAGAATATATCCAACGCCGACTGGTTCCGTTTTGTTCAAGAAAAAGAATACAGAC
>SAMEA3663224__coassemble_370_pt1 | contig 12086 bp, 11 predicted proteins | sample SAMEA3663224__metabat2_low_PE_008 | metagenome-assembled genome bin SAMEA3663224 (sample SAMEA3663224) | pig gut metagenome | biome: pig gut; feature: pig-associated habitat; material: faeces | place: China | collected 2013
AAAAAATGTTGCAATTTCTGACAGAAAACTGGGGAATTATTCTTTACAAGTTACCCTTGATTTTTTGAGGTGATTTTTTGAGGTCTATTATGGACAAAATCCCTTGCGGATGACATAAAACATTTCTTGTGTTTTTTTGTTATTGATAATAAAATTTTGTAATAAACAAAAAAGCTAGTGAATGTTTAAATATTTTTTATTGCATGTTTAGTATATTTATGAAAAAATTTTTATATCGTAAAAGTCATTATAAGGAAAATTGTATGAAAAAAGTAATGACAAGCTTATCAATGTTAGTTTTTGTTTTAGTTTTAAATTCTTGCAATGCTGACTCTAAATCTGGAGCTGGTAGTGCTATTGTGCATTCTTTTCCAGATAATCCAGATTCCTTTTCTACTGCTAGTACAGGATTCCGCGTAGTTCGTTCTAGGGATTAAGAGAACTTTATTGTGAAACAGAAAAAATGCAAGCAAGCTCGCAAGAACTATTCTCGTTTAAGAAGGTTTATAAAGCAGGGCGGCCAACCGCCCTGCACTATAAAATTATTTTTTCATAAGATATTCAGCCACCGCTTCGTACGCCGGAATTGAAAGGGGATCGATGTATTTGTTTGAAGCAAAATGGGTTGAAGCAAACCGCGCAATCACCATTTCCGCCGCAGGGTCGATGTATATTGCCTGTCCGTGAACACCTCGCGCCATGTATGCTCCGTGGGAATTGTTTGTTATCCACCACATATTGTGGTAGCTCCAGCCTTTTAACTTTGTATAGTCGCTTTTTGCAAACGCCGCCTTGTATTCTTCGGAAGAACCGCCAGAAGCTATGTCTTTTACAGCTTTTTCAGGTATAATCTGCTTTCCGTTCAATTTGCCGCCGTTACGCATCATCTCGCCGAACATTGCCATATCACGCAAGTTAAGGTCAAATCCACCGCCAGCAAATGCTATTCCGGAAGGATCCAGCTGATAGTAACCGTCATAATGGGCGCCTAAAGGCTTCCAGATCATTTCAGAAACCATTTCCGCAAGCCCCTGTCCTGTTACGCGGGAGCAAATCCACGCCAAAAGCTCAGTGTTGATTGTCCTGTACCCGAATGCCTCTCCGTGCTCTGAATCAGGAAGTTTTTTTACAGTCGCAAGATATTCGTAATAGTTCTGCGGACCACGGTAATTTATGGGACGGAAAACATTTCCTGCGGCCGAGTAAGCCCAGATTTCCGCATTAGGATCGTTGTAGTCCTCGCTGTACTTTATGGCGGTTGTCATGTCCATAACCTGGCGGACAGTGGCATCTGCATAACCAGAATTCTTTAATTCAGGAATATAGTCCGTTACTTTATTAGAAGGATCAAGCTTTCCTTCCGCGGCAAGAATAGAAGCCACCGTTCCTGTAAACGACTTGCTTACCGACATAGCCGCGTGAAGACCGTCCGGCTTTAGTCCCGCAGGATATTTTTCGTAGACGATTTTTCCCTTATGCATGACGATGATTCCGTCTGTGTAGTTCGCATCCAGGGACTCTTCAAAAGTCATTGTCCTGTCGGAATCCCAGGGAGTAAAAGTAACACTGTCAATTTTAGGGTCAAGTTTTTGCTTCACCGAATACTTTTTGCCGCTTCCAGAAGAAACATTGCGTGTCGGATAAAATTCCCTTATATGATTTACACTGTAGCGCAGAGCCGGAAATTCAAAAAAAGAACCGTCAGAAGCATGCAGCGTTTTTTCCTGCGCAGGCGGAAATCCCTGCATCCAGCCCATTGAACCGGGCAACGTTTTCTGAGCGTCAGGAAATTCCTCCGCAAAACCAGCCGCGCCAGCCATTCCAACCAAAGCAAGCGCTCCAAAAGAAACAAGAGTTTTTTTCATAACTGCCTCCTTTAAAAATCAGATACTAAAAATATAATCATAAAACATATTACAGGCAAATTTTACCACGCATAAAATCCCTTACGAATTCCCTGCATAAAATCCCTTACGAATAACACGAAAGCTCATTTTTTCGCAGGATTATCCTGATTCAACTTTATCCCTCATGAATTGTAACTTGTATGCAAGACGTTTTTTTATTATTATGAAACGGCAGTAGTACTTATGAATGGTCGAAACACCCACTTTATCCGGCATTCAGGCACAAATTCAGGCGGAATTTCATAAAATTCACCGCTGATGCTGTTTTTACGGGAGAAAACTATGAAAAGAACATATTTCAACATGATCAGCGCAATTGTGCTGTCTGCAACACTTTTATCATTCTCTGCCTACGGTGAAAGCATATACAACTCCAACATGAACCAGCAGGAAATAAACAGAATTCTCCAGGGACAGACAGTCGTAAAATCCTCAAGCTACAAGGAAATGTGCGTAACATCCTCAAATCCTATGGTTCAATCCGTTCAGTCCCAGGTAAAAAAGCTTAAACCTGCCTATTTTGCAGAAATCATCAAGGAATATCCATACAAGGGAAACGAGAGCCTGATTGATGACTTTTCAAGACTGGTAATGGACGTACCAAGCTATGCAGGGATTCCATACTATTCAGAGAGAATTCAGACAACCTTCGATCTTTACAGCTGGACAAAGGTTCTCTCAACAACAAAAAGCGAAAACACAACAATAATAAATGCAGACATGAAGATGCGCCCCTTTGAGGTGATGAACACAAATATCACCGGAATCAATGGAAATGACTGCTTCTTCTATGAGTCAACAAATGCAAAGAAAATCAAATATGACGGAATTCCAATTGTCTCTGAGGGAAACATGAAGTCCTTCATAGTTGTTTTCAGGAATGGCGACAAATGGGTTCTCTACGGCATAGGAGCTGTAAAGGCACCTACAATAATCGGAATCAAAAGCAGAATTGAAACCTCGTTCATGAACCGAATAAAGGCATTCTGCTCCCATTACTGCGAAAAACTCCAGAATCTCAAGAAATAGGCTTACATTTTGAAAGAATTGACAAATCTTAATATGCTATTATAATTGATAGACACGTTTTTCACAACGTCTAAAAAACGGGAGCATATTTTGCCTAATATCAGCAACACAGAAACAATAACAGATATTGTCATACTGGCAGGAGGATTCGGAGAAAGACTCTGGCCTGCATCTACGGCTCTATGCCCAAAACAGTTCATTACCCTTTCAGACGGACTTTCATTCCTCCAGACTTCAATAATCAGGGCCGTATTGCTTGAACCTTCCGGAAAAATACTCATAGTCACAAGGCCTGAAATTGCAGAAACCATTGAAAGTCAGGTTTCCATGCTCAGGGAAAAAGTCACGGAAAAGGAATATGACAAGATAAGAAAGGATCTTTACATCGTCTGTGAACCCTGCTCCCGACACACATGTGCTCCAATACTCCTTTCATGCAAAATTGCAGAAATATTCGCACCGGCAGAAGAACACAGGATTCTTGTTCTTGCATCTGACCATGTGATTTCCCCTGCCAAAAACTTTGTCGAGGATGCCAGAAAAGCCGCATTCCACGCAAAAAAGGGAAAATTCGTGCTATTTGCAATTCCGCCTCTGTCTCCATCCACTGAATTCGGATATATAAAGGAAGGAAACTCCATTGACGCAAGCGGCAGCGTGTTTGAAATTGACTCCTTCAGGGAAAAGCCAGACTCAAAGACTGCCATGGAATACCTTGAAACAGGAAAATACACCTGGAACAGCGGAATGTTCCTGTTTGACTCAAAGGTCTTCCAGGAAGAAATAGAAAAATACGAAAAGGAAATGGCTTTCCAGTTCAAGTCCCTTGATGGTGAAAAGTCGGTTCCATATTCCGAATATGGCCAGGTAAAGATTATCCGTGAATGGAATGCCATGGATTGTGCATACAAAAACTGCAAGTCAATTGCAGTAGACAAGGCCGTTGCCGAGCGAACTACTCAGGCGGCTGCAGTCCGCGCTTCATTTTCCTGGAACGATGCAGGAAGCTGGGATGCCATATCATCATTGGATTCAGGAGATGAAGGCATATGTGTTGATGCCGGCGGAAACTACATTCTTTCTGACCTTCCCGTGTCAATATGCGGTGCAAGTAACCTGGTAGTCGTATGCAAGAATGGAAAGATTCTTGTCATGAAGAAAGGATCCTCAGAAAACATGAGGAAGCTTGTTGAACTGAACAAAACCAAGGATGTACTATAATGCAGGGTTTTGTTTCTCCTATTCAGGTTTTCAGGAATTTCATGATCTCAAACCCATTCAAATGGTGGATAATACTTGCTTCATTACTTATCAGTTCAATAATAATCCCTGTTGTAATCTGTATCTGCAGGAAAAAACACTGGTATGATACCTTGGACTCAAGAAAAGCCCATACCGGGAACATTCCACGCCTGGGCAGCATAGGTTTCGTGACGGCATTCATACTGACGGGCATATTCTACACCCTGCATGACAGGGCAATCTCGGCATCGTTCATTCCAATAGCTGTGGGTGGAGCCATAATATTTGCCTTCGGAATTATTGATGACTTTTTGAACCTGAGGGCAAGAAACAAGCTTTTCGTGCAGATTGTTGCAACGGTCATAGTTGTTGCATCCGGATTCAGGTTCAAATTCATTTTTGAATGGGAAATGCCGCTTTTCCTAAGCATTACATTAACATTCCTATGGATAATCGGAATAATCAATGCATACAACCTCATTGACGGCCTGGATGCACTTTGTGCAAGCCTTTCTTTCCTTGCACTGTTTACTTACAGCTTCATATTCCTTTTCTCGTCCGAAGGATCATCAGTAATTTGCCTGCTTCTGTGTGCGGCAATCCTCGGATTTCTTATCTACAACAAGCCTAAGGCAAAGATATTCATGGGTGACGGCGGAAGCCAGTTTCTTGGGTTCATGATAGCCACCCTTCCATTGTTTGAAACAACAAAAAACTACGAGCAGAACAAGTTCTTCATCATCCTGAACCTTGTATCAATTCCAATGATTGACTGCTTCGCTGCCATCTGGAGAAGGCTCAGGGACCACAAGGGAATAATGTCTCCGGACAAGAAGCACCTGCACCATAAGCTTTTGAACATTGGATTCACCAAGACTTCTGCAGTTGTGTTCCTTGACATCATACAAATTCTCATCTGCATCAGCGTGATTTTGTCCATGGCACTGAAAGTAACAAGAGCAAAGTTACTTCTGTCGGCCACATTTATCATGATGCTAGTATTTTTTACCGTAATTCACTATAATAACCGCAGGAAAATGCAGCAGGCTTCTTAAAAATCTCAGCTCTGTTGCCATTATCCAAGAACAGTGATATTTCAATCCACAAATCCTGCATGAATTCCACTTATGCATGCAGTATGATTTAATTTATTATCACGGAGGAAAACATGAAAGGAATAATTCTTGCCGGGGGATCAGGAACAAGGCTGTACCCTATCACAAAGGCAGTTTCAAAGCAGATTCTTCCACTCTACGACAAGCCAATGGTTTACTATCCTCTCAGCGTTCTGATGCTTTCAGGAATAAGAGAAGTGCTCATTATTTCCACTCCAAGGGACATAAGTCTTTTCAAGGAGCTTTTCGGCGACGGAAAATGGCTGGGAATGAAATTCGACTATGCAGTTCAGGACAAGCCAAGAGGACTTGCAGACGCCTTCATCGTCGGTGAAAAATTCATCGGGAATGACAGTGTTGCACTCGTTCTGGGCGACAATATTTTCTACGGCCAGTCCTTCACCCAAACCCTCAGGAATGCACGGCAGAAAATAGACAATTCAAAGGGTGCCGTTATTTTCGGATATTTCGTAAAGGATCCAACGGCATACGGTGTAGTTGAATTCTCAGAAGAAGGAAAGGTTCTGGGAATCGAGGAAAAACCGGAAAACCCAAAGTCAAACTATGCGGTTCCGGGACTTTATTTCTATGACAACTCAGTCGTTGAAATAGCAAAGAACGTAAAGCCTAGCGCACGGGGTGAAATTGAGATTACTGCAGTAAACAATGCTTATCTTGAAAAGAAGCAGCTCAATGTGGAGCTTCTCGGACGCGGAATGGCCTGGCTTGACACCGGAACATACGATGGTCTTCTTGAGGCATCCAACTTCATTGCAACCATACAGAAAAGACAGGGAATGTATGTTTCATGCATCGAGGAAATTGCCTATAGCAACGGATGGATCACAAAGGAAGAAATTCTTGCTCTTGCAAAAACATACAAGACTGAATACGGTCGATATCTTGAATATATTACGGAGATAAAATAAATGGCATTTGAATTCAAAAAATGCGTCTCAGAAGACGGAGTTGAATTTTCCGGTCTCTACGAAATACAGCCTAAGGTATTTGGGGACAGTCGAGGATATTTCTTTGAATGCTACAGTGAAAGGGACTTTTTTGAAGCCGGGCTCAAGATGAGATTTGTGCAGGACAATCAGTCTTCAAGTTCCAGGGGTGTTCTGCGGGGCCTCCACTTCCAGAAACACAATCCTCAAGGAAAACTTGTTCGCGCAGTTGAGGGAAAAGTCTACGATGTTGCAGTTGACTTGAGAAAGGGATCAAAGACTTTCGGCAAATACTACGGCGTCATTCTTGACAGCGAAAATCAGAACCAGTTCTATATTCCTGAGGGATTTGCCCACGGATTCTATGTAATTTCAGAAAAGGCAGTCTTTGCCTACAAGTGCACCAACTTCTACCATCCTGAAGATGAAGGCGGACTTATGTGGGATGACAAGACTATTGCAATTGACTGGAAAAAAATCTCAGGAACAGTCGAGCCGCTTCTGTCTGAAAAAGACAAGAAACACCCTGCTTTTGATCTTGGCAAGGATTATTTTGATATTAATGCAAGTTGGATTGGAGAATAGAAAATGATTTGGTTAATTGGCAGCAAAGGTATGCTTGGAAGTGAAATTGCCAAACAGCTCACAGAAAACAAAATCAGCTGGATAGGCACAGACATGGATGTTGACATCACAGATCCTGTGGCCCTTGAGAAATTCACGATGAAACACGGCTCATCATCCGGAAGAACAGGACTTTCTGTAAGCAAGGGATCTGTACCTGATAAGATTACCTGGGTAATCAACTGTGCTGCATACACGGCAGTAGACAAGGCAGAGGATGACACGGAACTTGCAAAGAAGCTCAACGAAGACGGCCCAATGAACATAGCACGCATCACAAGACAGCTGGGAGCAAAGCTCATCCATATCTCAACAGACTATGTTTTTGATGGAAGTGGATCTGTACCATACACGGAAGAAACAGAAAAGTGCCCTAAAAGTGTCTATGGAATTACAAAGGCAAATGGCGAGGATGCTGTTGCAAAGGAAATGACTCAGTACTACATCCTCAGAACAGCCTGGCTCTATGGATTTGACGGAAAGAATTTCGTATACACAATGACAAAGGCAATGAATTCAAGGCCAGAGGTAAAGGTTGTTGCAGACCAGAAAGGAACTCCAACCTGCGCTGTGGACCTGGCAAGTGCAATCATAAAAATCATCACAACATCCCAGAAGGCAAAGTCTCTCTTCGGAAAGAACTCTGCTCTTCCCTATGGTATATACCACTTCACAAATCTTGGTGAGACAACCTGGTATGATTTTACAAGAAAAATCTATGAATTCGGAAAGAAATATTCCAGAATCACCCAGGATTGCACAATCAATCCCTGTACAACAGAAGAATATCCAACAAAGGCAACTCGACCTGCATATTCCGTATTGAGCAAGGACAAGATTATGTCTCTTCTAAAATTCAAGATTCCTGCATGGGAAGACAGCCTTGAAAAATTCATCAAGTCCAACAGATTTGAACCTAAATAACCGCTGGTCACATTAAACTTGATAAGAGGAAAAAAATGACAAGAAAGATTAAGAATGTTTTGATTACAGGTGGAGCCGGATTTATCGGTGCAAATTTCATAAACTACCTTTTCAACAAAAGTGCAACAGGCTCCAAGGAATTCATGGATTCCGGATTCACGGGAAATGTTGTTAATGTTGACTGCCTTACGTATGCAGGAAACCCCTACAATCTTACTGAAGTTGAAAAGGAATTCGGCGGAAAAAGATATTTCTTCGAAAAGATTGATATCTGTGACAGAGCCCAGATTGAGAGAATATTCAAGCAGTATGACATCGATACTGTAGTTCACTTTGCTGCAGAAAGCCATGTAGACAGATCAATTCTTGGACCAGAAGCATTCATCAAGACAAATGTAATGGGAACATACACGCTTCTCGACGTTGCCAGAAAATACTGGAATGTATCTCTTGATAATCCCCGTGATGACGTTCTTTTCCATCACATTTCAACAGATGAAGTATATGGTTCCCTTGGGGAAACCGGATACTTTACTGAAACGACACCTTATGACCCAAGAAGTCCATACTCATCAAGCAAGGCAAGCTCTGACCACATTGTCATGGCCTACTTCCACACATATGGACTTCCAATAACTCTTTCAAACTGCACCAACAACTATGGACCATACCAGTTCCCGGAAAAACTCATTCCTCTCATGGTAACAAACATGAAAGAAGGAAAGAATCTCCCAGTCTACGGAGAAGGAAAAAACATACGCGACTGGATTTATGTTGAAGACCATAACAGAGCCGTATGGCAGATTGTAAACTCCGGAAAAACCGGTGAAAAATACAATATCGGCGGTGAAAACGAATGGCAGAACATCAAGCTTCTGGACAAGCTCATTGAACTCACATCAAGTGAAGCCGGTCTAGACGAAAATAAAGTACGAAAGACAATCGTTCACGTAAAGGACAGACCAGGACACGATGCCCGATATGCAATCGACTGCTCAAAAATCAAAAACGAGCTCAAATGGGAAAGAAAAATGACATTCGAGCAGGGACTCAAGATGACTGTAAAATGGTATCTTGAAAACAAGGCTTGGATTGACAACATTAAGTCTGGTGACTACCTCAACTGGATTGAGAAAAACTACAGCGCAAGATAATGTCTGATACAATCACCATCACAGCAGAAAAAATGGTTTTCGGCGGAGACTGCATAGGAAAATTCAACGGGAAGACTGTTTTTGTACCCTATGCAATTCCAGGCGAAAAGCTTGAAGTTGAAATCACTCGAGATGAACGAGATTACTGCGTCGCTTCCATAGTAAACGTCCTTGAAAAATCTCCACACAGAGTAATGCCATTCTGCAGCCTTTACGGCAAGTGTGGCGGTTGCAACATGCAGCACATTGACCAGGAATATCAGGCTGAGCTTCGGGCACAAATTCTCAGGGATGCCTTTGAACGAGAGGGCGTAACTGTCGGAGAAATTGAAGTAATCAGGGATACAGACAAAGGATACAGATCAAGGTTCCAGTTCCATAATGGTGGCCTCATGGGAAAAAGAAGCAATGAAATCATTCCAATTGAAAGCTGCCCCTGTGCAACAGATGAAATCAATCACTATCTTTCCGAAATTCCCTTTGACAACAGACCAGAAGGTCGTGTACACGTATTCGGAAGCTCAAGAATCTCCTCAATTCCAGAAGGCTATGACAAGATTGTGATTGCAGAAATACCTGAAGAAGAAAGGAAAAAAAAAGAGAAAGCAAGAAAGCAGATGACAACTCCCGGAGGAAGCAAGCTAAAGAAACAGAAAAAGATCAAGGCCCGTTACTCTGGTACAGTATCTGATGCCATGACAAGCTGTACAGTTTCACTTCTCGGCAAGAATCTCACATTTGATGTTCAGGGCTTTTTTCAGTCAAACCTTGGACTCCTTGAAAAAGCCATCCCTCTCATTATTGAAGGACTTGAAGGAAAGAATGTGCTGGACATGTACTCAGGAAGCGGAACATTCTCAGTATTCCTTGCTGATAAATTTGAAAACGTCACATTGGTTGAGCACAACAAAAATGCCATCGTATATGCAGAACAAAACATGGCAGGAAAAAAACACGAAAGCTACGGATTGTCCGGGGAAGTATGGATCAAATATCACTCAGAAAACTGCATGAAGACATCCGGCAAATTCGATGCATGCGTCATTGACCCCCCACGAAGCGGAATGGAAAAATCAGTATGCCAGTGGCTGCAGAAGTCCGGGATTCCAAGCATCAGAAGCCTTTCCTGTGATATTGCCACCCATGCAAGAGACATTAAATTTCTTTCAAGATCAGGATATGAGCTGAAAAAACTCTACCTTCTTGATTTCTATCCACAGACATGCCACATTGAAAGCCTGGCAATTCTCGAAAAACGTGATTAGCATGAGTATAACTAACGTTCGTTTATATAAAAAAATATACATACTAACGTTTATTCTGGCTTTGTTTGCCGTTTTTTCAGCATTCTCCCAGAATCAACCGGATAAAAAAGGTGAAAAGGCTTTCGAAAGAACAATCCAGCTGGAAGAAAGGGATCCAGACCTTGTTTCAGTTTTAGGAGCCACGGTAATATGCCAGCCCATAAGAACCAGCTATGGATATGCGGCTGTCGGTGAAGGAAAGCAGCTTTACGGATTCACCAGCGAAGGTAATCTTTTGTGGCAAAGATCCTTTTACGGAACACTAAAGCCCTACCTTACAATCGGTCCTCAGGACATGATGTACATGATCACAAAGAATTCCTATCTCAACATGATGAATTCTTCAGGACTTGTGCTTTGGTCCACAAAACTTCCATTTGAAGCAATAGACGCTCCCTTTACGGGACGGGACGGCAGAGTCTTTGTAAGGGGCCGCCATAACATTGCCTGCTTCGGACTTGACGGAATAATGAGATGGAACATCAAGACAGAAATGCAGAATGCCCTCATAAAACCACAGGAACTAAACGACGGATCATATCTCATTTTCCTTGCAAAAAACCATAATTCCAAGACTCATGCCCAGATAATGAGTCCCTTCGGAAGCAAGCTGGCTGAAGAAATTGAATTTGCAGGAACTGTCAGTGACGCTGCATCATGCACTGATGGTGTTCTTCTTTCTTTCACGGACGGAGCCTGCGGACTTTGTTCAGTGAAGGATGGATCTGCAGTCTCACAGTGGACTCTTTCCGCTCAAAAAAGCCAAATGTCCGAAGCTGCAAAAATTCTTACCGACTGCCAGGCAGGACTTTGTGCCTTCGTGTGGGGAAAACCGGCAACAGTAACTTACATTGAGACTGCAACTGGGAAAATACGCGATTCATTCCAGACACCCATTGCAAACGCCCAGACAACCAGATTTATGGGACATACGGTACAGGGACTTGCCATCTGTGATTCCACAAAGGGAGAATGCTACACCATTTCAGGCTCAAAACAATGGAGCGTAAAATTCAATCCCAAGCGGAAATGGAATTTTGTCTATGCAACAGATTCAGGCTATCTATGCTTCTGCCTGAATGATTGGATTCTTGAGGCATACAGGACTAAGGCAAACCTTTCAGGAACAAAATCATCATCCTTTACTGAAAAAAAGACAAGAAACTATCCATACCCTCCATGCAGCAAGACATCAAGCACATTCCTTGGACCGGCAATTGATGAAAAGACACAAAAAGAAATACTGGCAGGACTTTCCAAGGGTGGATACGGCGAAAAGGAAATACAGTGGATGAGCCTGATTCAAAGTGAGCTCAACCATCTTTATTCTGACTGGACCATGACTGCAAGAATCAGCGGTGAGGAAAAGCCGTATTTCAGGCAGAACATCGAATACACACAGACAGTTATAGACATTGCATCATCAGTGGGAATTTCATTTGAGAGGAAAAAAATTGCAACCCTGCTGAAAAAAGCAGAGGATCAGTCAATGAAAATATGCCTCATCAGGGCATGCAAAAAACAGGCCTATGACCCGGACGGAGTTTTCCTTGACACCATGGAATACCTTATAAAAAACAGGGTACAGAACACAGATCTTTCAACACTGGATGAGATTTGTGATGCCGTGTATGAAATCTGCAGGTACATGGGACGACCAGTCTTCTTTGAAAAGGGCCAGGCTATTCTGGCATATCTCCTGTACCCGCAATATAACGAAAGAACCCGACAGAAAGCCAGGGAAACACTCAAGAAAATCAAGGAAAGCAAGCTCTAGTCTCCCCCCAGGGCTTCCGCATTATATATTTTTTACAACTTTTTCAAGGCATCCTTCGTGTTT
>SAMEA3663224__coassemble_384_pt1 | contig 11601 bp, 12 predicted proteins | sample SAMEA3663224__metabat2_low_PE_008 | metagenome-assembled genome bin SAMEA3663224 (sample SAMEA3663224) | pig gut metagenome | biome: pig gut; feature: pig-associated habitat; material: faeces | place: China | collected 2013
CTCCTTAAGAGTATCATTTTTTGTCAGCCATTTACACAGAAAATTTTACAAGGTCGAAATGATTTATAAAATCTTTGTATACTTTAGCGATAAGTCACTTTTTTGGGTACTTATCGCCGAAGTATAAGTATATTTTTTTCAACTATAACTGAAACAAATCATCCATAGTTACTTCAGATAGAATCATTCCGCTATATTTGTTTTGTTTTAGTCCATAAGTTGTTATAAAAGTATGCTGCAAAGCTTTTTTTGTATTTGTGACTTTCTTAAAAAGACTTGCCCGGTTTCTAAGAGTTTCTTCATAGGCATCGGTTATAGCATATTCGTCAGAAGAGTATTTTATTTCACAAATATTGATTACTTCGTCATTACGGTCTATGAGCATGTCTATTTGTCCTCCAGACCATTTTGCTCCATCTTTATCCACAAAACCTTTGCAACTCCAGGAATAGATACTGCTTAGTACACCCAAAATACTTAATTTTGATTTAATCTGTTTTATATGATGGAAGCATACCTGTTCAAAAGAATACCCAGCCCATGAATTCTTATGGCCAGTAAAGGCAAAGTTTGACCAGAAATTTTCGTTCTGACTGTTTCCCTTCTGAACGAAGTTCAAGTAAAAGAGTGTAAATAAATCCGTAAGCTGAAACAGGCTGTCCCGCTTTTCTTTTCCCATAGCATTATATTCACGGATAAAATCACATTGAGCTAAATTGGAAAGAATTTCTGTAAGAGTTCCGCCTTCTTTTATATGTGTTGTTTCTTTAATCTCTTCTCTGGATAATCCTTTCTTTTTTTCTGAAAGCGCTTCTACAACTTTTCTATAATTCTTTGAATCCTTAAACAGGGAACTGTAAACCAAAAGTCAAATTCTTCATTAAAGCATCCTTTGATAAGAAATGTCTTTCCAGCACGACAGCGGCCATATACAGAAAGTAATTCAGATTTATCTGATTCAAAACTCTCCAAAACCTGCTTAATTTCTGCTTTTCTACCAATTATTTTGTCCATAATTGTATTTTCTAGCATAACGATGAAAAAAGCATGGATTCTTCAGCGATAAGTCACTTTTTTTGATAGTTATCGCTGAGGAATAAGGGGGATTTATTACCACATAGCATCTAAAAGTTGTTGCTTTAATCCTGGATTCTTTTTTTCCATTTTTGGAATGTATTTGCCTATGTTTCTGATACTTTCTTCTATATCTGAATATGAAGCTGAAAAAACATGTGCAGAATATTTTATGTATCTCTCAAGATCTTCAAGAGATCTTTCAGTGCCATCTATTTGAAGCCACATGTTTTCTTGATAATAGAAAACCCTTGCGTTCAAAAGTTCAATCTGCTCGGACATTAATACCATGCGCTTGTTTTCAAGAGCTGACTTTTTCATGCCCATACCGACATCAGTTCCAATTGCTATTGCTAAACGGCCGATGCCGACAAAATTGACACGAAGAATAAAGTCTTTCCAGAAAGTTGGACTAGCTACTTGTCCGGCATTTTTTACAGCAGAACGAACCGCTGCATCTGCCAAATCTATTGCCATAAAAGTTCCACTTTCTATGGTCATCATTCGAACAATAGTGCGATTTTTAAACGGAATTACATTTCGCCAATTTACAGAATTCCAATCTCCATGTTCTTTATATTCAACAGCCAATCTTCTGATAAAATAAAAGCTCCGTACAAGTAAATCTCCTGCAATAACAGGAATAGCTTGTTTTCCTAACTGATCCAATGTTGCAATTTCAGCCCGTAAATCAAACCTTTCATTTCTGTACAATTCATCAACAATTCCTGGTAATGGAGTAAGATTAAGCGGGGGTATACTTGATAAATACTTAAACAAAGACATAAACAATCCAGGTATTCCCATACCTTCACGACCTTTGCCAGCAGAAGTGCTTGAACCTGCCATATCACTAACAAGGTGCCCCAACCAATTATTTGTTATCTCTAAAATTGTAATTATCGCCGGTACTTCTGCAAGAAATACAATTAGTTTTTGAATCGGTTTAGGAATCTTTTTGTCAATTTCTTCTTTCTTGTTTGATTTTAGTATATATAACAGCCATGTTAACAAGCCGGATAATGTAATTGGAAGCATTATCTGTAAAAACCATTTTTTTGCTTCATCTTTATCTTGGAATTTAGCAATCTGTAAAGACCATTTACCTTCTTTGTTGACAAAAATACCTACCCTAAATACCACGCTTATAATGGCAGCAAAGAGACCAATGACAGTAGGATGATGGGCAAAATCATCTAAATGGTGGGTGTCAGCTGTTACTTTTATACCAGCTCCACTCCATAAATTATCACTGGGAATTTCAAACTTCTCTTGAAGTTTCGTCAATGCACTTTCCAATGCACTTTTTGTGCCATTTGCAGCATCACGAGCTTTTCTTTCTTGATAGCCTTTTTCAAGACTTTCAGTGATTTTTCGTTTTATTTCTTCTTCTTTTTCTTTACTAAGTTTTTCTCCTCGTTTCGCAGCATTTTCCTTTGCTTTTTTTATTGCATTCCTGATATTATCATCTTTTCTTGCTTTTTCACCTTTTTTCTCAACGAATTCTTCAAAACTTTTGGTAACTTTTTCCTTGTTCTGTTCAAAATGCTCAACATCAAACTCCCCGACAAAGAATGAATCTATCATGCCACATAAAACACCGCTGGCAACAGCTACAGTATAATCCAACCAGTCGGCGTTATTTGTGAGCCTTTCTATTTCTGTGTTGAGCTTTGAAACTTCGTTATCGATAAGCTCTACACGCTTGTCGATATCTGATATGGCATCGCGGATTTCATTTTTATGAGATGATTGCAAATCTGACGGCGAAAATACCGGAAGAACTTCGTACTCCACGGTAAAATCATCATCAACAAGTTCTTGCTTATAGCTAACTAACGCTTCTTCTGAAACCATCTGTTTTTCTCCTTTGTTGGTTCTGACTTTTCTTCATCGTCTACATAAGCCGCAGAACTTTCATCTTTATCAGAGAACATTTCTTCTGTTTCATGTTTTTCTGATTCAGACTCTTTTTTCTGCAATTTATCAAGCTGCGCTTTAATATAAGCTTGAACTTGTTCCTTCTGCTTTTCGTTTTCAAGTTTAAGTTTTTCTATTTCTGCTTTTTGGTTTTTGCTCTGTAATTCAAGAGCTTCAATTGCAGATGCCTGATTCTTAAGCAGATCATTCTGTTCATGCACTTTTTCACTAAGCTTGTTATGCCTTGCCATCATATCCTGTTGTTCGTTGAGCTGCTGCATAACGGCAAGAACTTCGTATCTTGCAAAATCAGACAATTCTTGTTCTGATGCGCCTTTCATTTTCAATTCAAGCTGCCTGTAGACAGAACGGTTTGCAGCAACATTACTTATGCCAAGAGCAAAAAGCGCTTTTGTAGCTTCAATAATTCTTTCTTGAAGCATGGCAATTTTTGTAATTGCCTGTGTGTTTGTTTCTGTTGCAAGCGACTGTTCTTTTTGTGCGGCTTGCAATGCTTCTATCGCTTTCTTTTTCTTGCCAAATCCGGCTGATTTTTTTGAAGCCTCATCTGCAGCTGTCAATGCTTTATGTGCTCTGTCTCTTGCTTGTTCTGCTAATGCACATGTCTCTTTGTATTCTCTGTCGATTACGCAAATTGAATCGATTTTTTCATCAACATTGAGCTTTAAGGTCAAGTCTGATACAGAAGACTCTGGCAGAAGAGGATCTGAACTTTCACTTACAGAATATGAATCCTCTGTATATGGTGCTGCAACAACAACTTTTCGTTGTTTTCTTTCTATAATTTTCTGCTGATATATTTTCAAGCGAGATTCATCGTTATTTTCATTCTCAAAATCAAACATTTTTACCCCTCCTTTTCTGTTTCGATATTTCCCTCTGCTGTTATGGATTCTTCTGCTGTTAAAGTTTCATATCTTCATCAATATTATTCTTTTTGGAATCTGCAGACGCATTTTCTTCCAAAGTTTTCCAAGCCACAGCCATATCAGTTGTAGTGAGAGATGCATTTTCAGACAAATAATCACGCACTGTTTTTCCATTGGAATCCCTTGCATTAAGATTAGCACCGTTATCTATTAACATCTTAATAACAGCCGCATTCTGATTATTTTCACAGGCATACATCAAAGCTGTCTTTCCATTATCTGTTACAGAATTAATTTCATTTTTATATTTTAGCAGAGTAAGAAGGACGCCTGGATTAGGATTGCAAGATGCAAGCATTGTTACAGTAAGTCCTACCGAATTTGATTCAGAATTAGCTCCACGTAAGATTAAATCTTCCATTACAGCAGGATTAGGATTATAACGGGCTGCATACATTAAAGCTGTCCATTCATTACTATTCTTAATGTCTATGTTTGCGCCCTTATCAAGAAGATATTTTACAGTACGAACATCAAAACTACATTGTGCTGCATACATTAAAATAGTTTTATTATTCGTATTGCTATGATTTATATCATTAGTCAAATCTATACATTTTTGGATAATAGAAAAATCTGCATTGCGCTCAAGAAGTTTGATAAATGGCAGATTACCTTCTGAGTCTGTAACATTCCAATAAGAAACTGGCATTTTCGAAATAGCAAAATCAATAACTTCTATTCGAGAACTATCAATAGCATAATCAAAGAAATCTTTACCTGTTGAATCTTTTTCTTCTACTGATGCACCTTTCTCTATGAACAGTTTTACATTCTCAAGATCACCATCCTTCATAGCAATCAAAAGAGGAGTTGCATCATGCTGTGAAAAATCTTTGATGGGAAAGTATGTATTCTTTTCTAAATATTTACAGAATCCATCAATACCATTTTTATCATAAGAGGCTTGAGCTTTTGTGAATTCTTTTTCTTCTTGCGTATTTTTTTTGTTATTGCATGAAATGAAAGTGAAGGCAGCAAGTATAATTGTCATGTTGATTATACAACGAAATATTTTTGTGTCCATTAGAATTTCCCCTTGTTGAATTTTTCTGCCAATTCCTGATATTTAGTAGAAAGACCAAATAAGTGTTCTTTTAGAGATTCATCTATTTCAGAATCCTTCATGACATTCAATTGTTCTGAATTACTTCTTAATACAGGCACATATGGTTTCAGCATATTTGCAATTTCTGTAGTATCATTTTTAGACTTGCAGGCACTTATCGCATATTTCTCATATTCAGCTATATTTGCTTCGAAATCTGAAATGATACCTTTCTTTGCTTCAGTATCATCACCTAAAGAGTTCCATGTATTAAAAAATCTCTTGGGATTTAAGTCATCAAATTTCCTTCTGTATTCATCAATTGAAAGAGTTATGCGCAATAAATCAAATTCTTTTTCTGCCATCTCAAGAGCTTTACGTTGCAACATTTTCATATCAGAATTTTCTTGTGATTCATTAATTTCTTTATATATTTGTTTTATTTCATCACGATAAACATTACTACTTCCAACTCTTTTTAATCTGTTTGAATATTCTGCTTTATAGGTGTCTATTTTTTGATTTTTATCTGCTTCCTCTTTTTGTTTTGCAATTATTTCTTGTTTATTTTTTATAATAACTTTAACCAACAACCAACAAAGCAGAATTATTACAGCTACGGTAATTACAGCAGCAATATACGGAATTATAATTTTCAATCTTTCTGTTCGAGCATTTGTTTCTTCTAAAACCTGTTTTTTGTTTTCTTTTATCCAAGCTTTCATCTCAGATTCTTTTTGTTGCTCAATTTCTGTTATTTTCGCTTCATATTCTGCTACCAGTTTTTCTGTAATATCTCTGAGTTTTTTCTCATATTCAGAATCATATTCAACTGTAAATTTTTCTGCCAATTCTTTTGATATTGAATTGTTCAATTCTGCTGATAGCTTTTCATATTCATTGTTTCTAAGCTGCTCAATTTCATTTTCATAAATTTCTTGTTTTTGTCTTGCAAGAGCTTGATTAAGTTCTTTCTGAGCCTTTTCCCGTTCTTGACTAAGTTCTTGCTCAAAGTTAATTTTTGCTTGAGAAAGTTCTTCTTGATGCTTTTTCTGTTCTTCTAAGGATTTTTCTAGTTCTTGCGCCAGTTTTTGCTCAAAGTTATTTTTTACTTGAGAAAGTTCTTCTTGATGCTTTTTCTGCTCTTCTAAGGATTTTTCTAGTTCTTGCGCCAGTTTTTGCTCATATTTATTTTGAGTTTGAGTTAGATCCTCTTGACGGATATTTTTTTCTTCACTACGAATGATTTCTTCGCACCTGCGGATTGCTTCTTCATATTGAAGATAAATATCCTGAAAAACTTGAGTACTCTCATCATATGGAGGGATATTTGTTGGTGCATCAAAATTTACATCATATAAATCAGTAGATTGTGAGTATACATTCATGCAAATATACAATGCAAAGAGAATCAAGAATATTTTCTTCATTATTGGTCATCCCCTTTATAGCTCAAAAATAATGTCTTAACATTCATTAGTTTTTCCTGCCCTTGCTCTAATTCTCGTTTTTGTGAATCACTAAGCATTGTCAGTTTTGCTGCTAAATCCATATCAGCTTCTTTATCTGCATTTTGCATGTCTCTGATATTTTCTTCGATATCATGTGCTTCATTAAGATAGTTAATTTTTTCCTGGCCTTTAACATCTTTTGACAAATCAAGTAAGTATTGTTTACGTTTTCCGGCCTCTTCTATACTAGCAAGAAATTTTGCTTTACGATTTTCGCTTTGATGAATAAGGAATTCTATTTCAGCCCTCTTACTTTCAGAAATAAACTGAAGATAATTTGAAAACATTTCTTCTGTTGTTTCTATTGCTTTTATTTGTATCTGCTTATTTTTCTCCGCAAGTTCAAGTTCTTTTTCTGCATTTAGTTGCGAAATCTCTTTTTCATTCTGCATACGAGTAAGGATTTGCTCATGTTCCTTTTCTGCAGAATCAAGTTCAACCTTAGCCTGAAGTTTTGCCTGTTCAGTGCTTTCTTTTACTTCTTGTATTTTTATTTCTTTCTCATTCTGAGAACGAATTGCATATTGTTCATTCTCCTTTTCAGCATTGATTTTTATCTGCCGAGTTTTTTCCTCTTCTTGTTTTACTTTTAATTCTTTTTCTTCGCGAGCACGAATTTGATATTTCTCATTTTCCTTTGTAGCAAGATCTATCTGAGTCTGTCGTTCAATTTCAGCTGCTTTTATTTCTGCATCGGCTTTTATACGTTCTATTTCTTCCGCACTCTTTCTTTTCTCTGCTGCTTCTTTTTGTTCTGCGGCGATTCTTTGTTGTTCACGCCTATTCTGCTGTTCCTCTTTATTCCTAGCTTCGCGTTCCCTAGATTCGTTTGCTTCTCGCGCCATGTCTGCTTGGATTTCTGCCTGACGCTCTTGTGATGCCAGTTCGGCAGCTTGCATTCTTTCTTTATTTTTTCTTCCAAAAAGATCCATTTTTTTTGATACTCCATATTTCCTAAAAATATTTTATCATTTCCCCCACGACATCTACTGTCATGAGGTCACGATTCTCTATTATCTGTACATCTTCTCTGTACGTTGTAATTCTTCTTTCACTTCTTCCACCAGCTCCTCCGGTCCCAGAACCTTTACCGTATGCCCTTGTCCTAAAATAAAGCGCAGAAGTTCCTTCTTTTGAGTGGTTTTAAATTTGAGGTAAACACTTCCGTCTTCTCGTTCTTCAAGTGTCTGGTCTGAGTGCCAGATTCGGTTTGTGGCGTAGGTTGCAATTTCTTTATCAAACAGAAGCTCTACTTCAAGAGGTGTTTTATCACTAAGCCAGACACCCATTTCTGAATCGAAGTAATCTGAAGTCTTAAAATCTTTTGGTATGCTGAATTTCTGGTTAGTCATTACGGCGTTTTTCATTCTGCCAAAAGAAAAAATACGGACATCGCCTTTATCATGACACTTACCGATTACATACCAGTTTCCTCTCTGGCAGACTGCATGATATGGATCTATTGTACGTTCCATAAAAGATGGTTTTTGAAGAGGTCTGTAATCAAATGAAATCGAAAAGCCTTTTTTTATAGCGTCAAAGATTGTTGTGAAAAGTTCTGGTTTTATATTTTCGATTCTGTCAGGGATAAAAGTTATTCGGGGATTTAAAAATGATGTATCTACAGTTATACGATTTGGCAAACAATTTGTAATTTTTTGAAACACTGAGCGAAGTTGATTTTCTAATGGTGTATTACGATATTGTTCTAAAAGGGGATTTAATATAGCGACAGAAAGTGCTTCTCCCTCTGTAAGTGGAATGCTTTTAATAAAAAAATTCTTTTCAGTATAATGATAACCTCGACTATCACTTTCGATGGGAGCGTTGAGAGTATCACGCATGTATTCTATATCTCTCTGAATTGTCCGCGAGCTATAGCTTCCATCTTCAATGGATTTTGCAATTTCTTTTGCTGTGTACCATCTTCCCGACTGTAACAATTCATCAATTTTTACTATGCGCCAGTTATTAATCTTTATCTGTCGTTCCATGTCTTTTTTTCTGTAAACTTTTTAGTGTTAGTCAAAACTTGTTATAACAAAATATGTCTTATTATACACCCATAAATGTCTAATCGCAACATCATTATAATAAACGTGTTGTGAATTGCTATTCAGAATATTACGTTATCGTTGAAAAATATATGTATGACTTCAGATGATATTCAAACTAGACTTGGAGAGAATGTAAAACGCATTCGCAAGGAACAAAAATTGACTCAATTTCAGCTTGCGGAAAAAGCTGATCTTTCTGAAGAAACTGTAAAGAATATTGAACTTTCAAGGTGTTGGACAAGTGATAAAAATCTTGCAAAACTTACAAAAGCTTTGCAAGTGGACATCCATTGTCTTTTTTTACCAGTTTGTACTTCATTTGATAATGATTCAGAAGATTCTACAGTAATTAAAAAGGCTATAGCAGAAAATTTGAAGAATTATGTTAATTCCGTTTTGGATGATCTCACTTCTAAAAAATAAAATGACAATGCCATGGGTGGTAAGGGATAAGATTTTTATGGCATTGTCATTAAATACTACATTATTAATCTACTGTTTCTGTTGCTAATGTAATTGTGTTTTCATCAGGTGTTTCACCTGTAAAAACTCGTCTTGTAGCATCCAGAACTTCTTTACAGTTTGCAGAAAAATCTTTTCCTGTTTTCTTAAGCTTATCTTTTACATTTTTCAAAGCAGGTTTTGTTTCTGCATAATCTGAAACTACTTTTCCAGTAACTACAAGTACTGTGGCTGCAATACAGGTTCCAATTAATTTCTTTATCATAAAAATCTCCTTGAGCCTTTTTACATGCTCTTGCTTGTATTATAGAATGATAATAATGACAACTAATGTCATGGATGTTTTTTTTGTTTAACTTTTATGCATCCTTAGAAGAAATAAGAGTAAAACCTGTAGCTCGATCGTATTTTACAGTTTGTATTGAACCATCTTGCCTTGTCTGAATTTCAAAAAATGCATCTATTTATATATTTTTCTTATTTCTTCAATTTCATTAAAAATCTCATTTTTCAACTCTTCCGGTCCCAGAACTTTCACAGTCTTCCCCTGCCCTAAAACCCATCTCTTAACTTCCGGCAACTGTGTTGTTTCAAAACTAACATACACACTGCCATCCTCATTCTGCTTAATAACCTGATTAGAATTCCAACTTCTTTCCAGAGCAAAGGTACCAATTTCTTTAGAAATTAAAAGTTCAACTTTATATTTTGTTGTTGCACTGAGCCAGACTCCAATTTCTCTATCAAAATACTTATCTGGAGAAAAATCTGCAGGAACCTCAAACTTCTGATTTGTATCCTTTACATTTTTCATTCTGCTGAAATTAAACACGCGAACATCTTTTTTATCATGACAGAAGCCAATGATATACCAATTCCCCTTTTGACAAACTGCATGGTATGGATTCAACTGCCTTGTCATGAAGCTTGTTTTCTGCAAAGGGCGGTAATCAAACTCTAATGTTGTTTTCTCTTTTAATGTCTGGAAAACTGTTGTAAAAACAGATTCGTCCATTGTTGCAGTCTGATCAGGAATAAAAGTTGTATTTGAATCAAGAAAAGACGAATCGACAGTTACTTCTGTAATATTCTCGCTATGACAATACGGACACTTATTCAATAAGTTAATTGGATATATGATATTTCAATTGTTGTTGAAAAATAACTTTTATAGTCTTTACAATAAAAATGTTTTGTAAACGGTATAGAATACATCATAAAAATGATTATAATAAACGAGGTACGCCATATATTGTCGTAGCTACAAAATTTATAAAAAATTTTCAGGTGTTTTTATGATATAATAGATATTGAGGAGTTCATTTATGTCCAAAAAAGAAAACCTACTTGAAAAATCACCAAAACTAACTGTTCAAGAAGTAATCGAATACTGTAAAAATGACCTTGGAATTACATTTGATTTAATGGATGAGGAAAAAGCAAAAGAATTCCTTGAAAAAAATAACTTCTTCTTCAGACTTAAACAGTACTGCTCAACCTGTACTGAACAGACAAAAAGTGGCAAATATATCGGACTGGATTTTGGGCATCTGGTTGAACTTTCTACTATTGATATGTTCCTTCGAAAACTCCTCCTCAAGATGACTATAGATTTGGAACATTATTTAAAAGTAAAGCTCGTTAATGACTGCCAGAACAATGCAGCTGATGACGGTTATGAAGTTGTAGAAAAATTTCTTGAAAGTCATTCTAAAGTTCAGGAAGCAATTCTAGCCGGTTCCAAACTTGCAGGCTATGGTGGGAACAATTATGAAAAGTATCTGGATTCTCCTGCTGTATGGAACTTTGTAGAAATGATCACTTTCTATGATTTCATCAGTTTCTATGACTTTTATTACGATTATCTCCATCTCAATTGTGAATATACAAAACACTTTGATTCTGTCCGCCGTATCCGTAATGCCTGTGCCCATAATGTCTGTATGCTCAGTTCCTTCAAATCTGTCCAGGGGTTTAAGAGCGATTTGGAAACAAGCTTTGAACTGTTGCAGGGAAATCTCGGCATTGGAAACGGTACAATTTCCAGCTGCATGAAAGTTCCTCTTTTAAATGATTTTGCAGTAATGCTATCTGTTTATACAAAACTTATTTCATCACCAAAAATCAAAGAAATCACGCTTCAAGAAATTAAGGACTTCTTTGACGGCAGAATGGTCTACAGAAAACAATATTTTGAAGGCAATGTTGATATAAAGAATGCTTATCAATTTGCAAGAAAAGTTTTAGATTATTATTCAAATAAATAAGTAAAACTCAAAACATAAAAGTCTATCGAAACTGAATTTTTACTCCTATTTCCTTTAATCAACATTCTCTTGTATTAGCTTGGTAATACAAGAGAATTGTGGGTTACTTTAGTAAGTCTTCTGCTAATGATTCAAGCTGAGTAACAACTTCCTGGGTAACTGCAATTTTTATTGTAACTTTATTGTCCAGAATTTTTACGTCTTTTAGCGAAGACAGCATGTCACTCATTTTTTTAGCCGCTGCCGGTACCCATGAACCGTTTTCAATTAAGGCAATTGTACGTTTCTGATAGTTGCGTTCAGAAAGGTGTG
>SAMEA3663224__coassemble_385_pt1 | contig 11590 bp, 19 predicted proteins | sample SAMEA3663224__metabat2_low_PE_008 | metagenome-assembled genome bin SAMEA3663224 (sample SAMEA3663224) | pig gut metagenome | biome: pig gut; feature: pig-associated habitat; material: faeces | place: China | collected 2013
TTGCAATAATATCTTCAACTGTTAAATTAGGATTTATTCTTGGCAGAAACTGATTATAGAAATCTAACTGGCCGTCTTTTTCTGTTGAAAATTTTTCAGACATACATTACTTCCAATTGTCATTTTTCGCAAAACTTGACAAAAATTATAATAAATAATGATATTTTTTTGTAGGTTTAATTGGTCTTTTTTGGGGCTATTTGGGGCAGTTTTGGAGTTTTTTATGACATCCAAAACTGTCTTTTTTATTGCGTTTTAACATTTTTTTAGCAAGTTTAATGATGTGCCAGTGCATTCTGCATCAGTCATGCATTTGCATTGTGGAAACTTCTGACCGTAGCTTTCACATACTGAACAACAGTCATTTTGATATTTCATTATGTCCAGGAGAATTCTTTTTATAAGTTTTTTTCACGGCTTACTCCTGTTTCAGGTCTTCTTCGGAAAACAAGCTGAGCTCATTCCATTGGAACAAGCCAGCCTTTTTTCTTGGAATATTTGATTGATTTTTGGGCTCCTTTTTTTCTTGCGCTGCTGATTCCTCATCATCCCAGGTTACAGGGCGGTTGCAAAGCATGTTGTCGAATATGTATTTAAGGAGGCTTCTTCTGGTAAGTTCTATCTGTCCGTCTTGCACCATTCTTTCAATCGTTGGCATAGAGACATTTAAAACATTTGCTGCAATTTCATTTGATATTTTTGACGGAATATTAGGTAAAAGGTCAAGTCCATTGTAGCAGTCATTCAAGAATGCACGAGCTGCTTCTTCGTCAATATAATTTTCTTGAATGATTTTATCCATGTCATCTCCTCTATTAAGCTATTTGCATCTATTTCTGCGGCAAGCTTCTAATATATTCTTCAACAGCCTTATCCACATCATCTGCTGGATATATCAAATATTCACAGATTGACCACCATGGAACCCTCAATGCCGTTCTGATGCCGGTGCAATCCAGTTTGTAGGAATATATCAAGCCCTGCATTTGGTCTATAGTCAGTCTCAGCATGTTTGCCGTCTCATAAACTCCATACAAGTACTGCATTCCATATTTGGCCTGATAAATCAGCTTTTGAATCAAGTATTCCTTGTCTTCTGCTGTTAAATCGGGTTGCTTGTATTCATCCCTAGTAAACAGTTCTAATTTTGCCATCACTTTCTCTTATAAAAAAATCCCATGCAGTACAGAATCTTGTCACAGGCATTGTCGAGGTTAGCGCAGTAATCATTGTTACAAGACTTTGTACAATGTTTGCAGTAACCATTTATGAACGGTTTTCTAATTGGAGTTCCAAGCTTGATTAAATATTTTGGATCGACAGGTTTATTATCTTGCATTTTTTTGCCTCCTTTCTGTTGTTGAAATCCATCCCATGATTCTACGGATTTCATTTTCCGTGCAGTCCTTTAATGATGTTTTGTTCAGTTTCTGCAGGAATCCATCAAGCCTTTCTTTCCAGTTTTCACCAAGCACTTTTTTTGCTTTGACCACTACAGCATTCTGGATTGTTGGCTTGTTTGAATGGTTTGGACCCCTATGAAAAATAAAGGCTTTCTGTCCCTGCTTGACGAGCAAAGTATTCAAATCTTTGTGTACGGCAAACAGTTCTTTTAGGCTACATTCTGAACATGTAAGTTTACCTGTAGCACCCATAAGAATCAGACGGTATCCATCATCTGTGATATGTGCAGCCGTTTTCTGCATGTGGATCATACCGATCAATCTTGTCCTGTACGATTTTTCCTTTGCCATTTCTTTACCTCCTATGCTGAAAGCTGATCCAGCATCTTGTCTGTGATGGTGTCCAATGCAGATGCCTTTGACATCTTTGAAAGTGCAATGGAATCATTGACGATTGAACGGAATCCACCCTGGGCATGACGTGCAAGACGCTCTGCAATTGAACGGTTGATTTCAAGACCTGCTGCTTCGTGGTAATAAGCTGCAACATCAACACTTTTTGCTCTTTCAAACAGAACTACGGGCTGACGGATTCTTGAACGCAAGCGTGGAATTCTGTCTGTCTTTGTCTTTAAACCTTCCTCTCCGACAAGCAGGAATGGAAGATTGCAACGTTCGTTGATGCCACGGAGCATTTCCAGAAGCTGAACCGGAATCTTGTCCGCTTCGTCGATGATTACCAGGTGACGGCCATATTTGCAGGATTCTTCAAGCGTTGCTACACATCCGCTGAAACTGTAAGGCCTTGTATGGGCCACTACGTCGCAGATATCACGGAGAAGCTGAACACGGCTTGATCCGTCAACGAAAAGAACATAGTAAGCATTCTGATTTTCCTGTGCATACCATTTTGCGGCATGTGTTTTTCCGCGTTCTGCAGTTCCAATTGCCATTCCGATTGATGAGGACAAGGAACCGTTTGGATCTGACAAATCGTCTGCCAAAGCCTGGAAGTTCATGACATTCTGATTCATCACCAGTACGTCTGTATTAATGTTGATTCCCTGTGGTATAGTGTTGTTGTAGCCTGCCTCCTGGAGGTGGTGGATGAACTCTACTTCCTTTTCTTCCCAGTGAGGATAAGTTCTGTTACACACTTTGACGACCTGTGTTTTATCAACTCCAAGAGCGTGGGCTGCTTCCTGCATAGACAATCTGTTTGCTTCTATAACTTGTCTTAAATTCATGATTTAACCTCTGCTAAAATTGTTTTTTGTAAACGCTTCAAAATAGGCTTCTTCCTGTGGAGTCATTTTTCCTTCGTAGAAGAACTTGAAATCAAGGTCTTCACGATTCAAGCGTTCTCCGCTCAGATAGCGTTCCAAGATGGACTGGTATCTGTCGCGGTCCGTCATAAATACATCTTTGGTGTGAGACCGCAAGATGCTTTCCGATGATATTCTGCTGACTAAGCCCTGCATGAATTCCTCGTCTGACATTTCACTTTCTGATTTGAATGTCTGTGGAATGAATGCAGAATCATAAGAATCATTGCGCTTTCTACTCTGTGGAAGTGCAAATTCTTCTGTATCCTGGTCAGCTTTTCTAATAACAGGCGTTGGTTTGAACTGTTCTTTTGGAGCTTCCAAAGCCGCAGCCTGTTCTGCCAAATTTTCTGCAGTGCGTAATTCCTGGAACTTCTGAGGCTCTGAAAGTACGCGGATTGACTTGTCCTTTGTTGCATTTTCAAAAGCTTTTTTGACAGCCGTGATGTTGCGGTTTTTCCATTCAAGGCTTTTGACCATTGCTTCATCATCAAGCATGTCTATCTTTTCTACAGGATGAAGTGCAATCGCATGATGTGTTCCTGGTTCAATTGCAAAAACTCCGATGTCTAAATTATCAGGATCATATCGCAGTTCAATCTTCTGTCTGTTGTATGCAACAAGTGTTCCTCTGTTCTGAAGAATCATTTCCTGCGTAAGCTCCGGTCCTATGTAGTCAACGTTGTTGAGCCTTACACGGTCGCCTTTTACTGTAGCAAAAGCTGATTCCATGAACAGGTAGGCTTCGTCCCTTGGGTCTATGTATGTAGGCATCCATCCTTGCATTTTGTATTCTTCAAGACGTTCCTTCGGGGTACAGCCCAAAGTTGCGTGGCGGCGGTTTTCGTATATATCCAAAGCCTGAGCAACTTTCTTGATGAATTCATCATAGGTCAGAATATATCCGTTCTTTTTCTGCCACTTTAAACGCTTGTCTGCCTGTTCTTCTTCAGGTGCCGACATACCCATTTCTTTAACATATCCTGGAATGCACAAATCACGGAGAATCTGTTCCAAAGTGTTGAAGAAGCGTTCAATTGGTTTTGTTTTTGCGTTCTTAACGCGAGCAAAAATTCTTCTGTGCTGTTTTTCCCATTCGCCTTTGGTTTTTACAACATCCACTACGCATCCTTCCGTATCTTCCACGATGTAGCGTCCATTTTCTGCGTGATACAGGTCAGCTTCATCCAGGAACTTAACTCCGTAACTCTGCAAAGCCTGTACAATCTGTGTTGAGAGTGCAGATTTTTCAGAACTACCGTTATCGTTGTATGTAGACTCAAATTTACCGAAACGCTGGATTCCCATACGAAGAGCGCGTGTTACCGTTCTTGTGTTGTAGTGAGGGTCAAAGCTGACACCGTATACAACACGGGTTGCCATATCAAGCCACAGGTAACATTCAGCGCGGATGTAAGTCTTGCCATCGTCTGCAAGACACCAGAAGTCAAAGCGGTGCTGGTCTCCTACAATCAGCTGGAAAGGTTTGAGTTTGCTAAGGTCTCGGCTGATATAGAACATGTTGTCCAATGCACGCTGTCCGCCTTTTGCAAGCATGATCATTGCCGGACTTATTTTTCTTGCATGAACATAGGCACTCTGTTCTGATCCGATGTTCCAGCCTTCCTGTTCTGCACGCTTCCTGGTGTACTCGTAAGCATTGCGGACTGTACAGCCTCCGACTTCTGCCATTGCGGCAAGTTAGAAGTTTGTAAAAAAACTCAAGGCTTCATCATCCCAGGCATATACATGACGGCCCTGTTTTTTGGACACGTCAATAAAAACACCGCTTTCAACCGTCTTCAGATAACGCTGAACTGTAGACACTGAAATGCCGAATTCTTCTGCTATTTCGTTATACACTTCAACCTTTGTTTTAAGAGGATTTCTGCGCATGAAGCGGTCATATACCGCACAGCGCAACGGGTGTTTTTTGTCTACCACCGGAACAAATGTCTGCATTATTTTTCAACCTCTACTGAATCAAACTGATTGAGTTCCGCCATCTGGTTTGCAAACTCGTTGATAACCTCGCGAACCCTTAGACCGATGTTGTAACCTGCGGCAAGGCGTGTGGATGGATCTTCAAAAGATTTCAAGTAGTTTGAAATGTGTTCAAGAAGTTCCATCTGTGCCAGTGTCTGGTCTTTGGTTTCCAAAGTAAACCTTGCGTACTGCTTTGCATTCTGAATGGCTTCGGAGAAGTAGTCACGCCCCTTGAAATTGGTCTTGATCTTCTTTGTCATCCATTTGTCCGCCAACTCGGCAAAATGCTCGTTTGCCTTGCGCTTCTTGAATTCCTTTTCATCATCCTGCGTCCATACGGCAAGGCGTTCACCGGTTGCCATGGCATGGGCAACGCGGGTTTCGTGTCCGCCGTCTTCAATCTGCATGTTTGCTCTTTTAAGCGGGGCAAGTTCTTCAGGTGTTCTTACGCGATCATTAACAGGATCGTACAGCCTCATCCAGAGCATTGCAGTCTTGCGGCTGATTCCCACTGCATCGCAGAAGTCTGTCCATGTGAATTCAGGTGCATCTTCCGTTCGTCTGTTTCCGCCACGGACTGCAAGGACCTCATGGGCGATGTACAGATCTTTGGCAAGCAGAGCGGCTGATTTCTGAAAGCTGTGGAAGTTTTCAGCGCAGCGGCTGATTGCGGATTCCAGATCCCACTGAATGATTTCCTGCTCAAAAGGGAAAGCCTGTTTTGCAGATACCGAATTATTACTTGGAACTATGCTGTTCATCTTTAACTCCTTTGCCGGGCTTGAACCGACATCCAGATAGTTCAAGCCCGAAAAAATTAAGCACCAGCTTTAAGCAGATTCTGATTTACTTCTTCTTTTTTAGTTTCACAGAAGAACTGGTCTTCAATAATTTTTGCGGCACCAATAGCAAGCATATCAGCGGCAGAAAGTTCACCTATGGCTTTCTTCTGCAACTTTTCTTCTGTCTTAACGCAGTCTGCAAGCTTTGCAAGTTCTTCTTTAAGCTTTGCTTTTTCTTCCTTCTCAGATGCTTCTTTAAGCATAAGTGTCTTGGTATTAATCAAATCATGGAGCAATTCAATCGTTGTCTTCTTGGTACTGACCTTAGTACTCTGACGATAGCCGAAAGTTCCGTTTTCAAGTTCAAGAGATTTTGATTTTGCAAAAAGTTCTTCCCGGTTATATTCAGCATATGCCTGAATTTTTGCTACTGCTGCATTTATGGCATTACGGAATTTCTCACCATCACTTGCAGCTTTTTCACGGATTTTTGCACACTGAACATCAGCAGAAGAATCAATTTTATAAAGTTCTGTTTCTGCTTTTCTGATTTCTGTAAATGTCTGTTCTACATCTTCAATACATTCAATTTTCCCATTTTCTGGTTTATAACGGTTTGCCATTGTTTACTCCTTACGCATCTAAGCGTTATCTGATATAATTCCGTTGTTGAGGATTTCTGCGGTCTGACCTAAAATTACGCTTGCTTTAGAACAGGCTGCCTTTGGATCTCCAAAGTATCCTTCATACAAAGCTGAGCGAAGTTCACTCAGCTTATCCATCAAGGCCGCAAAGTCATGCTGTGTGAAAATGACTGCGCGGTCTTCCTTTTTTTCAGAACAATTCATCTGTTCCATCTTCCCCTCCCAGGGTTTCCAAATCCCTGCAAATTTCTGCAGGGCTCTTTAACTTTCCAAGCAGCAGCAGTCCGTAAACTGCCATCGCCTGCAAACCGACATAGGACATGTTCCGTACTGCGTATTCCACTTTGGCCGGGTCCAGGTCCTTTTCCTCGCTGTCCATAAAGGGCGGCTTCTTTCCGTTTTTGAACAATGTCATTTCATTCTTTTTCTCCTGTGGTATAATGTTTGCATGAATAACAAACAGATGTTTTACATTGCCAAGACCCGTCTTGAGCGAGCCATTCACAAGCTTTACCATGAAGACTTGCCCCTTAACGAATTAACCGTTTCTGCTCTCCAGAAGTACTTTGCAGGTTCAAAGAACTACGGCGAAGCACTTAACAACTTTCTTGTGGCTATAGATCAATTTGAAGAAGAAAAACTCTCCAAAACTGAAGAATGGCCTTTTGAAGATGAAAACGATCTTATGCTCAGGTTCATTGCTTCCCTTTAGCTTTTCGTTTTCCAAGCCTAATAAATTCGGCCTGGCATTCTTCCCTTTTTTTTGCCTGATCTTCCTTTGAAGTTTTACTTCTCGGATAACGTTTTTTCAAAAACTCTTCATAATCCTGTTGCAGATGCTTTTCGATTATGTAGGCTTGTGCTGGTGTCACTTCAGTCTCCTCCCTTTATGCCACACTCTGGCGGATTGTCTTTAGCATTGCCGTCCAGCTGTCGTAGCCGAGGGCGCGGGCGATCTCGCCTTCTATGCGGCTGCTCCGTGTCTGTCCTGTGATTACTTTTTGAACAGCAGCTCTTCCACAGCCGAGTCCCCTTGCGATTCCTGCGCAGGTCATTTCCCTGCACCTGAGCCTGTACTGAAGGTAGAGGCCTTCCTCGCGGGTGATTCTTCCAGCGTTTCTCTGGGATGCCCTTCTGGCGTTCTGTTCCCGTGCCTTTTCCACCAGCTGGTGGATTGAACTTGCTTCCATGTTTCCTCCTTGCCGTTTAGATTTTTTTACCGATTTCCGATAAAATTAGTAGTCAACTTGTATACTTTCATTGTTTCGTGGGTAACATTGATAATCTACAAGTAGATTACTCTTGTATATTATGTCGATATATCGTTCTTGTCAAGAAAAATCGACATAAAAATAAAGAAATATCGGTATTTAGTATGGAATGGACAAGAATTATCGACATTATTGAAGAAAAATCAGGGAAATCTATATACAAAGAAGTTGGTTGTAGATCGCAATATGTATCTGACTTGAAATCAGGCAAATCAAAAAATCCAGGAGCAGATTTTGTTCTTAAATTAATAGACAAATTCAAAATCAATCCTGAATGGCTTCTTACTGGTGAAGGCGAAATGTTTTCACGCCAGGGGGAGGAAGTTCCGGCGGTCCAGGACAGGATTCCCATCTTGAGGCAGTCGGTTTCGTGCGGTCCGGGTCAGAACTGGGAGGAAGCGGACATTGTTGAGGGATACATGGAGCCGCTTTCGCTTGTTCCTTCTGCAAGGGGGCGCAAGGTCTACGCTTTCCGTGTTCGGGGTACCAGCATGGTCGGCGCAGGGATTGACGACGGTGACACCATCATCTTTGACGGCGGGAGCGGTTCGGACTTCAGCGACGACATCTATGTGTTTGCCCTTGACGGCAGCGTCTACTGCAAGCTGGTCAAGTTCGACGAGATAAGCCGCCGCATTTCCATCTGGTCGGTTCACGGCGAGATGAAGGACGCGGAGCTTCTGCGCACGCTGGATGCCGACAGCCCGGAGACAGCCGACACTTTCCACATCTTTGGAAGGGTGCTTGCCTGGGTAAGGGAGAACAGGGTGTTCAGAAGGGATTAGAAAAAAAGCCCCGCAATATAAAACTGTGAAAAAAGGAGGCATGAAATGAGTTCTAAGTCAAAGGTTGTAAAAAGAACCATTCGCTATGGAGTTATAACAGCAAAAAAGGAAAACAAACCGGTAGCTTTGGAAGATATCTTCAAGCAAATAAACAATCTGGATTTTGAAAATAATGAGCGGTATTTAGACTTATCAGATGGAATTAGATTGGCTGTCATTTTAAATAACGATTCCTATCCGATTATTGAAGGGATGATTGGCGATTCAAGAGCCAAAGAGCTTCCCGTTGTAGAGACACAAGGAGATCTCAAAAAATTAAATTTGGAGGAAGGTAGCGGTCTCTTTGATGCAATTCATTTCATAATATATTTGAATTCTAATAATCTTCCAATAATAATTTATGAATTCAATATAAGGGCTCCAAGAATAGAACGGCTTTCACAATATCTCATGGCAAAATTTCATGATGAAGTTGATTATGTTTCTATTGATCCTATAAATTCAATGAGCATCAAAGACGTAATGAAGAATATAAAACTGCCATCACGGGTGACAATTCGTGCCCACAATTCCTGCTCGCTACTGGATATAGACAAAAATCTTGATGACTTGTTTTCATCAGCAAGAAATGTATCAGATTGTGATTATATTACAGTATCATTTTCTAAGAAATCAGGAAGAAAAGAACCTGTTTCATTCAGCGGTTTTGAGAATATAGCGACTTTCATGAACTCATCACAGGCCAAGCTTCTTGAATCTTTCAAGATTGAACATAAAAATGAAAAAGGAATCAATGAAGAGATCGAATTATTGGACTTATTTCTTCACGACAAAATCAATCTTCCAACAATGTCCGATGATTCCAGATTTCTTGACTCCAAAAAGGTTTTTGAATCATTGAAAGATTGTAAACTGAAACAAGAAAAAATTATAAACGGAGTAAAGCGATGAATGAATTTAGAAAAAAACATTTTATCATTTTTGATAGCATGATTTGCCTGGTTCTTGTTGCTGATTTCTTTGTGATTGACTTGAAATTGAAATTAGACATATTTTCACTGCTAAGTAAAAATGAAAACTTAAAAAGTTTTTACAAGGATCTATTCAATATCTCAGTTACGATATTTCTTTTTCTTGTTACAAGTCTAAGTGTGTTGTTTGCATTTTCGGACAACAGCAAACTTAAAATCCTTGAAAATACGGAACACCCTAAGACAATGTTTGATGTTTTCATAAATGCGATTATATGTACGGGATTATTCTCTGTTATGTTAATTCCTACCTATTTCATTTGTAATGAATGGCTTTTTTGGATTCTCTTATATGGATTACTTATATGTGTTGCAAGAGTTTTTCGGGTAATATGGATCTTAAAAAATCTGACATTTATGATTATCAGGCTTTAAGAAAATAATTGTTGTTTGATTTTATCAATACCTTATTTAATTGAAAATTACTTTTTCCTTTAAAGTTATAAGAAATTTTGGCTCAAAGTATCAAATTTGGTGTATAATCTATGTATGAATTCTGAAAGAAAGCAGTTATATGAAGCTATTGAAAAAGAAAGAAATTCAAAGCTTTTGGTGTACGTGACCGGCGACAAAGCTGGCTGGGAAACACAGATAGCAAATGATGCTACAGATTATATTTCCGACCAACTTGATAAGATAGGCGTTGTTGAAAAAATTTCCCTTCTTCTATTTACCAATGGAGGAAGCACCCTTGCGGGTTGGAATATTGTGAATCTCATACGCCAGTTTTGTGATGATTTTGAAATTATAGTTCCAAGCAAGGCACGAAGCACAGGCACTTTGATGTGCCTCGGCGCAAATAGGATTATAATGACAAAGCAGGCTACATTAGGACCTATAGATCCTAGTGTAAATACTCCGTTGAATCCTACTGTTCCAAATGCAGGTCCACAAGCTAGAGTTCCGGTAAGTGTTGAAGCAATAAAAGGTTTTCTTGAATTAGCAAAACATGAACTAAACTTAAAGGATGACAAAGCCCTTGCCGATATATTCAATGTATTGGCAGACAAAGTCCATCCACTTGTATTAGGAGAGGTCTATCGTGCAATTGGACAAATTCAGATGCTTGCACGAAAACTTTTAGTAAATCAGGTGAAAGACGAGTCAAAAATCGAAAAGATTATATCGTTCTTGTGTAGTGAATCAGGAAGTCATGATTACACTATCAATCGGAGAGAAGCAAAAAATGAACTCGGCTTGAATGTTGAGAAACCAAGCGATTCTTTGTATGATTTGATAAATAGAACTTATATGTCTATCAGAGAGGAATTGCAGCTTAGAACTTCTTTCAACCCAGAATCATATCTTGGTGCAGACAGTTCTAAGGAGTATACAATAAAAAGAACTTTGATAGAAAGTTTGGCAGGTAGCACGGACTGCTTTGTGTCAGAAGGTCGATTTGCAAAAATTGAACTTCCACCACAAATGGGTATTCAAGACCAGAGAATTTTTGAAGGATGGAAACACTATGATTAATTCATATCAGACATCAAATGGAATAAGTTATCTCGCCAGACAGACAACTGACATGGCCCCTGTGAATGTCAATACAACTGTTGTTCCCACTGCAATTTCAAACATAAACAAGAGCAATGTGGTTTTCGTAAAGAGTGTCGCAGAGACAATTAAAGTTATTCAGCCAACGGTTATAAGTAGTATTAAAATCCACTAGCACTTATTTTAGAACAATCGCCCCGGTATCTCTCCCGGGGCTTCATTTTTTACATGCACTGTGCCTTCACGCACTCCATCACAAAGCGGCTTACTGGAAGTCCAGCTTCTGCAGCCTTGGACTTGATGAAGTCTATCTCATCCTGCTGCAGGGAAAGCTGCATCTGCTTTCGGCCGCTTTCGCTCATCTTCTTTCGGCCGCCTCCGTGGTAGCCGTAGCCTGTGTATTTCTTTTCTTCTTCTGCCATTAAAGCACTCCTGCAATCTTAAGCACGGCAAAGGCAATCACCGCACCGATTGCGCACCTGATGACGGTCTTGAGGATAAGTATTCCCCATTCTTTCTTAGTTGACATAAAAGCCCCCATAGGAGTAAAGTGTATATTAACAGGAGCGGTACTTGCTAGATTTCCCGCCCCTGTGTCCTCGCTAGCCGATTATTATCTTAATAATCAACGCTACAAGAACTTGGATTGCACCTGCGATTAGTAGTAGTGATACTTCTCGCAGGTATTTTTTTACCCACCTTTTCACACTTTACTCCTTTAACAAGATTTGAACTTCGGTGCAACGCACCTGACTCTTATAATATACTTTTTTCATCTGTTTTTGTCAACACATTTACAAAATTATTTTTCAAGGTCAAAATTCAAGTTTTTCCAAGACACATAATTTTGAAGAAAATTCTGTCCT
>SAMEA3663224__coassemble_475_pt1 | contig 10027 bp, 8 predicted proteins | sample SAMEA3663224__metabat2_low_PE_008 | metagenome-assembled genome bin SAMEA3663224 (sample SAMEA3663224) | pig gut metagenome | biome: pig gut; feature: pig-associated habitat; material: faeces | place: China | collected 2013
CGGCAAGTGCGGTATCGCAACAACAACAAAGTATGATGTAGGTCCTTTCAAGGTAAAGTACAGCGCAGAAGTAAAGAACTTCAAGGCTGAAGACTATATGGACAGTGCATCAGCACGCAAGATGGCTCCATTCACTCAGTTTGCAGTAGCAGCAGCAAAGCAGGCTCTCGATGATTCAGGACTCATGGGAAAGCAGGATATCCTCGACGATACTGCTGTTTACCTTGGTGTTGGTATCGGTGGTCTTGATGTTACAGAAGCAAGCATGAAGAGTTACATTTCTTCTGAAATGACACGTGTTCCTCCAATGACAATCCCAGAACTCATCCCAAATGAAGCAGCAGCAAACGTTTCCCTTCAGTTTGGTCTTCACGGTGCAACACACACAGTTGCAACAGCTTGTGCATCTGGTACAGACGCTCTCGGAAACGCACTGGATGTTATCCGCTCAGGCCGCTACGATGTAATCCTCGCTGGTGGTGCAGAAAGCACAATCTGTGGATTCGGTACACTTTCTTTCACAGTTCTCCACGCTCTTTCTTCAAAGTGGGCAGATGATCCTTCAAAGGCTTGCCGTCCATTCGACAAGGACCGTGACGGATTCATCATGGGTGAAGGCGCAACAATCCTCGTTCTTGAAGAATATGAACACGCTAAGGCTCGCGGTGCAAAGATTTACTGTGAACTTGCAGGTTACGGTTCATCTTCTGATGCTTACCACCTTACAGCTCCTAACCCAGACGGAATCTGCGGTGCAAAGGCTATGACAATGGCCATGAAGGATGCCGGTGTTGAACCAAAGGACGTTACATACTACAACGCTCACGGAACATCAACATCAAAGAACGACTCTGGTGAAACAAAGATGCTTCACATTGCATTCGGTGACGCAGCAAAGGACCTCCACATTTCTTCTACAAAGTCTATGACAGGTCACTGTCTCGGAAATGCAGGTTCCCTTGAAGCCCTCATGTGCGTAAAGGCAATCCAGGACAGCTACATTCCTGCAACAATCAACCTTGACAACCCGGATGTAGAAGGCGGATGCGACCTTAACTACACACCAAACAAGGGTATTGAAATGCCAGTTAATGTTGCAATGTCTGGAAACTTTGGTTTCGGTGGACACAACGGTATCGTAGTATTCAAGAAAGTTAACTAATTGAATATTGAGTAGACTGAAAAAGGGGTGGGGAGAAGTCTCTCCCCTGGTCGGCACTAAAGGCGCCTTGCGTCTTCATTGCCTCCACACCCCTCTCAGCGGGGACACCCCGCAACGCCCCGTTAGAACATAATGGGGTAATTTTATTTTTGAGGTATTATCATGAGCGTAACAACAGATATCAAATCACTTTTGCCACATCGCGATCCTTTCCTTTTCGTAGATGAAATCATCAGCTGCGATGACAACGGAAGCGTTAGCGAACATACATTCACGGAAAATGAATTCTTCTTCAAGGGACATTTCCCGGAATATCCTGTAGTTCCAGGCGTTATCCTCTGTGAAACAATGGCACAGGCTGGTGGAGCTGCATTGAGCTACCAGAAGAAGTTTGAAGAAGGAGCCTTGTTCTTCTTTGCAACACTGGACAAGGTAAAGTTCCGCAACCAGGTACGCCCTGGTGACAAGGTTCGCATGGAAATCACAAACTTGCGCGTAAGCCCAAAGATGATCAAGCAGTCCGGCAAAGCCTACGTAGGCGAAACTCTCTGCGCCGAAGCCGAATGGATGTGTTTAGTTGGCAAAGCCAACTAAAGTAGTTTTACTGAAGCAGAGTGGTAAGGTCGTGGGCGGAAGCGCACAGTGAAATAAATTTCCCTACCGCCGCGGATCGCGCAGCGAACGCATGTGCTTGGTAGGAAAAGCAAATTAAATAAATTGCGCCGAAGCTGAATGGTAAGGTTGTGCGCGGAAGCGCACAGTAAAATAGATTACCTTACCGCCGCGGATCGCGAAGCGAACGCATGTGTCTCGTTGGCAAAGCGAACTAAAGTAGTTTCACTGAAGCCGAAACAAAAATGCGGGAAGTCGTCAGAATGGGCGGCTTCCCGCATTTTTGTCTGTTATTTTTTTTGTCATTGGACTTATCTAATGAAAATTCCAAAGCAAGGAATGAGGTTACCGTAATCCACGGATGGACTAGCTTTGGTTCAGATGAGCCGTCCCTGGTAAAGATTATTGAAGGGGCAGGTCAGGAATTATACAAGAACAAAAAGATTGACCAATTAAAGATCTAGTTGCAAAGATCTAGTTGTGGTGATGGTGCTGGTGACTGCAGATGGCATTAGGGTTGAAAATGAGCATTCCGGCCAGCAGGGCTTCCACTGATTTGTCTGCATTCCCCGTTATTCCTGGAATTTCCCTGATACCGGCATTTTTCAATGCATCAATGGCACCTTGCCCCCTGTTTCCAAGAATAAGTGTGGAAACTCCAAGGCTTTTTAAGTAGGTTGCAAGATCGTGGTGTCCAAATCCGCCGTTGTCTATTATTCTGGAGTTGACAATCTTTCCGTCTTCCACAGTATACAGCTTGAAATTCTGGGTTCTCCCAAAATGCTGGAATACATTTCCGCTTTCCATGTCGTAAGTTGCTGCAATTATCATGAGTTGCCCCTTTTCGAAAAATCAGTTTTGCTAAAATACCACTATTTCCCTAAAAAGTCTAGGTTTTTTCTTTCCGGTGCTTTCCGGTGCTGCATTGTGTCTTTGTAAAAATAAACTTTGCAATTAGATGTATCTGTAGTAAAATTGAATCCGATACAATCCATAACTGGGGGAGTACATGAAAAAATTTTTACTGCCTGTATTTGTCGTTCTGGCAATGACACTGGCACTTTCTTCTTGTGGAAAGAAAAAGGAAGCCCAGGTTTCAGAGGAGACCGGTCCTAAAAACCTGATTGAATTTGGTCACTTTACCGGCGGAATTGAGCCATGGATGCTTTACAAGAACGGAGGTAAGGCAGAACTCAGGCACATTAAGGAAGGTGAGCTTGAGGTAGCTATTGAGAGCACCGGAAGAATCCAATATGGAATTCAGCCTTACTATGATGGTTTTACGCTTTATCAGGGTGGTGAATATAAATTTTCATTTGATGTAAGGTCAACAATTCCCCGTGAACTTGAATGGAGAATCCAGCTTAACGGTGGTGACTATCATGCCTATGTAGGTGATTTTATCAAGGTCACTGACCAGGTTTCTCATATTGAAAAGACTTTCACAATGAATGAGGATACTGACTTCAATCCGCGTCTCTGCATCAACATGGGGTCCTGGGAAGAATGTCCGGATGGTGCAGGTGAGCACTCAGTTATTCTTGATAACTTTGAGCTTTATCTTGTTGATGATTCCAGGGTTCCAAAGACTTCCCTGAGCAAGAAGGTTCCTGTAAACGTTAATCAGGTGGGCTATGTTCCAGAGGGAAGAAAGCTTGCTGTTGTCAGAAGTGCAGAGCTCAAGAAAATCAAGGGCAAATTTACGGTTGTCGATGCCTCAACCAATGAGATTGTCTACAAGGGAAAGCTCAGGAATTCAGCACATAATATTGCCTGCGAGGAAACCACTGCAATTGCAGATTTCTCTGATTTCAAGAAACCGGGTACTTACAGGGTTTGCGTGAAGGATATAGGTGAGTCATTTCCCTTTGCAATCGGTGAGGATGTATACAGGAACCCTCTTGATTCTATCGTAAGAATGTTCTACCTCCAGCGCTGTGGAACAAAGGTTTTGGATTCTGATTTTGGGCATGAACCTTGCCATTCAGCAAAAGCTGTTGTTTTTGGAACTACATCTCCTAAGATTGACGTTACAGGCGGATGGCATGATGCAGGTGACTACGGACGCTATGTTGTTCCTGGAGCAAAGGCTGCCTGTGATCTTATGCTTGCCTATGAGTTTAGGCCGGAACTTTTTTCTGATGCAACAGGAATCCCGGAAAGTTCAAATGGCGTTGCAGATGTTCTTGATGAAGTAAGATATGAACTTGAATGGATGCTCAAGATGCAGGATAAGGCAACCGGTGGAGTATATCACAAGGTAACATGCCGTGATTTCCCGGAAGTTGTTGCTGCCGTTGACGAAACTGACCAGCTTCTTCTTTCACCAGTTTCACTTTCTGCAACCGGAGATTTTGCTGCTGCAATGGCAATGGCTGCAAGAATCTATTCTTTTGACAGTGATTTTTCCAAGATTTGTCTTGATGCCGCAAAGAAGGCTGCTGAATACATGGATGCAAATCCAAACCAGAAGGGATTCAGAAATCCTCCTTCAATTAAGACCGGGCAGTACGAAGACAACGACCACAGGGATGAGCTTTTGTGGGGATATTCTGAGCTTTACAAGACTACCGGTGATGAAAGCTATCTTTCAAAGGCAAAGGCAGTGAATCTGAATGATATGAGTCTTGCTCTTGGATGGCAGCAGGTAAGCCTTTATGGACTTTATGCCTACGCAACTTCAAATGCTCCAAGAGATGATCATTACCAGACAATCAGGTCAATGATCCTTGGTGAGGCAGATAAAAAGATTGGTTATACAAAGATTGATTCTTATGGAGTTTCCCTCACAGTCAATGAATATGTCTGGGGAAGCAATATGAATGTTGCAGACAACGGAATGCTTTTTGTTCTTGCAGACAAAATCTCAGGAACAGAAAATTATTCGGATGCCGCAATGAGTCAGCTTGACTATCTGCTTGGTATCAATACAAATTCATACTGCTTTGTAACTGGATTTGGAAGCCTCAGTCCTGTTGCTCCTCATCACAGACCATCGCAGGTTGTTAAGAAACCAATGGCAGGAATGCTTGTTGGTGGACCAAATGCAAAGCTCAATGACCCCTATGCAAAGGTTGTTCTAAAGGGAAAGCCTTTTGCTGAATGCTATGTGGATAATGACCAGAGCTATTCATGCAATGAGATTACAATTTACTGGAACTCTCCCCTTGTGTTCCTTATGGCATGCAAGATGTAGAGTGGTTTTGCCTCTGAGATTATTTCTTTGAGGCTGACTTGAGTTTTTTTTGCCCTGCAGATTTCTTTTGCGGGGCTTTTCTTTTGGAATCTGCCGCTTTTTTCTCTGCTTTTTTTGCTGTTGATTTAACTGGAATTTTAGATTCTGTCTTTCTTGCAGAAGTTTTTTTCTGTTCCCCGGAGTTCTTTCTTGGACGGCCACCCTTTTTGCCGTTTTCTCTGGAAGCTTCAGCTTTTTTTGCAGTTTTCATTTGGCCAAGAATTGTCCCGGCTACTGAGGAAGGCAGGGGCATTATCTGTGTGTTCCATTCCCTTAGGGTTTTCTTTGACTCGTTCTTTAGAAGTGCAATCTGAACCAGAAGTTCCTGTGCATGATCAAGTCTTTTCTTGAGGTTTTCGGCAAATGTTTTTTCCGGGTGCAGTTCTACCTTGTCTTCAAGGTTTCGGATCATTTCAACGATTTCATTTGCTGCAAGAAGAATTTCTTCAGTCATGACTGTAGAGTCAACTGGCTTTGATTCCTTTTCCTGAATGGATGTTCTAAAGCTTTTCAGCGCATCCTTGATTTTCTTGTCAACGGATGTAAGTTCAATGGGACCGTCTTCCAGTTCTGCTTTCATGAGAAGAAGTGAAATATTTGAGTCCAGCATGTTAAGGTCAAAAAGCTCCGATGAATCAGGATTTGGCGAGAGTTCAATTTGTGTGATTCTTTTTTCTACCAGTTTCTGGAGTTTTACGATGTCGTTTTTTTCTACGGTCATAGGGTCATTCTATTTTGATTTGTTAAAATAATCAATTTGGATTTTTGGGTAAATAAGTTTGCTTTCTATTAAAATGTTGTTATAATCAGCAGTGAATAAATAACTTATCGAAATATCATTTTTAACTGGAGAAAAATCATGAGTAAAAAATTATCAGCTTTTATTGCGGGACTAACATTCCTGTTTCTGTCTTGTGCAACAACAATTCCTGTTGAATTTCAGCGTCCGGCTGAACTGGATCTGAATGGAGCATCTTCGGTTTCCGTGCTTCCGTTTATCTATTCCGATTCATTTGATAATTCAAAGACCGTCAACATCATTATGTTTTTTACGACTGATATCCGTGACTCTGACCAGAAGGATATCTGCAATTATGTTACCAGTGAGCTTACTGGAGCTGTTGCAAAGGGCGGTTACTATGATCTTGTTTCGTCAACTGCAGTATCCGAGAAACTGAAAGGAAATACTGGTGTTCCTTGTGATATTTACATTACTGGAAAACTTTCTTCATATAATGCTGACATTGATTCCAAGGCCTGCAGAAGAGAAATTGGTAATGATGAGTATGTGGTTGAATATGTGTATACAAAAGAGGTTTCCTGCTCATTGACCTATGAAATTGTTGACGCAAAGACAAGTCGTGTTATGTATTATGATACAAAAAGAATTTCATGTGAGTCATCAACTTATGATTCAGAAACAAGACTTCCTTCAGCATTATCAATTGTAAGAAGTGACCTGGACAATTTTGCCAGTGAAATTGCAAGAAAAATCCAGCCTTATGAAGAGACAGTTGTCATGACATTGCTCAAGGACAAGACAAAGAATGAGAGAATGGCAACTGCAGATAAGCTTGCAAAAAGCCGTGACATTGCAGCCTCAAGATCTTTGTTTGAATCAGTTTACAAGGAAGAGGACCTCATGGAAGCCGGATACAATGCCGCAATTCTCTACCATGCAGAAGGTGAATACGATAAGGCTCTTTCAATTATCAATGAGATTGCAAAAACAAATCCCACTGCTGATGTCTTGAAAGAAAAAGCAAGAATTGAATCAGACAAGAAAAGTGAGTCCAGACTTGAAAAGCAGCTCAGGGAAAACGGTTCTGCAATAAATTCCGGCAAGTAGATTATGACCTGTTAATTGAAAAAATAACGATAATCTGCTAGATTTTTCCCATGGGAAACAGATGTTATACAATGTTAAAGCCTGGGGTCTTGAACCGCAGACTTGTAGGTGAAGTAATCAGCCGTCTTGAAAAAAAAGGACTCAAGCTTGTTGGCCTTAAGATGATGAATATTTCAAGGGAACTTGCAGGAAAACACTATGCAGAACACAAGGAAAAGCCTTTCTTCGGTGAACTTGTTGACTACATTACAAGTGCTCCTGTAGTGGCTATGGTTTGGCAGGGTGATGATTGTGTTACTATTGTCAGAAAGCTTGTGGGAGCAACCAAGGTAACAGAGGCTCAGCCTGGAACAATTCGCGGAGACTTTGCAATGCATACAAACATGAACATTATTCATGCAAGTGACAGCGATGAAAGTGCAGACCGTGAAATCAACCTTTTCTTCAAGCCAGAAGAAATTATTGACTGGGAAGACAATTCAGCTTCCTGGTACTAGACCTGTCATAAGGCTTTGCATGCATCCCTTTGCGGGATGCTTTTTTTTTGTCCTGGAAGTCTTTACTTCAAAAACTTCAAAAACTAAAGTTTTAGATGGAATATCTTTCTTTTCTGTGGTAAAATTACTGTTGTTGCATTTTATGCGGGAATAACTTGTATGGTTGAAGAAATTTTAATAGGAAGAAAGACATTTTTTATTGCTCCGGATTTTTCTCTTATTCCTGAGTCATACCTTGAGGAATATCTTGAACTGGGCTATGAGTGTTATTTCGTGTGCAATGACAAGACTCTTCCGGTTGAATACAAAGTTGACGTGATTCTTTCTGTTTTCAAGGATTCAATTGTGTTTTTCTGCATAGATACTGTGATTCATGGTGTTAACTGGGAAAAGATTATCTTCAGAATGCAGAAAAAGTATGGTGACAAGGCAAGGCTTGGAGTAATCTACAATAAAAGAAAGACTGATGCAGAACGTCATGCGCTGGAAAGGCGTTTCCTCTTTGACATGGGATTACAGTGCGGCTGCATTCAGCTTGAGTATCAGAAGAGAAACAATTTTGCTCTCATAGAAAAGGTTCTTTTTGCAAATCAGGCCAGGGGCCGCCGAATGAGCGTTCGTGCCATTTGTGATGGAGACTGCAATTATACAATTACTACAAAGCATGGAAGAATTACCGGAAAGGTCAATGATATCAGCATGACTCATTTTTCAATCACACTTCAGGAAAATGAATGCGACACCAAGCTGTATGAGAAGGTGTGTGAGATTGTGCTGGGCGTTAAGGGAACATTCATCAGGACGGATGCTGTTCTATACATGTCACGTCCGGTTAAAGATGGAATTCTGAATATCTTCATGTTCGTGGACAAAATGGGGCATCAGGGGCTTGATTCAAGAAATCAGGCAAACCTCCTGCCTAAGCTATATTCGATTCTTCATGAAAATTGTGATAACCTCTTGAAGAAACTCTTTGAGACAACTAGACGCAAATTGATTGAAGAAAATAAAGAAGAATTCTGATACGTGGAATTCTGCAAAAGGGTAATGAAAATGGAAAGTTACAATGTTGGAATTATTGGCGCTGGTGCATGGGGTACTGCACTGGCTGCTGCACTTGCCCGTGGTGGACATAAAGTTGAGTTGTGGGCATTGGAAGAAGACGTTGTTGAATCTATCAATAATGCTCATGAAAACAAGAGGTTTCTTCCAGGTTTTGTTCTTCATGAATCCCTGACTGCTACTCAGGATATCATGAAGGCAGCTGCAGGCAAGGATTTTATTATTCTTGGAAGTCCTTCTTTGTTCCTGGCTCCAACAATCAGAAAGTTTGTTAATGCTCCAAATATTCAGGATGGTTCAACAATCATAGGTTCCCTCACAAAAGGATTTGTTCCTTCAGAAGATGGAGTTCCGCATTTTGTTCTTGATACCATGGAATCTGTTCTTCCAGAATGCTACAAGAATGCAACTGTCTACATTGCTGGACCAAGCCATGCTGAAGAAGTTGCCATGGGAAAAATAACTGGACTTATTTCTGCATCAAATCATCATAGAAATGCCGTGAAAATGAGAGATCTTCTTAGGGTTCCTGGAATTATGGCCTATGCATCTTTTGATACAATTGGTGTTCAGGTTTGTGCTGCCGTTAAGAATGTAATTGCCGTTGTTTACGGTGCAATGGATGCACTTTCTGAAAACAGTGAGCTGTTCGGCGACAATACTGAAAGTCTTCTCATGGCTGCCGGACTCAATGAAATCCAGACAATTGGAATGGCCATGGGTGCAACACATTCTGCGACATTTACTTCCATCAGTGGTGTTGGGGACCTTGATGTTACATGCAAGTCAAAGTATGGTCGCAACAGAAGGTTTGGGCAGGACATCATCAGGACAAACATGCTTGATCAGTTCAAGGATATTGATGACATTATTGCAAATGTCCAGAAGGTCGGATATCTTCCGGAAGGTGCAATTGCCTGCAAGTATGTACACAAGATTGCAGAAATGAAAAATCTCAAGCTTCCGATTTGTGATATTCTTTACAGGGTTCTCAACAAGGAATCAACTGCAGAGGAATGTCTCAAGGAAATTTTGATCACAAGATAGGAATATACAATGCTAGAAAAAATAACTGGAACATTCAGCGGAATCGTAAAGACACTTAGCGGAAAGTCAACAATCACAGAAAAGAACATCGAGGAAACAGTTGAGCAGATCAAGATGGCTCTCCTTGAGGCTGACGTAAATCTTCGTGTGGTTCGTCGTTTTGTTAATTCAACAATTGAAGAGGCAAAAGGTGAAAAGGTCCTTCGTGCAGTTGATCCGGGCCAGCAGTTTGTAAAGATAATCTATGACAAGCTGACTTCAATGCTGGGTGACCAGAAAACAGATCTTGCCTTGAAGGGACCAGACACTCAGTCTGTGATTCTGTTCCTTGGTCTTCAGGGTGCAGGTAAGACAACTGCGGCTCACAAGCTTGCTGCAAGATTAAAGAAAGAAGGCAGGCGTCCTTTGCTTGTTGCATGTGACCTGGTTCGTCCTGCTGCTGTGGAACAGCTTGTTGTTCTTGGACAGAAAATTGATGTCCCTGTTTATAAGGATGATTCTGCAGTTGAAAAGGCTGATGGAAAAGCATCCCCAAAGCTTGCCCTTCAGGTTGCCAGGGGTGG
>SAMEA3663224__coassemble_597_pt1 | contig 8183 bp, 7 predicted proteins | sample SAMEA3663224__metabat2_low_PE_008 | metagenome-assembled genome bin SAMEA3663224 (sample SAMEA3663224) | pig gut metagenome | biome: pig gut; feature: pig-associated habitat; material: faeces | place: China | collected 2013
CAAAAGAAGAAATCTTTCTGGAAATTTCCGCAGAAAAAATGTCTGCTTATTACGGAGCCCTGCTTTCGGCTTTTTCAGAAGGCAACAAATTTACGACAGAAGTGATTGCAGAAGTCTGGGCTGGAATCGTCAACGCAAATCAAGATTACATGCGCTATGTTTCCTATCTTAACCCGGTGATAGAAACAAATGTTACTGTGGAACGCCTTTCAGTTTTCAAAAAAAGATATTACGACCTGGCAAACGCCTTCCGGGACAGGCTTGCAAAAATGCTGAACACCACAGAAGATAAGGCCTACAAAATTCAGCTGGACGTACTTTTTTATGGGTCGGCAAATGCAGTCTGCTGCTACAAAAATCCTCTGGTTCAAAAAGCTCTTAAGCAAATCGACATTACGCCACCACCAATGGATTTTTACAAGGACATGAAGGACTTTCTTAAAATGCGCCTGGCGTGGAAAGAGTAGACAAAGGATAAACTAAAATCTTTACAAAAAAGAAATTGATTTTGTAGCCATAAAGCGCGACGAAAAAATCTATATTCAAGTAAGCGATGACATTTCCCGCCCAGAAACAATGGAAAGAGAAACTGCACCACTTTTTAGCATAAAAGATGCCTACCCAAAAATGATAATTGCCAGAACAAAACATCCGCTGTATCAATATGAAGGGATTGCAGTTTGGGATATTGCGGAATGGTTGATGAACCGATAATAAATTATAAGTCGATATAGTAATTTGGAGAAAATAATGGCTAAAGAAATACAATCAGTTGAACCAAACATTGCAGATCTTGCAAATGGTTGGATGAAATCATATAAGCTTGATTACAAACTTGAGCAGGAATCAATTGGAAATTCTGAAATAGATAAGGCTCTTGAAGAATATTTTTCTAAAAATGGTGGAGTTGGTGGAAACAGACCTGATGCAAAACTTCTGCTTCAGGATAAGAATTGTGATTATTATCCAATCTTGATTGAATACAAAGGTTATAAAGATAAACTTGTCAAATTGGATGAAGAAGGTCATGTGGCAAATAAAAATTCTAAAAATGAACCTGACTTTAAAAATATAAATTCATACGCAGTGAACGGTGCTGTTCATTATGCAAATGCAATTCTTCATTACACAAATTACACTGATATTATTTCAATTGGAATGACAGGTTTTAAAAACGATTCTGGAAAACTGGAATATTCAATTGGTGTTTATTATGTTTCAAAAAGCAATTTTGGTGTTGGACAAAAAGTTGATGAATATACAGACTTTTCATTCCTTAAAAAAGAAAATTTCGATGCCTTTATTGAAAAAGTAAAAGCACTTTCTCTTTCTGATGAAGAAAAGGAAAAGTTAAAGGAAAAGCGTGAGCAGGAAATCGGTGCAAGTCTTGTAAAACTCAATAATGATATTTATCAAAATGAAAAAGGACTTGGAGAAAATGACCGTGTTTATTTAGTTGCTGCCTCCATTATTGCAACTCTTGGTATTCCTAAAAAAGTTTCTCCGCTTGAAAAAGATGATTTAAAATCTTCTTTGGAAGAAGGAAATCGTGACGGCGATATTGTTCTTCGTAAAATAAATGCCTTTTTGAATGAAAAACGGATTCCAAAAGATAAAAAAGATTTGATTGTCAGAACTTTGGCAAATACTTTAACTACAGAAAACATTAATAAAGTTGAAAATGGAGAAAGTCAGTTAAAGCGTGTCTTTTCAAAAATTGTAGATGATTTGGGAATATATTATAAAACTGATTTGACAACTGATTTTACTGGAAAACTATTCAATGAAATGTACAGCTGGCTTGGTTTTACACAAGATAAATTAAATGATGTTGTTCTTACGCCTTCTTATGTTGCAACTTTGCTTGTAAAACTTGCCCGTGTAAATAAAAATTCTTTTGTCTGGGATTTTGCAACTGGTTCTGCAGGTCTTCTTGTTGCGGCTATGAATGAAATGCTTGATGATGCAAAAAAAACTCTTAAATCTCCAGAAGAAATAAACAGAAAATCAGCAGAAATTAAAGCGAAGCAACTTCTGGGTTTGGAAATCCTTTCAAACATTTATATGCTGGCTACTTTAAATATGATTTTGATGGGTGACGGAAGTTCAAATATTTTGAATAAAGACTCATTGAATGATTTTGATGGAAAATATGGTTTTGGAAATACTGATGATGATTTCCCGGCAGATGCCTTTGTTTTAAATCCGCCATATTCTGCAAAAGGCAACGGAATGATTTTCGTAGAAAAAGCTCTTTCTATGATGAAAAAAGGTTATGCCGCAATTATTATTCAAGGTTCTGCGGGAAGCGGAAAGGCAGTTGAATACAACAAAAAGATTCTTGAAAAAAATACTCTTCTTGCAAGTATAAAAATGCCTATTGATTTGTTTGTTGGAAAATCCAGTGTTCAAACTTATGTTTATGTCTTTAAAATTGGTGAAGCTCACGAAAAAGATGAAACTGTAAAATTCATTGATTTTTCAAATGACGGCTACACACGAACAAACAGAAAAAAAGCCAGCGTAAATCTTAGAGATACAGACAACGCAAAAGGCAGATATGCAGAACTTGTAGATTTAGTTCGTTTTGGCAAAAAGAAACTTAATATTTTTACAGAAAAAGAATATTACGAAGGAACAATTGACCCAACAAAAGGCGATGACTGGAATCAATCTGCTCCTGTAGATACAAAACCAACCTTGGAAGATTTCAAGAAAACCGTTGCCGACTATTTAGCATGGGAAGTTTCGAACATCATAAAAAATAACGCAGAGAACGACCGCCTGGGAAAATAGATTCCCCACTTAACGAAAAACTAAAAAATGTTAAGTGGGGAGAATTTAAGCTTGGGGATTTGTTTGAGATTACGAATACTCTAAGTTTTAATGCAGATAAATTAAATTTCGGTACAGAGTATGATTATGTAACTCGAACATCGTTTAATCAGGGAATTTTACAAACAACAGGTTTTGTTAATGCAGAAAATCTTAATGAATCTGGAGTTTGGAGTCTAGGACTATTACAAATGGACTTTTTTTATCGAAGGAAAAAATGGTATGCAGGTCAATTTGTAAGAAAGATAATTCCAAAATTTGATTTAACAGAAAGCTCTATTTTGTTTTTCTCAACAATATTAAATCAACAAAAAAAAGTTTTATTGTCTGTTTTAGTTAGAAATGTTGATGAAACTTTCAATAATTTACAAGTCCAACTTCCTCTAAAAGAAAAATCGTTAGATTTTTCAAATCCGTGTGACGACATAAAAAACATCGACTTTGATTTTATGGAGTCATTTATACGCGAACTCGAAGAGGAGCGTATACGCGAACTTAACGCATACCTTTTAGCCACAGGACTAAAAGACTATGCGTTAAGTGCTGAAGAAGAAAAGGCATTGGAAGCGTTTAAGACGGTGCAGTGGGGAGAATATAGAATTGGAGATTTGTACAAAAAGTTAGATTTACATAATAAAGATTTCGATAAACGAGAAGACACAGCTTCAGAGCCGACAAAAGAATATTCGTTACCTATTGTTAACGCAAAACATGGTGATAATGGAATTATGTTTTATGGTAAGGAGGATATTTTTGATTCTGCAGAAATGACAATTGATATTGTCCAAAATGGAGCGGTTGCAACAGGGGATGTTTATCCACAACCTCAAAGAACAGGTATACTGTGGGATGCGTATTTGATAAAGGCATTGGATCATACAGACTCAAAAGAGACATTATTTTTCATTACTTCTTCAATTCAAAAGTCCATAAAGCAAAAATTTTGTTATGAGTTTAAAGCAACTTGGGATAGAGTTCAGAGAGAAAATATATATCTTCCCACAAAAAACAACAAACCAGATTACGCAACAATGGAAACATTCATAAAAGCCGTTGAAAAACTTGTAATCAAAGATGTTGTTTTGTATGCAGACAGTAAGATTGAAACAACAAAGAATGTTGTAAAAAAAGATTTTGAATATAAAATTAATGAAGAAAAATATCTTTTGCATGTTGCTCAGGAGGAAAAGTGAAAAAAATGACAAACGAAGAATTAGATATAGCTAAAACTTTGGCTGTAAATGCATACAACGATGTACTTTCTCCAATAGCAAAACAGGCTGGCACAACTTTAGAAGAAGTTGGTAACCTCGTTTTTGCATTATTTCGTTATCCTGCAAAAATACTTACTTTAAGGATAGTAAATTGGTTTAAAAGAATTGAATCTGAAATAAATAAAGAAAATTTAATTGAAGCTGATCCAGCTATTACAATTTCAACTTTGCAGAGTTTAGTTTTGCATCAGGATGAAAGTTTCTTAGGTGAAATGTTTTTTAATATTCTAAAATCTTCTGTTGATAAAACACAACAATGTAATTTAAGCCCTGCATTTCCAAAAATACTTGAACAATTGACAACAGATGAATGTATTTTTCTTGTTTTATTAAATGACAAATCCTATAAATTTAATAGAAACTTTGATTTGAATATGAAGAATTTAGAAACAAAAAATATTCAGATATTAGTAAATGAACTTCCTATGGAAAAATTCAACTTTTCCGAGAATTTATGGATTTATAAAGAACATTTGGAACACTTAAATCTACTTAAATATAAGGATTACAAAGAACCTGACATGTCTGATGATGATTTTGAAAATAACCAAAACATTACTGAATTTGCAGAATTTAGATTAACAGAATTTGGAAAAATGTTTTGTAAAATCTGTGTTTCAGCCAAATGCTATTCAATGTTGAATCAATTCGAGAATAAAAAAATGAATACTGGAAACGGAGATTGAAAAGTGAGATGCTGAATCAAGTTCAACATGACGAAGAATGGCTGTAGGAGAAAAGTATGGAAAATGAAATCTTAAAACTTGAGCAGATTCAATTTACAGAAAACTATATTGGCGATGTATGTTCCATAATTGAGACTGCCAGAAAATATGCAAAAATCCATGTGAACTATGCAATGGTTCATGCTTATTATCTGATTGGAAAAAGAATTGTTGTGCAGGAGCAAAACGGACAGCATAGGGCAGAATACGGTAAAGAAATTGTAAAAAATCTTTCTGATGAACTTTCTGCAAAGTATGGAAAAGGTTATTCTACTCAGAGTCTTTATAATTTCCGTCTTTTTTATGAAAAGTTTTCTGAACCAAAGAATTTCTCCACAGTGTGGAGAAATTTAACATGGAGTCATTACAAACTTATCATGCGTGTAACATCAAAAACTGCACGAGATTGGTATTGTGATGAATCTTCTCGCTTAGATTGGGACACAAGAACTTTGCAACGGAATATTGGAACGCAATATTATGAACGATTAATTTCATCACAAATAAAAGAGCCTGTTGTTGTGGAAATGGAACAAAAAACAGCAGTTTTTCAGGATAAAAAACTTGAGTTCATAAAAAATCCCTATGTTCTCGAATTTCTAGGACTTCCCGAAAACAAAAGCTATATTGAGTCTGATTTTGAACAGGCTTTGATTGACAGCTTGCAGAAATTCTTGCTGGAACTTGGAAAAGGATTTGCATTTGTTGAAAGACAAAAACTTGTTCGCACAGACAATGACGAATATTATATTGATCTTGTTTTTTACAATTACATTTTAAAATGTTTTGTCCTCGTTGATTTGAAAATGAATCAACTTTCATACAAAGATGTCGGACAGATGGATTTATATGTAAGAATGTTTGATGATTTATACAAAAAAGAAGATGACAATCCAACAATCGGTTTGCTTTTGTGTTCTGAAACAGACAAAACCATAGCAAAATATTCAGTTCTTAATGATTCAAAACAGATTTTTGCAAGCAAGTATCTTACTTTTCTCCCAACTGAACAGGAACTTTCCGACGAAATTGAACGGCAAAAAAATATTTTCTTGGAGAGTCATAAAGAGAAATAGAAGAAATCGCCGTCGTTGAGGGAAGATAAATGAAAAAAATAAATATGAACGACTTAACCCATGAATACAAATCCTGGATTTCAGAATTAAAAACTCGCTATAAACAGGCTCAAATAAAGGCTTCTGTTGCCGTAAATGGTGAATTATTGAAATTTTATTTTGACTTGGGTAAAGACATTTCTGAAAAACAGTTTGCCAACACTTATGGTTCGGCTTTTTATAAAACATTAAGTTCAGATTTAATTGTCGAGTTTCCAGATGCAAAAGGATTTTCTCCAACAAATTTAAAATATTCTTTTTATTTTTATGATCTTTACAAAGCAGAATTTCAAAATCGTCCACAAGTTGTGGACGATTTGTGCAGAATTCCTTGGGGACATCACAGATTCATAATTGACAAGATAAGGATTATATTCTTGCCAAATATTCATTGGAAAGTTCAGCTGAACCTCTTGCTGTTTCTGAATATGAACTTGCCAAACTTTATCCAGTAGATTTTAAAAGTTCACTGCCAACAATTGAAGAAATTGAAAGTGAGTTGGGTGAAATAAAATAAGTCATTCAAAATAAATTAATCCCGTTAGCAACATGTAGGGCTGCCGCAGGCAGGTGCGCAGCACCGAGGGTTACCGAGCGGAGAACAGGTGTTCTCACGAATACTGCGACCCCAAGTGGCGTAGACACTTGGGGGAACGGCCAGAAAAATCAGATTCTATTTATTTCCACAGTTATCCAGATACAACTTGTTTTCGAAATCAATTAATTGACGATTCATAGGCCAAATTGTTAACTTATATATAGAGTTAAAGGAGGCTCACAACATGAAAATTGCATTTTTCGATACCCGTTCTTATGATAAGGCTTCGTTTACAAAGGCAAATGTAGATGGTGGATTTAATTATGAAATTGATTTCCGCGATTACAAGTTGAATGAAAATACGGCTTTGACAGCACAGGGCTTTGATGCAGTTTGCGTCTTTGTAAATGATGTGGTGAATGCACAAGTTATTTTTGAGCTGAAAAAGGCTGGTGTAAAGCTGATTGCCTTGCGTTGTGCAGGTTTTAACAATGTTGATTTGAAAGCGGCTTCTGAAGCTGGAATAAAAGTTGTTCGTGTGCCTGTTTATTCACCTTATGCGGTTGCAGAACACGGTGTTGCCCTGTTGCTTTCCCTTACCCGTCATATTCCACAGGCCTATCTTCGCACCAAAACTGCAAACTTTAATATAGAAGGACTTACCGGTCGTGATTTGCATGGGCTTACAGGCGGTATCCTAGGAACTGGAAAAATCGGTCAGATTATGGCAGATATTCTTAAAGGCTTTGGAATGAAGATTATTGCCTATGATCCTTTTCCAAATCAAAAATGGGCAGAGGAATGTGGGGCAACCTACGTGAGCAAAGAAGAAATCTTCCGCCAGAGCGATGTATTGAGTTTGCACTGTCCGCTTACAGAAGAAACAAAACATATTGTAAATCATGACACAATGAAGATGATGAAACACGATGCAGTAATTATTAATACCGGTCGTGGTGCCTTGATTGATTCAAAAGCTCTGGTTCACGCTCTTAAGCACGGTCACATCGGTGGAATTGGCATGGACGTTTACGAAGAAGAAAGCAAATACTTCTTCAGCGACTGGTCTACTGATATCATGACCGATGATACACTTGCACGACTTTTGACTTTTCCAAATGTAATAATCACCGGGCACCAGGCCTTCCTTACAACAAATGCCCTGAAAAACCTGGCAGATACAACGCTGGAAAATATTAAGGCTTTTGCCGCCGGGGAAGAGCTGGTGAATGAGGTGAAATAAATTGCTTTACAAATATATAATTTTGCTTTACATTGTATATAGGAAGTAATTTTATGGCACAGTCTATGATTAATATCAGAATGGATACAGATGAAAAGAACTCTTTTGAAGATGTATGCGATCAGCTTGGTTTAACAATTACAGCAGCATTTAAGATGTTTGTTAAAAAAGTTATTCGCGAGCGTAGAATTCCTTTTGACCTTACTCTTGATCCATTTTACAGCGATACAAACCTTCATTATCTCGAAAAGGTCACCAGCGAAATTGACGGCGGAAAAGCACAGCTTAAAGAACATAAGCTGGCAGAGGTGTAGCTGGTGAAAATTTTGTGGCATGAAAACGCTTGGGATGATTATTGCGGCTGGTGGAGTCGCCGGATAGATGACACCAATCGTATCGTTTACAAGCAGGGTGGAGATAATATAATCATTGCTGCTTGTAAAGGATGATATT
>SAMEA3663224__coassemble_712_pt1 | contig 7319 bp, 4 predicted proteins | sample SAMEA3663224__metabat2_low_PE_008 | metagenome-assembled genome bin SAMEA3663224 (sample SAMEA3663224) | pig gut metagenome | biome: pig gut; feature: pig-associated habitat; material: faeces | place: China | collected 2013
AATTCACCAATTCACCAATTCACCAATTCACCAATTCACCAATTCACCAATTCACAAATAGCACTGCTTATATCTCAATATATAGATTTGAAACAGTTAGACAGTATTTCCGTAAGGGAGTACTGTTTTTTTATTTTAGGGGTATTTTATGCTTTACAATCTAGTCATTGCTCCAATTGAAACAATTGTAGAATGGGTATTTACATTCATTATCAACAAGATACCGGGAGTGGGCGTTATTGGAGCTGTTATCGGTGTAAGCCTTGCAATAAATTTTCTGGCATTACCTCTTTATAATATTGCAGAATCCTTGCAGGAAAAAGAAAGAAAAATTGCAAAGTCCCTTGAGGGTATGACAAAAAGAATAAAGCAGGTTTTCACGGGCGATGAGCGGTTCATGATACTTGCAACATATTACAGGCAGAATAACTATCATCCAGTTTATTCATTGAGAAGTTCCCTTTCCATTATGATAGAAATTCCATTCTTTATTGCTGCATACCACTACCTGAGTCATAATGAGATTTTGAAGGGTGCGTCCTGGTGGTTTTTTGATGATCTGGGTGCACCGGATACGTTTTTCTCAATTGCAGGATTTCCCATTCATATACTTCCGATACTGATGACAATAATTAATCTGGTGTCGGGGGCAATCTATGCAAAAGAAGCTCCTGTCAGGGAAAAGGTTCAGCTTTATGGGGTGGCTTCAGTATTTCTTGTTCTTTTGTATAATTCTCCCAGCGGGCTGGTTATTTATTGGATTCTGAATAATATTTTTTCTCTTGCAAAGAATATTGTCATGAAAACGAAGCATCCGGGAAAAATTCTTCATATTGTAATAAGTGCCATTCTGCTGGCTTGTTCAATTTACTTTTTTACAAAAAACGGATCAATCAAGAAAAAGGCAATGCTTCTTGCATTTTCAGTTGTCATTGCATCAATTCCTTTCTGGAAGAGAAAGATTTCAGATTTTGTTTCATCAAAAGGAATTCTAGAGTTTAATGAGGCGGGAAATCTTTTATTGCTCATATTTTCCGGATTAGGAACGGCTCTGCTGTGCGGATTTGTTCTTCCTTCAAGTATCATTGCAACAAGCCCGATTGAGTTTTCTTTCCTAGGTGGAACTGAAAACCCACTATCCTATATATGGTCGAATTTCTGGATTTTTGCCGGAATGTTTGTGTTCTGGCCGATTGTCATCTATAAGATGTTTGGAAAAAATGTAAAGAGCATAATGCCTTGTCTTTTGTTTGTAGTTTTTCTTTGTGCCATTGCGAATGCATTCCTGTTTAATTTTGACTATGGGAATCTGGAAGTTACTTTTCATGTTGATTCAAATACGTTTCCCTCATCGATAATGTACAGCTTGGTTCCTGTTGTATTCTTCATTGCAATTTTGGCTCTGGTTTTGTTTTTGAAAATGAAACGTCAGCAGGTAACAATAGTGTTTGTGTCAGTATCACTTTGTCTTGGAGAGATTTTGATTGGCACTATCAAGACAAAACATATCAGTGAAGAATTTCAGCTTTTTAGAAAAGGCAGAGAAAACAATACATTTGTTGCTGGTAAAAATCATATAGAACCTGTATATCATCTTTCAAGGGAAAATAAAAATGTTGTTGTTGTATTTCTTGATCGAGCAATCGGTGTGTTTGCGAAACAAATATTTGATGAATATCCGGAAATAAAAAAGCAGTTTGATGGTTTTGTCTATTATCCGAATACATTGAGTTTTTCAACTCAGACAATAGAGGGAACGCCTCCTATGCTTGGTGGATATGAATATGTACAGGAGAACATGAATTCCCGTAGCTCTGAATTACTTAGTGATAAGCATAATGAATCAATACTTGTAATGCCAAAAATATTTGCAGATGCAGGATTTGAAGTCACGGTTACTGATCCACCATGGCCTAATTATAGATGGAGTGGTGATCTTGAGAACCTGCGAAAGTATCCTGAAATCAATGTCAGTGAAGTTGAGGGGATACATTATGATTTATATGTTGAAAACAAAGGTCTGTTTTCGGTTCCTATAGATATGATCTGCAGAAAGGAACTATTTAATTTCTGTGTTATGGAATCTATTTATCCAGTTTTGAGATCTTCATTTCAGAATTTCAGATATAACTGGATATCATTGTCAAGAATTCCTCCTGAAGCCAGAGGTTTCTTTTCTCAGCTTTCAAATCTGTATTACCTCCCAGATATGACTGCGTTTGATTCAGAAGAAAATACGTTTACATTTCTGGAAAATGAGGCGACCCATGAAGTGTATGTAAAATTAAATGATGATTTTGAGTCTCCATCGGAAGACCAATTGTCTGACATAGCATTGCTGCATTATCAGGCAAACATTGCTGTCTTAAAGCAGATTGGAAAGTGGCTTGATTATCTGAGAAAAAATGACTGCTACGACAATACAAGAATCATTATTGTTTCAGATCATGGAAGGTGGTTTGAAGTTCCGCCATATGATTCAAGATTGATTGGTTTTAATCCTTTGTTTATGGTAAAGGATTTTGATTCAAATGAGACAATAAAGGAAGACCTTGAATTCATGACAAATGCAGATACGTTGTTTTTTGCAAAAGAGGGATTAAATGTTTCTGATGAGAATCCGTTTACCCACAAAAAATTTGTGCAGGATAAATCAGATGGCATAAATATATTTAGGTGTGTTGACTGGAATGCAGAAAATTACAGGGGCAAGTATCAGTTCAATCTGGACATGTCAAATGCCTGGCATGTTTCAGAAAACATATTTGATAAGAACAAATGGAAATCAATTACAGAATGGGAAAACCAGAAATCAAGTGTAAGAAAATAAATATAAATAAGTAAGGACATTGCCGCGTGTTTTTTTGAGTAAGGGATTGGAGTGGTTGCGCAGCAAGTCCGAAGGACCGCGGGTACCAAGCCACGCAAAGCCCGACCTGACTGACTGAGCCTTGCGATGGAAGGAAGGGAACTCCCGGAAAAAAAATCCTAGAGACCGAGCCAATTGCTTACGACTGGAATGGCAAAATATTGAGGAGCCACGACGAGAGCAAAGAAAGCAAGGCTGATTATGGTGAACACGAACATGAATTTCATGGTTTTTGCAGGATATTCGAGGGAGTAGATTCTCAAGTTGATGACGCTGGCAAGAGAACCAATGATTGAACAAAGGCCTGCAGAATCAAGTCCGTAGAGAAGGCCTACAAGATTTTTTGTGAAAGGCCAGAGAACAATGGAAGCAGGAACATTGGAAATCAGCTGGCTGAGCAAGATGGACCAGATGTATTCGTGATCTGAGACATGATCTGAAAGAAATTTTGCAATGTTGTGATTGTGACAAATTGATGAACTGAAAACAAAGAAACAAAGAAAAGTGAGCAAAAGAACGTAGTCAGTCTGGAGTAGAATCTGACGGTCAAAAACAAGCAGTGTCACAAAAACGATAAGAGTTACGTATGGCCAGTAAACAGTACGGCTTACGATTGTTGCAATTATGAGAATGAACAGGATGAAGTAGAGTGTTCGCTTGGCTTTTCTTGAGGAATCCCATTCAGGACAAAAGTCTGTTCCGGTTATTTCAATTTTTTCCCTTAAGTTTCTGCAGTACAAAATGATGATGAATCCGCTAAGAAGGACTGCGCTTGCAATCCACAGTGGAGACATCATCATCATGAATTCTGGTGCACTGATTCCGCTTTGACTGAAGAGAAACAAATTCTGCGGGCTTCCAAATGGAGTCAAAAGACTTCCGCGGATAGCAGCGATGTTTTCCAGTGTCAGAACAGGCAGTATGAATTTTTCCTTGTTTCCGGCCCTGAATAAAATTATTGTCAATGGAACGAATATGATCAGAGAAACATCGTTGGTTACGAACATGGATGTGAAGAATACGCTGAAGACAAAAAAGAATGTGAGCGCAATCATTGAACCAAGTCTGCTTGTCTTTCGGAGAAGTGGTGAAAATATGTTTTCTTTTTTGAAGCCTTCAAGTGTGCTTAGGAGCATGAAAAGTGTTGCGAGAGTTTTCCAGTCAATTGATGAGAGGAGATCTTTTGATGGCGGAGTTATGAATAATGATGCGATTGCGGCTATGAGGGCCACGGAAAGCATGAGTTCCTTTTTGAAGAATGAAAGTGTTTTTGCTGCAAAGTTTTTCATATTGAAATACTAGCATAAATAATTTTTTTTGTGAGCAACTATGCATTGGTTATTAATTGATGACGGGATGATTTAGTAATTGACATCAGTCTAATGTGTGACTTAAAATTGGTTTGTGTCCTGGAATTCGAGAAATTGATTTTGGGATAATGATAATTTTGGGGTACAAAGATTTATATGGAAAACAAAAGCATTCGTGAAGCTTATGGAGAGTATTTCAAGGCAATGTTGGCCAATTCTGTGGCAGCAGCAAAAATTGACAGCACAAACGTTTATCAGCCAGCAAACTTGAAGAACAAGGAATTCATCGACAAGCTGGTTTCTGATAATCTTGATCCGGCAAGTTATTTCAAGAATATGGATAATTTTGTGGATTTTTTCAATCAGGTTAAGTCAGGAAAGTCAGGGCTTCTTCTTTTGGAACATTATTCAAATACTGATCTTCCAGAATTCATTTACATGCTTGAACATAATTCTGATGGAAAGCTCACAGAATTTGCAGATAAGATTGTAGCAGTTGCCGGAATGAAGTTGAATGAGGCAAATCCAGCAGTTCGTGCATTTGCAGAAAGTTTTTCGCGTGTAGTTATTTATCCTACAAGAAGTTTGGATAAGGCTTCAGAAAAGGCTCAGTCAGAAGAAGAGAAAAAAGAAGAAGAACAGAAGGCAAGAAAAATAAACATGGCAGCAATGCGTGCAATGGATGACTGCAAGAAGCGTGGACAGGTGATTCTGGTATTCCCATCAGGAACAAGATACAGACCAGGTCATCCGGAAACAAAACGTGGTCTCAAGGAAATTGACAGTTATCTTCGTCTTTTTGATATTGCACTTTTTGTAAGCATTAATGGATCAGTTTTGCAGATGCAGCCTGGACATGAAGAAGACATGCTCAGTGATTTTTGCGTGAGAGATAAAGTTGTTTTCACTGCAAGCAAGGTAATTGAATGCAAGAAGTACAGAAAGGAATTCCTGGACAGCCTTCCAGCTGACTGTGAAGACCAAAAGCAGGCTATGATTGATCATGTAATGGAAGTTTTGGAAAAGCAGCACGAGGAAACAGAAAAAACAAGAGTGTAAGAAACCAAAGTATTGACATACCCACCGTTTTTTAGGTATATTATTTCTACTTAATTACGACGCTGGGTAGAGCAGTTGGCAGCTCGTCGGGCTCATAACCCGGAGGCCGCAGGTTCGAGTCCTGCCCCAGCTAAAACAAAAAAGCTTCAGTTAAACGCTGGAGCTTTTCTTATTTTAAACAATATGTCACATAAACACACGCAGGACTCGAAGTCGAAGGAACGCCGAGCAGGTGCGAGGAAGAGCGCACAGGAAGTGTGCGGAAGAGACTGAGACCGGCCCGCAAGGAGCAGACAGGAAGTCTGCGAGCGAAGGGCGAGTCCTGCCCCAGCTAAAACAAAAAAGCTTCAGTTAAACGCTGGAGCTTTTCATATTTTAAATAATATTCTAGTTAAACAAATGCAGGACTCGAAGTCGAAGGAACGCCGAGCAGGTGCGAGGAAGGGCGCACAGGAAGTCGCCGTCAGCGAATGCAGCCGGCCCGGAAGGAGCAGACAGGATGTCTGCGACTGTAGTGCGAGTCCTGCCTCAGCTAAAACAAAAACCTTGCTAGTAATGCTAGCAGTGTTTTTTTGGTTTCAAGATAAACACCAGTCGGAAAGAAGCAGGGCTCGAAGCGGAGTCTGCGCCGACCAGGTGGGAGCCAACAAATTTTTTCTTTAAAAATTTGGGTAGTGTACACTACCCAAAGGGATTGCAAAATCCCTTTGGGCGAAGTCTTGTTACACTCGACTTCGCCCAAAAAAACAAAAGATAAGATATAGGAGGATTTTATGAAACACTTATCTAAACTCGCTGCTATTCTTGCAGCACTTGTATTGGCCTGTGCATTCTTTGGATGCTCAGACGGATCTGATGGAGACCAGTCAATATCTCTATCTGACGGGGACTATACATTAAAAATAAAGCAAAGTGCTGATGGAATGGTCGAAGAAGATGATATCAAAGCAACTGCAAGCAATAATATTTTGACTTTTAATTCTGGTTCAGTAACAGTGACTAAAGAGCTGACAGCAGATGAACTTAAATATTTTGAAGCAATGAGCGAAGAAGAAATTAAAGAGAGCATGGAGAGTCCTGATGATGCAGAAATTTCCTTTGATGGCAATAAAGTGATTATAAAAGCAAATCTTTCTGCTGCAGAGCTTGCAGAAATGCAGCCGTACTATCAATTATCATCAATTCCAGCCGACGCCAAGATCGAAACAATTAAAGACAAAACTGAGTATAAAGTAACTTTGTTTATGGAAGGTGTGCCAGTGGAATTTCATATCAAAAAAGACTAAAAGCCTTTGCTGATATGTAAAAATCCAGCCAAGTCAAGCTTGGCTGGATTTTTTTTATATTCTTGATGCTTGCGACTTATTCAAAAAATGAAAAATTGACAAAAAGGGCATAGGCGTGTATATTTAAATTAACGGGGACGCAAAGCAAATGAGCGACCGCCTCCGTTGAGTTTTTACTAAAAACCCGCCTAGAGTTGGAAGCTGAGGGCGGGCTTTTTTATGCTCTTAAGTCCTATTTTATTAGGAAGGTGAGCAGGTCTATAACAATTGCGATGATTGCAATGACAAGCATTGCTTTTTCGTACTTTGTCACAGACAGCCTCCTTCATTCACGAGAAATTGGAGGCAAGCCGCCACAATTTACTAAGCGTCCCCTATGTATTGTATAGTAAATGAAATATATAAAATCTACAAGTTGTTGTAGAAAAGAATATCGGCTAACACATATAAGGTCCCAGCTTGTCAATAAGAATCCTCAAAAAATAATCACTTAAGGCTGTTTTTTTTATTTGTTAAAACCAAGTTTTTTCATTATTTTTAGAGATATGCAAGTATTAATACAGCCATATGGCAAATCTGAGATTTCTCTATCATTTCTGTCTGGTTTTACAGAACCTGTATTAAATGCTGTACGAAGGCTTCCCAACCGCAGGTACGACCCCTCACAAAGAATTTGGATTATACCGGATAGTCAGGAATGTATGGATTCGCTCTTACATAATCTATACTTAACGGGGCTTTTCACTTATGAGGATGTTAATGAAAATCAGAATTATCAGAAAAATACAAACGATG
>SAMEA3663224__coassemble_806_pt1 | contig 6656 bp, 8 predicted proteins | sample SAMEA3663224__metabat2_low_PE_008 | metagenome-assembled genome bin SAMEA3663224 (sample SAMEA3663224) | pig gut metagenome | biome: pig gut; feature: pig-associated habitat; material: faeces | place: China | collected 2013
CTTTCATTTTTTATATTTCGCTATTGACAAAGGCACAACATATCAAATTACCATTGATGGGAGTAGTAACCTAAAAAAGTCAGTATTTTCAGATTGATAATTCAATACTAAACTACTGTTTAATACTTTCTAGATAACAAGTATCTGCTCCTATATCTATTTTGTTCGACCAAGTAACATTAGTGTCTATAGTAGAATCTTTATCCCAGCAAATTGAATTATCAGAATCTATATAACAATTATTGAAAATTTCTTTATTACGTAACTGATTATATACAGTTCCTTCAATTATGTACTTTGAAAAATCCAAAATTCTTTGTTCGCCATTATCAAATGTAATTAATAATTTATAATTATCTTGAGGGGTTACTTTTACAGGTTTTCTGCGACCAGAGGAAAAATATCTTGCAGCTTTCTCATCGAACCCTTTTGACAAATAATATTCATAAGTATTAGCCATAACAAGTAAAATCTCCTACTGTAAAGGATCGATACTAAACAAATCCATATGTTTTACTGCTAATTCCCAATTTTCCATTAATTCTGTCTGATGAAATGCAGCCCATCCTAAAACCATTTTTTGTTGTTTCGATGGCATTTCTCCTTCTATTACCTCTAATTCGTCTATTGAAACCAAAATATCATTCCCTGCATAAACTGCGTGAAAATGTGGAGGCATATGATCATTCCAATTTATATAGATTTTAATCCCTCTAAACATACTAATTGTTGGCATTATTTACTCCTCCTCTTTATTATAATTTTAACATTGTCGAAAAATAATATCTACAATTTCTCCCATCAATTTCAATTTGTGGGAATAGTCTATTTGAAACTATCATAAGTTTATCTATACCGCATTTACCTATGAAAAATAAACACCTTGAAAAATTAATAGAAGGCCTAACAGAATAATAAAAGAGAAAAACTGCATGTTGTAGTTATCATCTTCTAGACCAAAAATACAAAGCAAAAACATAACAACATTTGCACATGCAAATGCTGAAAATCCATAAAAAATCTTTCCATATACACCTTTCTTAAGTTTCATGAATATCCTCATTTAAACTTCACACCAAAAATAGCTTCAGTCCACGTATTGACAACGTGTTTCTCTAACTCAATGCTTCCCGGTTTAAATGCTGCCTTCAATGACCTGTTTTGTTCCCACAAATCTCTATTTAGGGGATTTTACATCTAGTGTTTTCAAACGAGTTAAAAACACTAGATGTAGAAAACAAAATCGTATCCGTCAATTCTAGCCTAAATTATTCTACCCATTCACCGCGCATTTTAAAAGGGGTAATCTCAATGTTCCAGGGAAGCAGTTTTTTCCAGTCTTCTGCGGTTTTTGAGGAATTCAAAATTGCAACAGCCTGTTGTTTTTCCAACAGCCAGGAATGAAACTTGTCAAAGATGGGTTTTACTTTTTCCTTGCGAAGCCTTAAGAAATCAGTTTTAGAAATTTTCTTTTCCCTGAATAAATCCCGTAATTTATTTTCAGCTGTAAAAATCTCTTCGTAAATTTTTACAGCTTCCTTTGCCGTTTTTGAACCTGTGGCCTTTACCGCATCTGCAAATTATCGTCTTGCATGAATATTACAATTTGAGTGGGTAAGTTTATGTCCAGGATGATTTTCGTTCCAGAAATCAAAGGCAGAGTCATACCCGGAGTATCCGTCAGACTGCAAAACGCAGCCTTCAAAGCCGTCTAAAAACTCCAGCACTTTTTTTGCGTTTCTGTTTTTTCTGTCTCTTTTTTGCGGTGACGGTCTTCGGCCCGGTATTCCTCTCTGACTTCCTGCTCGTTTACCTTCAGGACTTCGAGCGGTGTTTCATCCATCTGAAGGTATTTCCCTTTTTTAAGTTCCCCCCTGAACTTTTTTTCAAGCGGTTAAAGAACCCTGTAAACTTTTTGCTGCCAGTTATAGCTTTCCTCCTGACAGTAAAATGGTGTATGGCGCTGGTATTTTCCCATAAACACATGGCCAGAAGTTCCGGTGTTGCAATTGAACGCTCAATAATCCGCTTGTCACTTGCAATTTTTGTTTCAGGAGTATCATCATCGTTTACGCAATCAGGACATTCGTAAACTTCTTTTTCAATAACTTCGATGTATTCATAACCCTTCATTGAGTCTGTCTAAAAAAACAAATATAGAACAAAGTCTATGCGCAAATCCAAATTTAAACGATAAAAGTTTTTATTTGGCTGGGATTATTATGTGGAAAATAATTTTAGAAAGAGGAATTTTATATGCAAGTTCTTTATATGAAGAAGTTGTGAGTGATGATGTTTAGGGAAGATATATATTTTAAAACAACTTTCTGCATTTTTTTATTGCTGGCGATTTTTGCTTTTTCCATTCATTCCGAAGTTGTTCGTGAACGCTGCGGAATATGTTCTGGGACTGGTTCGGTTGTGTGCAGGACTTGCGGCGGAAAAGGAAGCGTTAGACGAGAAGGAAGAAACGGCGCGATTCAGTCGAGAGTCTGCGGAAACTGCCATGGCAACGGAAGAACCAATTGTTCAGCTTGTGGTGGCAATGGCTGGAGCTATGTAGAAGAGAAAGAGAGTGAAAATGCACATCGTGTATGCACGGTTTGCAATGGTCGCGGAAATGTTCAATGCAATCAGTGTTTAAATAGCGGCTGGGGCATTGGAAAAACAGGCTGCAATTCATGTGCAGGATTTGGATATAAATATACCAATATTCTTACAGGTGAAAAAGAAGTCTGTACATTTTGTTCTGGCACTGGAAAAAGAAACTGCACAAGATGCGACGGAACTGGACGAATAGATTGCCGTTCTTGCAACGGAATGGGATATTTTGGCGGGTAATTCACTTCCGTATGGAATTGAAAATAAATTTTTAAAGACAAAAAAAGGAGGTCTTCTATGAAAAAGAAGATTATTATGGGACTGTTTGTATTAACAGCAGTTATTGGAATGGGATTTGCAGGGGATGATTATTATAACTGTGGTATGCACATAAAGTCTACAAATAAATTAAAATCCAATCGTACATTGAGAGAAAAATGTCCACAATGTAAACAAAATAATGAAAAGGCAGCTGATTATGATAAAGCACGAGATGCATATTGTCCATTAGATAAAAGCCAACAGACAGTTGATATGTATGAATATCTTAACTGTGACACTTATAATAATGAATCTAATAATAACTAATTAAAATATATGGTAAAGTTTTGAAATGTACCATTTCTTAGCTTTACCTTTTTTTGTTACATATATGAAAAAATTACTAATATTTCACATTATATTTTTATTTTCGGTATTTCCAATATTTTCTCAAAAAGCGAATTCTGTTGTATATAATGCAATTAAAGAATTTGAAGAATCTTTTCCTGAGTATTCTGGTAAAGTCTATATGACTGGCGGTAATGGGGAAAGAACTTGGGAAAAACAAATGGAGTTCATTCTTTCTAGACCTGGAAAATATCCGAATATACAAAACAGATTTTCAAAGTGTTTTGGAAAAAAATTGCCAGCAGCTCCATCAGAAATGACAGCAGAAATGCTTTCATGGTGGGAAAGAGAAATTATGGCTCAAGCAGGAAAGCCTAATGGTTTTGCTCATGTAGGTGGAAAAGCTCAAGATGTTTCTGTTCGAAATTTGGACTTATCAGGAAAGCAAGAATTTTCAAAAATACTGCAAGCTCATAACCTTGGCATTATATATGAAATTCCGCCAGATAGTTATTATGTTTCTATAGATAGAGCTACAGTTTTTCATTGTTATTTACCTTAATTTACAAGGAGTTTGAATTGAAACAAATCTTTATATCAATTTTATTTTGTCTTCTTGGTTCTGCTTTTGCTGATACGACTTTTAGATTTAGACTAACAGATGACGGAAGCGGAATTTATATTGACAAATACACAGGAACAGATACTGTTGTTTATATTCAGCCGTACTACGATGACCTTCCTGTAAAGGGAATTGGCAGAGATGCATTCAGCGGTACAAATGTTGCAGAAGTTGTTGAAGTTCATCTTCCTGAAACAATAGAATGGATTGGGCGTGGTGCATTTTCAGGTCGCCGTTCATTAAGGACAATAAATTTTCCAAGCAGTTTGCAAATAGTTTGGACTGCGGCGTTTTATGATTGCAGATCACTTTCACAGATTTATTTTTCTTATCCAATTCATAAAATTTCTTGGGCTGGCGACAATGCATCTGCGGCAAGTTTTAGAGGATGCCGTTCACTTCCTATGGATGTTCAGCTTACTCTTATAAAAATGGGATACTCTAGAGAATTTGATTGAAAATAATATTTATTTCAAAATTCTTCCATATCCATTAAAATACAAAGATTGCTAAAAAATTCTTGTGGGTTTTGCTATGTTTGCTTTCTTGATGAAAAAGAATTGTTGGGTTTTATCAGTCTTGTTTTTTGTTTGCGGCGGATTTTTCTTTGCACAGGAAAATTCAGCGCAGGTTTATTATTGGCAGAACGCGGACAACGAGCTTTCTTCTGACTTTTCAATTCCTTCTGATTGTAAAAAAAGCGGATTTCGTTTTTCGCCGGGATTTATAAAAGGCAGTCTTTGGTGCGCCGTTTACCGCAAAAGTTCTCAAGAATTTCCTGCGCAGATTCTTGACCTTGGTCCTGAAATTGTGGATTTTGCGGAGCTTTATGTTTTTGAAAATGGCAGCTGGAAAAAAAGCGGCGTTGCGGGAAGAAAAATTTTCAATTCACAAAAATCAATTAAATCTTGGAGAGTTTTTCTTGAAATTCCAAAAGGTCATTTCTTTGACGAATGCTATATTTTAAAAATTAAAAATTCAGATTCAACTTCGTGCACGTTTCGTTTTTTTGCAATGGAGCAATTTTTTGAGCAGACAGAGCGATTTTCGTTTATGCATATAATATTTTTGGGAATTATGCTTATTACGGTGGCGGCTCTTTTTATTTTGTTTGCAAGCCTAAAGGAAAAACTTTTTTTGTATATGGGCATTATGACTTTTGCATTTTTTCTTTATCAAGTTGCAATGAAAGGATTTGGCTGCACGTACATTTGGAACGCTTTTTGCCAGAAACTGTTTTTTGTAAGATTCGGTTACATTGTGTGCGCCATTGGACTTTGCTTTTCGCAGATTTTATTTTTGGAAAATCTTTCAATTGAAAAAAATATTTTGTGCAAAAAAATTCTTGGCTTGATTTTATTTGTCTGCCTGATTTCTGTTTTTCTGTACGGATTTTGCGATGATGTAAAAATTCCATACATTGCAACAATCTGCTTTTTGATTTTTGGCTGTGCTTTTTGTAGTGTGCTTCTTGTGCATTCATTTTTTAAAAGAAAAAATATTCCGGCGCTTTTGATTTTTTCCTGGGTTCCGCTTTTTGTCTATATAATTTTCAGGCAGTCATTGCATCTTTTGCGTCTTAAATTCAATGTGAGCTTGCTTTCTGTTTTTGACAACGATTATTATTTTGGCTACGACATTTGTTTTGTTTCGCACATTCTTATTTATGGCGCGAGCATTTTTATAAAAGTCAGGCAAAGGCAAAAAGAATTCAATCTACTTAGGGAATCTTCGTATTTCTTAAAATCTTCAGCGCATGAGCTTCTTGCTCCAGTTACGATTATTCAGAATTCAGTTGAAAAAATGGAAAACATTGCAAATGAATTTTACAAGCAAAATGATTTCCGTGTGGGGGCTTTAAAGAATTTTTCTGCCTGTGTAAAAAGCGCGAACGGAAATATACAAAGAATAAAAAATATTGCGCTCATGGTAAACTCGCTTGAACGGCAGGAACAAAATATTCAGGAAGCTGCAAGAATGAAATCCGCGGTTCTTGTTATGAATTTGTTCCGGCAGTGTCTGGACAATTTTATTTCTTATGCGAAGTTAAAAGGAATTGAAATTTCCTGGACTTATTCATGCAGCGAAGAACTTTGCGTTTTAGTTTTTCCTTTGTTTTTGGAAACTGTTTTTATAAATCTGATTGACAATGCGATAAAATATTCCGTGGAAAAAACTGAAATTGGCGTGAACATTGAATGGGACAGTTCGAGCAAAACGCTGGTTTATAGAGTCTCAAATTTTTCTGAAAATATTTCCGAGCAGAACATTGAGCAGCTTTTTGCGTTTGGCTTCCGTGGAAAAAATATTCCAGAAAATATTGCGGGGATGGGAATCGGGCTTAATCTTGTGCGGCGGATTTGCAGGCTTTATAACGGAAACTGCAATGCGGTTTGTGTTCCTGCTTTTAAGGACGGAAAAAATTTGCACAAAGTTGTTTTTGAAGCCCGTCTGCCTCTTGAAATTGTTTCCGGCACTGAAGAAAATTGCGTTCAAAAAACGGAGCGACTTTTCTATGAAAATGAGCCTGAACTGAATGTTTCCGCGCTTCAAAATTATGACTTTTTGCAGATAATGCAAGGCGTAAAAATTCTTTGCGTGGAAGACAATCTTTCACTTTTGGAAAATATTCAAAATATGTTCAAGCCTTACTGCACGGTTTTTGCCACTTGCAATGGAAAGGATGCTCTTGAAAAAATAAAGGAAGAAATTCCCGATTTGATAATTTCGGATATGGTTATGCCGGTTATGGATGGAAAGGCTTTTTTTGAAATTTGCCGCAGGAACGAACAGCTAAAGACAATTCCATTTTTGTTTTTATCGG
>SAMEA3663224__coassemble_810_pt1 | contig 6635 bp, 4 predicted proteins | sample SAMEA3663224__metabat2_low_PE_008 | metagenome-assembled genome bin SAMEA3663224 (sample SAMEA3663224) | pig gut metagenome | biome: pig gut; feature: pig-associated habitat; material: faeces | place: China | collected 2013
ACAAATGGCTGTCTGAGCAATCGGGCAGCTTTTTTGTTGATGCAATTGTTTTTTTAAACAGACAAACAGAATCTGATATTAGAAGGATTCGAACCTGACGACTCAACTTCAATATAAAACCGTTGATTACTTATTGTTTTGCGTATAAAATGATTTCCATGAAAAGATTTATTTTGACTCTATTGTGTTTTTTGTGCTTTGGCATTGCATTTGGCAATGAACCATCTGTTGTTTCCGGTGATTATATTATTGATGACTGGAAGATTAATATATCTGAAGAAGGTAACATTTCCATCAGTGAATATAAAGGTTCCAGTGAAAATGTTGCAATTCCGGATAACTTTGACGGATTTCCTGTTGTTTCCATTGGAGAAGATGCATTCAAAAAAAAAGATTCAGTTATATCTGTTACAATTCCTGATTCTGTAACTTATATCGACAGATATGCTTTTTATTCATGCTCTAAGCTTAAATCTGTTGTGATTGGTAAAAGTGTGGAAACTATTTCAGTGTGTGCATTTTATGACTGCAAAAGTCTAGAAAAAATTGTAATTCCGGATTCCGTAAAAAAAATCGGATCATCTGCATTTTATGAATGCGAAAATTTAACATCAGTTGACTTTGGAAATTCCCTGGAAGAAATAGGAGATGAAGCTTTTTACCACTGTTCAAGTTTAACATCAGTTGTAATACCTGATTCTGTAAAAGATATTGGCTATCAAGCATTTTCATGTTGTGGAAGCCTTACAGATTTTACAATCGGTAAATCAGTGTTAAGTTTTGATTATTCACAAATAATTGTTTGGGGGGGAACGCCTTTTACCATAACACTGAAAAACGCAGTCACAGACTTAATTAACGTTCCTTCCAGTGTACAGGTAATCAAACCTAAGGCAAAATCTCTTAGAGAACAGATGCAGGAAAGAAACGATAAATAATAAAATTCTAACTTGAAACCGGGTCTTTTAGGTCCGGTTTTTTATGTCCTGCCAGTAAACCAGACAATTAAAATAAAGCAGACACAAAATATAACATTTTGATATTTCCAATATCATAATAAAACTAAAACTTTTCCTGCGGCACATTCCATGATAAAATCTTATTATAAGATGAATAATGGTCAAATATATGCCGTCATGGCATTTTCCAGCTTATTTCAAATCTTACTCATCATGAACAGATCCCTTGACAAGAATTTCAAGGACCAGATTGACCGTCCGTTTCTCAAGCTCCTTGTTTTATATGTTCTGTACTGCCTCATAGACGGATTATGGGGAATCTGCGATTCAAGATCCCCAATCATATCGCAATTTTTTTTCAACGCAGTTACCTACGGATTTCATAGTCTTTGTGCTCTAAGTGCCTTCTTCTGGTTTGGATACATGATGTCATACATGGGCATCAGTGGAAAGAAAAGGAAAATACTCAACATTGCAAGATTTATCCTGATATTGTGTCAGTTTCTGATGATAGGATCAAACATATTCACTCACGAGGGATTCTATTTCAACGAAAAACTAAACTATGAAACAGGCTACTTAAGATCATACATGTATTTAGCCCAGTTCATATACTATGCAATTATTCTGGGGTTATCCGGAATAGAACTACTTGCTTCAAAGGACAAGCAAAGCAAAAGAAAGATAAAGCACGTCATTCTCTTCTCTCTCGTCCCGCTGTTTTTTGGAATACTACAATTCCTGTATTACAACGTTGCTATGTATTCAATAGGATTTTCCATAACAGCATTCATACTATATGCATTCAATATTATCAACATCAGGGAAAAAAACCTCAAGGAAAAAGCTGAAAAATCCAAGATTGACTCCCTTTATGATTCTCTTACAGGATTATACAATCGAAGGGCATTTAAATCAGATAAATCAAAATTCAATGACTTGAATGGCGAAGAATGCATTACCGTTTTCTTGATGGATTTGAATGAGCTCAAGAAAACAAATGATGACCAGGGACATGAAGCTGGTGATGAACTGATTGTTGGAGCCGCCCAATGCATAAAGCAGACTTTTGGAAGCTATGGAACAATATACAGAATCGGTGGTGATGAATTTGCAGCCATACTGTATGTTCATCCGGAGAAAATCCAGGAGCTGACAGACGACTTTGATAACGTTCTGCTAAAGTGGAAAGGAAAAAACATATCTGAAATTCACATTTCATACGGATATGCAAACAAAATAGAAATTTCTTCAAACAGCATCACAAAACTACTTCAAGTTGCTGATGAGAGAATGTACAAGAGCAAGGCTGAATATTATTCCAACAAAGGAATTGACAGGCGTGGCCAGGCAGAAGCATTTAGCGTAATGTGCAAAATGTACAAAAAAATTCTCAAAATAAACCTCACAAAGGATATGTTCCAGATTTTTACCATGGACAACACGGAAAAGAACGAGGATATGGGATTCTCCAGCAAAATATCAGAATGGCTGGAAGGATTTGCAAAGACCGGGCAAGTTCATCCAGATGATCTTGAAGAGTATCTGCAAAAAACAAACATAACCTACCTGAAGAATTATTTTGAAAACGGGAACATACTTCTGGACATATCATACAAGAGGAAATGCCAGGAGGGATTTATAAACTGCATGATGGAAATTACTCCTGCCGGCGACTACTCAAGCACAAATCAGTCCCTGTTTCTTTACGTAAAACTAATATAGCATAAATTTATCATTAAATAATTGCCTGATTATTTTTGATTAAAATATGGTGATTATTGGAATCTTGTGTTATTCTTTTTGTCATGGAAAGAAATCACAAAGTAAAAGACGGGGTTTATATTCCTGACACGGGAATCAAATATCCTGATATACCAACCACATATATTGTTCCGGCAGAACAAATCAGAAAAGTTACTGTTGATGAAACATACCCATTCCTGGATAATTCACCCAGCGGAAAACTTCGGTCCTTCCTTGTATATACAATATGCTTTCTGTTTGCATTTCCCCTGAACAAAATAAGATACGGTGTAAAAATAGTCGGACGCGAGAACATCAGAAAAAACAGGAAGCTGTTTGCAAACGGAGCCGTTACATGCTCAAACCACGTATACAGATGGGATTTTGTATCTATCCTTTACGCACTTAAATTCAGAAAGCTCTGGGTTCCCGTACGTCGTGAGCACATGGAAGGAAAGGATGCCTTCATAATACGAGGCATAGGCGGAATTCCAGTCTCAGAAACCCTTGCAGGCGGAAGAAAATTCAACAAGGCCTTCGATGAATTGAACAGGCAGAAAAAATGGATACATGTTTTTCCAGAAAGCTGCAGATGGGACTTTTATCAGCCAATACGCCCATTCAAAAACGGAGCATTTACATTTGCGGTAAGATGGAACGTTCCCGTAATTCCCATGGCATTCAGCTACCGAAAGCCGGGATTTTTTAGAAAGCTTCTTGGAACAAAGCATCCATTAATAACACTGACAATCGGTGAGCCAATACTCCCAGACCTAAAAAATAATAGCAGAAAAGAAGCACTAAACAAGCTCAGGGACGAAACACATAAAAGTATTTGCAAGCTTGCAGGAATCGAAGAAAACAAGTGGGAATCTTTCACGCAATAAAAAAAGGCCTGCAATAATCTGCAAGCCTAAAAAAAACATCGATTAGTTTCTGATCAAATCCCTGAACATCTTGTAGCGTTTGTCATCCTGCATAAGAAGATTCAGCTTGAACTGACCATCACGCGCTCCCATATCAATGCACCTTGCCTTGTATGTTTCAAAGGAATTCCTGCACAGAATATGTCCACAAGGATCCTTTACTCGGAAAGAGTCTCTTTTTGCTGCATACTCAATATTTGATTCATGCAGAATTTTGTCAACTTCCCTGGTGAACATCTGACATGCAGCATCATCCACACCATCATCATCAAACTCATAGAAGAAATGATAGTTTGAGTCAGAAAGATCAGCAAAACCAACAAAAAACTTAGTTTTCAGCTTAGTATTTTTCTCTGCAGCCCTTACAGCATTAATAAACTGGCTTTCATGAATTTTCTCACCTGTCATGGAAACAATGCCGTTTGTTTTCTGAATAAGCTTGATTGTAGGAATTGTTCCATATTTTCCAGTAACCTCAATCATGTCATTCATGTCATAGCGATACAATCCAGCATAAGTTGAAACATAAATACAGTATCTTTTTCCAACCTCAAGTTCATGCAATCTGTAAAACTTAGGATTTTCATTGTCAATATCATCAACAGAAATGAATTCGAAGAAATGCATGTGAGGGAACAATACCGTGTCATCCTTGCCATTCATTACAAGACCAGCACGACATTCCGAAGAGAAATAACTGAATTCCATGTGAAGCATATCCTCAGGGAATGACTCACGGAATTTCTCAAGATAAACATAAGTATTTCCGCAATACCATGTATTCAACAGCTGCATGTCAGGCCAGTAATGTTTTGGAAGGACATTACCGTACTTTTCCTTTAAGGCCCTAAGTTCCCTAGCCCTTTCTGGATTTGGCTTTAAGTACGGTTCAATTTCAGCACGAATATTTTCCGGAATATTGAGATCGGCTTTAAGAGTACCTTTTTCAATATCATTAATATAATCATCATAGAATTCGTTTACATTATTCTGCATCTCAACAATTGTTGAAGGATTTGCTGTAACAATGAGAGACACATTCTTTTCAATTCCCATTCGCATTATTGTATAATAGCGTGCCTTATAATCTGCAATGGCAAACACGGCAGCAGGAGCTGAATAAAGTTTCTTAACAAATTCAGGACAATTTTTTTGTGTTACGCCGGAAACAGAACCATAAACAGTTCCATCTGGAGCAGATCCCTCTATTGACTTTCCAACAATAGAAACAATCTGTCCCCAGAAAACCTTTGGTCTGTGCATGATCATGGAATAAAGCCAGAGCTTTGTCATTTTATTGTAAATTGAATTGTAATATTCGTAAGTAATTGGAATCCACTTAGGTTCCTTTGTTGTACCGCTTGTAGTGGCATACATCATTGGCTTGCCAGGGAACAGAACCCCAGCCTCACCATTCTTATGCCTGTCAATATATGGTCTCAATATTTCATAATCACATTTTGAAACATTAGAAACCCATCTGGCATACAAATCATCATAATTCTTGGCCTTCAGGATTTCAGCATAATTATGTTCTTTTCCCCAAACTGTATCCTTTGCATATTCAAGAATTCCCCTGAGAGTCATTTCCTCTGCTTTCCTGCAGTTTTTCGAAGCTTTATCTAACTTATTTTTCTGAATCTTTCCGGCAATTGAAAGAAGCAATGTGGCTTTAAGAGCACCTTTCTGTTTCTTCATGATAATTCTCCACCTGAAAAAAAATTATATTACTTTACATCCCAAAAAAAACATATAGAAAATAAAAACCCGGTGAAAACTCACCGGGAAAAACTAGCCTATTAAAAATCAGCCAACAGTAACATTTACAGTAACTTTCTTTGCACCAGCAGCAGCCTTAACAAGTGTACCTGTTGACTTTCCGCCGTTCTTAACAGTTACTACAACTTCACCATCATTCTTGTTGTTCTTAACATTGATTACATACTCAACGCCACGGAACTTACGAGTAATCTTTGCAGACTTTACGTGTGCAGGAAGACGTGGTTCTACAACCAGTCCGTCCCAAGATGGACGAATACCACAAAGATACTGGCTGAGAGCAACAAAGTTCCATGCTGCTGTACCTGTAAGCCAAGAGTTCTTTGCTTCACCATGACGGCGAGCTTCCTTACCAGCAATCATCTGGCTGTAAACATAAGGTTCAGTTCTGTGAACATCAGAAATATCCTCAATGTATGCAGGAGCAATCTTCTTGTAGTGCTCAAATGCATCCTGTGGACGTCCGTTAACAACTTCACCAATAATTACCCATGGGTTGTTATGGCAGAAAATACCACCATTTTCCTTGTATCCAGGCGGATATGAAGAAACTTCACCAAGTTCAACATGATAGTCCTGATATGCAGGCCAGTTGATGCAGATACCATACTTTGAATCCAGGTACTTCTTTACGCTGTCCAAAGACTTTTCAGGATATCCCTTATCCTTACCAATCTGAGCCATTGTACCGAATCCCTGAGACTCAATGAAGATTTTTCCATGCTTGCATTCATTTGATCCGACCTTCTTTCCAGCATCGTCATAAGCACGGATGTACCATTCTCCATCCCATCCCTTATCACAGATAGCTGCTTCCATCTTCTTTGCTTCCTTCTCTGCAAATTCAGCTTCCTTTTCATCACCCATGAGACGACACATAGCTGCATAGTCTGGAGTAACATAAACGAACATTTCTGCAATCATTACAGATTCAGCATTCTTTCCTTCCTTGTTTGTACATGTCTGGAATGAATCGTTAGGATCTGTTGAGAAACAGTTAAGGTTAAGACAGTCGTTCCAGTCAGCACGTCCGATGAGAGGAAGACCATGTGGTCCCTTGTGAGTTGTGATATAGCGGTATGAACGCTTCAAGTGCTCATACATTGTTGCCTTGTTAGTCTCTGAGTTGTCGAAAGGAACCATTTCCTTGAGGAATGCCTTGTCTCCAGTTTCACAGATATAGCGTCCAACACCGAGAACGAGCCAAAGCGGGTCATCATTGAAG
>SAMEA3663224__coassemble_1050_pt1 | contig 5679 bp, 6 predicted proteins | sample SAMEA3663224__metabat2_low_PE_008 | metagenome-assembled genome bin SAMEA3663224 (sample SAMEA3663224) | pig gut metagenome | biome: pig gut; feature: pig-associated habitat; material: faeces | place: China | collected 2013
CAGGACAGAATTTTCTTCAAAATTATGTGTCTTGGAAAAACTTGAATTTTGACCTTCTAATAAAGCCCTTTCTGCAGCTTTTGCAAAATTACCCCCGACTTTATTTCCCACTGCTGTTATTACAATTGAATTGGCAACTTCTAGACCAAATTCCAATTTGTGGGAGTAAGACGCCGCGTTTCTAGAACTGCCACAGAGTTCAGAACCTTGTTCACAGTCGAGCTTTTAAGCCCTTTGTCCGCCGCAAGGTAAATAAAAAATTTGTTCAAGATTTCAGTCGTAAGGGAGTCAACCGTAGAGCCTTCCGAAGAACGGAATCCAGTAACGCTTTGCCATATCGCGCATATTCTAGCAATGAGTTCCGTTGATTTCCTTTCGGTGGGCTTTTCCTCCCTCCCGTCGGCGTTCATTCCGCTTCAAGTCCAAGAGCAATTTTTCTCGGTTCTTTCTGTATCTTTAAAATAAAAAAAGCTCCAGTATTGTACTGAAGCTTCCTTTTGGGCCATACGTCTCTTCGAGCCGTTTGGCCTGCATGAAGTAATATACGTAATATTTCTCACTTCGTTGCGCAAATACTGGGCCATCTTGGACTTGCCTTCCTCTCGCAAACCTCCTGTTTGCTCCTTCCAGGCCGGCTTCATTCTCTGCCGCCCACCTCCTGTGGGCTTTTCCTCCCTCCGGTCGGCGTTCATTCCGCTTCAAGTCCAAGAGCATTTTTTCTCGGTTCTTTCTGTATCTTTAAAATAAAGGAAGCTCCAGTATACTGAAGCTTCCTTCTGGGCCATCTTGGACTTGAACCAAGGACCAAGGGATTATGAGTCCCCTGCTCTAACCGACTGAGCTAATGGCCCGAAATGTTTTATGATAATATCATTTTTATGGATTTTTGGTCAATGGGAGGGAAAGCACAACTGAATCCATATCAGCACATTTGAACGCAACATGACTCATTCCAGGAATTATTCCTTCATCCATAATCAACTACAATCATACTAAAGTCATTTCTATTATAATCTGATTAGCCGGCTTTGCAAAAAAAACGTCAGCTGCCAATAAACAACTGACGCTCATCTCAATTAGATACTAAAGCTGTCCTTCAAGAACAAGCTTTTCCTTCGCTGGAAATTTTGAATCAAACTTTTCAAAATCTTCCGGATTCTTTTCTGCAACAAAATATGATTCTGGTGTTGAATACTCACCACTCACACCATTCAGGTATCCGGATTTCAGTTCCTTGCACAAAAAGAAATCTGCATCCATTCCCTCTGGCAATCCGTGATAGCGAATGCCGAATTTTGAAGCATAGTCAAATCCACTCTTGCCGTAGAAACCTATATTACCTTCAAAGCAAACGGCACCAAATCCCATGTCGCGAGCTTTTTCCAGTGAATAATCCAGCAGTGCCTTTCCGTAACCTTTTCTCTTAAGATCACTGGCAATGCATATTGGACCCATGGTAAGAATAGAAAAATATGTTCCATCATCCAATGAAATTTTTGCCCGGACAAAAACATTCTGCCCAATAATTCTTCCATCTTGTTCCATTACAAAACTCAATTCAGGAATAAAATCTGCATTGTTTCTCAAATGATGTAAAACATAGTGCTCAGTACATCCAGGACGATAGACATTCCAGAACGACTCGCGTACCAGATTTTCTACTTCTGCATGGTCAGCAAAAGTTTCCAAACGAATAACATAATCTTTCATTTTTTCCTCTATAATTCAAAATTGTAAAATGACAAAACAACCTTGAGAGGGTGCACTAAAAGTGCAAGACATTGTTCCAACCCCTCAAGGCTAGAGAACAATCTCCATTTTGCTTGAAATAAACATCCAAACTCCAATTATTTTTTTTATTGCCACAAGGCATCTCTTCTAATGTACTTTACTTACTCTATTTTGTAAACCATGTTCCAAAATTTTTTCCGGCTTCAAAATTCAGTCTGATTCATGTTCCTCACAATTTCCCAGTCTCTTGAAATATATGCCGCCGTTTTCCTTGAGCCACTTGCTGCATTTTCTGTAGTCTGGAAATATTTTTTCCACTTCAGCATAGAACTGCTTTGAATGATTCATGTGCTTTCGATGGCACAACTCATGAACCACAACGCTGTCCAGAATCTCAAGAGGCATCAGAACCAGAAGACAATTAAAATTCAGGTTGCCATCCCGCGAACAACTACCCCATCTTGTTTTCTGAAGTCTTATGAAAACCCGATTGTAATTAATACCGCTGATTCCTGCATAATGCTCAACTCTATGCTGAATCACATTCCTTGCCTTTTTCTTCAGTTTCCTGATTTCGCAGTCACTCAGAATTCCCAGTCCCGCTGCTATTTTTTTCTGTTTCTCAACTCTAGAAATCTGTTTCTTTATCCATTCTTTTTTTTCATGAATAAAATTTACTGCAACCTCAGAGCTCATGCCCAAAGGAATTTTTACAATCACTTTCAAATCTGAACCAACAGTTATGCTCATGGTTCTCCGCCGTGATTTTTTTATTACGTAATCTACCTGCATTTTTTTTCTCGCTCAATGCAGGGGGACAACCCCCTTACGCCCGCACTACGTTGCGTGCTATCCCCCGATGCGGGCTAAATCGCCGCCCGCAACGCCTGCTTTATGTTTTACTCAAGCCTGGATCATTCTACTCCAAATAGAATACTTACTCAATTTTTTATCCAGAGCCACACAGATTTTCATTTCAAGTTTTGCATGCGGACACATGGCCCAGTCAATGGCAAAGACTCTCACAGGAATGGGAAACTGCGTTGAAAAATATGCGTGTGCTTCCCGTGATGTTGAAAAATCAAAACTATTTGCAAAAACCCACGGATTTTCAAAAGCATACGGATCCTACGAAGAACTTGTCCAGGATAAGAAAGTTGAACTCATATACATTGCATCTCCTCACTCACACCACTATGAACACATTAAGCTTTGCCTGGAACACGGAAAACACGTCCTGTGTGAAAAACCATTCACAGTCAATGCATCCCAGGCCCGTGAAGTATTTAGCCTTGCAAAAGAAAAAAAAACTCCTGCTCACCGAAGCAATCTGGCCCCGCTATCAGCCATTTATCAAAGAACTGCAGAAAACCATTGCCTCAGGAATTATTGGAGAAGTAACAACCGTAACGGCAAATCTTTTCTATTCAATTGACATGAACCAGAGAATTCACGACATAAACCTTGCAGGCGGAGCTCTCCTTGATGTTGGAATCTATGCAATCAACTTTGCACTCATGTGCCTTGGAAATGATGTTGAAAAAGTAACTGCTGTCTGCCAGAAATTTGAAAGCGGAGTTGACAAGCAAAGTGCAGTCATATTGAATTATGCTGACGGAAAAATGGCTGTAACCTGCTCTGGAACACAGGCCATCAGTGACCGAAAAGGAATCATCAGCGGAAGAAAGGACCACATAATAGTCGAAAACATCAACAGCCCTGAAAGTTTTTCAGTATATGACAGCCAGCGAAAATTGATTTCTGAACACAAAGCCCCTCAATCCATTACCGGCTACGAATATGAAGTTCTTGCAAGTATGGAAGCAATCAAAAAAGGAACTCTGGAATATGCCGACTGTTCTCACGCACAATCAATAAAACTTCTTGAAATCATGGATGAAGCTCGAGCTCAAATGGGAATCAAATACCCCTTTGAATAATCAGCTTTGCCCGAAATTAAACTCGGGCAACCCATTACGTTTATAAGAAATCTTAGTCTGGTCCACCTTTAAGTGGATTTGCTTTTGTTGAATTTCATTTTATGAAATGGAAAGACAATTAAAAATCATCAATATCAAAAAACTTTCTCAAATCATTTTTATAATCATTGTATTAATTTTCCCAAAATTTCAATTATTTTTTTCTTGATTATATTTCTTCCTTTATCAATTCATCCTTCAAATTGAATCAATGGAGGTAGACTAAAAATAGTCCAACTTAAATAGCGATTTTCCGTTAAAATAATTACAGGATAAAGTAATGAATCTACAACAGTAGAAATTTTTAAGTAATTTGAAACCCTTGGAGATGTACTTTGGAGCGTTTGGATCTACAACAGTAGAAATTGTTAAGTAATTTGAACCAGTTGAAAACACTGTCTATGGGGTTTCATCTACAACAGTAGAAATTTTAATTAAGTTTGAAACCAAGCGAGAACGACAGCTCGCAAGGAGATCTACAACAGTAGAAATTTAAAATAAGTTTGAAACCCCTGCAGGTGTACAACAGTACTGTTCTTTACTGTTTATCGCATTTGTTACAACAAAATTGACGAAATTTGGCATTTTTTTGCTCCTAAATCTACAGTAAGACATGGGGTTTGCAAATTTTTAGGTTATGATAAAAATATCTTTTTCTTCGTTTTTAGCATAACCGTAACAAGTTTTTTTACAACTTGCTGATAAATTGAATATTATCACAGAATCCTCTTCTGTAAAAGTCCTTTTTCTGTATCAAAGATATCGATTTTTCCACACAGTTTATATTCATCAGAGTATACATCAATTCCCTGAAGAATATTTTTGTGTGTGGAATAATGCTGATTATCAATAGCTTCGTGAACGACTTTTCCGTCAAGTTGAGCATCGTTGTAATAAAGCCGTTCCGCTAAATCTCCGTAAAGCTGATGATAATAAATAGAAAGAGGACAGAATATAAAATCATTCAGGTAAGTTATCTTCAGATAAAGTTCCATTTGATTTTTCGTCCAGATTCAAAAAGTTTTCTGATGATATTACTGAATGTCCCAGTTCTTTTTCTGTTTCTTTTCTGGCAACTCCTGCAACATTTCCGCCACGGCGAGCCACATCTTTATTTCCTTCAAAACCCTCAGGCTTTTCCTGCTGACTAATTTCTGTTGTAACCCGTTCACCTAGCATAGTAAAAATCAGTTCCAAATCGGTCATGTGATCCCGCAGATTCTGATTTTTCTTTGTAAGACCTTTTACATTTTTATATTCTGAAGGAGTAAGCCCAAAAGTTGCCTTTGAAATCTCTGCAGTAAGAATTGCAAAATCTTTTTCTTTTGTAATCCCCCGTTCTTTCCATTCATCTGTAAGATTTTGGCGAATCGCAATTCCCCGAAGCCGCTTATCAATCCAGTCTTTTGGATAACCTTTTTGTTCGTAAAGTTCCTTCATGCGTTTTTGTGCCAGTTCCGGATTTTCAATTTCCTGCATCCTCTCGTAGCCAACCTGAGCAAGCCACTGTTTAAATGGCTCTGCTTTTGGAGAAGGAATGGACTGAATAATTCGAAGAAGAGATTTTACGTTGGCACAATCTGTTTCTCGATTTTTTCCATCCTGAGCAATCATTTTAAACTGTCGACAAATTGTCGACAGTTCGATGCCATCTTCAGAATGAACGCGTTTTTTCATTTTGAACCAATAATCACGAGGATTTACAGATTCTGTAAGAACTTCAACAACATCAATTACCGAAAAATACCACTGCTGTTCTTCTTCATTCCAAACCGAGCGGACTTTTTTTTCTTCAAAAAGCTTAATCTGTGTGTTTTCTGGCATGGCAAACTCCTACAGTCTGTATTCTTTTTCCTGAACGAAACGGAACCAGTCGGCGTTGGAAATATTCTGAATGACGCCTTTTTCGTTTCTGTTGAAATCATTCTGTAAAAGATACAAACCTTTTAAAGCAATGTGGTAAGCTCCG
>SAMEA3663224__coassemble_1210_pt1 | contig 5176 bp, 7 predicted proteins | sample SAMEA3663224__metabat2_low_PE_008 | metagenome-assembled genome bin SAMEA3663224 (sample SAMEA3663224) | pig gut metagenome | biome: pig gut; feature: pig-associated habitat; material: faeces | place: China | collected 2013
CGTCATTCTTTTGCAACTCACTTGCTGGAAAACGGATATGATATAAGGACAATCCAGGAACTTCTTGGCCACAGCGATGTGAGTACCACAATGATTTATACTCATGTCCTAAATCGCGGAGCCGGTGGTGTAATAAGTCCTCTGGATAAAATGTAAAGCTTACCAGTATCCGTGTAAAAATCTAGATACATTAGTGAAAGTGTTGTATACTAAGGAATAAGTAAAATGATGTAAGATTTTACACTGACACTTTTTGCAGTGTAAACTTCTTACAACTGATACGGAGAAATTTTGTTATACGGACACCCGCACTGGGGTGCTTAGGAGTAAATAAAAAAATGAAAAGGTTTTTTACACTATGTTTATTGGTATTTTTTTCTTTTAAGTTTTATGCCAATGATTTTCAATTAGAATTGGATAACAGACAGTATTTTGGAACCGTTGCAAAAACAACAGTTAATGATGATAACTTAAATATAAGATTAAAACCTTCTACATCATCATTAAAAATTGGAAAGCTAAATAAAGGCGATACAGTTATAATAAAAGGATTCTCTGATAAAAGAGAAAAAATAGATGGTTTTGAAGGTTATTGGCTGAAAATTCAGGTTGAAAAAAATGACATAATAAAGGATTACGCTTGCGATAATTTTGGTTGGTATGGATGGGTTTTCTCAAAATATGTAAATATTGATCCAAAAATTAATGTAAGTACTTTTCGTGTTGAAAAAGTAAATTCTACAACCGAATCAAGAATTTCATCACTCAATCTGGAAATGAATAGAGATGGAACGAAATCAATAGTAAAAGTCTATCCACATAAATTCGAAAATCAAGAATCATATTATTTTGTCTGGTCTGATGATATTAAAGGTTTTATGTATTCTGATCCTGTTGGAACTTTTAGATGGAATCCAAAAACAAATGAAATTACACATATGACAGATATGGGGTATGATTGTGAATCAGCATGGTGCATAATTTCTGACGATGAGAAATATATGTTTCAAGATTATGGTACAAGTCCAGGTGTTAGAGGTTTCTCCATTTTTGATTTGAAATCAAATAAAGAAGTATACAGCGGCGCATATTTAAGAAATTTAGAATATGATGGAAAAACGGTTGTTGTTGTTGAGCATTGTGATTGGTGGAATATTAATAATAAAAGAGTATCTGATGAATCCATCAAAAGAAGTGAAGAATATAAAAAAACTTTAAATCCAGAAGATTTAAAATTTAGAAGTGTTGTTGTACGATATAAATTGAACTTAGAAAATTTCAAAAAAGAATATTTAGATTGTACAACAGTAGTTGAACAATAATTACGTATAACAAAGGTTCGTAGCCGACAGCGGGTCAAGCCCGCTGCGGTACAACCAATTGTTAGGTTGATGGCGCACTGCGCCACTTGCTGTTAGTAAGGTAAATCTTCCGACATTTTTTATCCGTATTGGAAAAATCTGAAGGAGGATTTTTTTATGGATAATTGCATATTTAGGAAAAATGAAATTGTAAATGGAATTAAACATGAAATTTGTACTAATGAAGATCTAAAAAAAATCAATAAGTCTAACGATAAGGATTTGCCGTGTATTGGGAATGGATGTGGAAAATTTGAAGAAAAAACTGCCAAAAAAGCGGAGGCAAAATAATGAAAAAGAAAATATCAATTCTTATAGTGTTGTTTTTTTTGGTATCTCAAATTTTCGCTGGGATGACTTTTGGACAATTTCAAAATAGAGAACAAAGTCTAATATCTGAATGGAATTCGTTATGTGAAATGTGTAAAAAATTGCATAATCAGTCGTATAAAAACTTACAGAGTTATATGCAAGGGTTTGCAGAAGCAATGTATCAATGTTATGAAATTGGTCATAGTCTAACAGGCAGTGATTATGCTTACAAGCAGTATCTTTTCTATTATGAACAATCACGAAAATGCCAAGAAAATGCAGGAACTGGTTGGAATTATTATTACTACAATGCAGGATTTAATAGAGTTGATAAAATGTCTCGTCGATTCTTGATATCTGACTTTTAAATTATACACAGAAATAGAATTTTATGAGTTCTTTTCTTATTGACAAATGTAAGTACTACTGTATATACTAAAACCTAGGGGGTAATCAAAATGATGTATACTAAAGTATTTACTAGTGGCAATAGTCAGGCTGTCCGCATTCCTAAGGAATTCTCTTTGTCAGAAGGTGAGATGTGCATTCAAAGAGTTGGAAGTACAATTATACTTTTTCCAAAAGAAAATCCTTGGGAAGCGTTTGACAGAAGTTTTTCCGAATTTTCAGATGACTTCATGGCTGATGGAAGAAAGCAACCGGAAATGCAAGTTCGGGTAGGTCTTTAATGTATTTGCTGGATTCTAATATTTGCATTTTTATGATTAGAAATAAATCTTCCCTTTTGAGGGAGAAAATAAAAATGTATTCTCCGTCATTATTACATTTGTCAGTAATTACGGTTGCAGAATTGGAATATGGAGCGGCAAAAAGTCAAACCCCTGTAAAAGAACATCAGGCAGTATTGGATTTTGTTTCTCCATTCGAGATTATAAATTTTAATCCAAATGACGCTGAGAATTTTGGATTGATTAGAGCTTATCTTGAAAAGAAAGGAACTCCTATTGGTCCGTATGATATGGAAATAGCGGCACAAGCAATGACAAATGATTTGATTGTAGTTACAAACAATGTCGGCGAATTTGAAAGAGTTCCTTGGATAAAAGTAGAAGATTGGACTAAAGAATAAACAAAACCTAACAAGTAGCTCAAAGCCGACAACGCGGTCAAGCCGCGTTGCGGTTTAGCTACATAGTTATGCCCACAGCCCACAGGACTGGTAGTTTTATAGAAATATAGAATTTTGGGCATTTCAAAATTCTCCAAAACAAAATTTGGGAAAAAGAAATGCCTGGAAATTCAAATTTAACAGACTCAAGAAATGCTAAAGCAGACGAATTTTATACTCCTCTTTCGATGATAGAAAATGAACTTAAACATTACAAAAATCACTTCAAAGGAAAAACTGTACTATGCAACTGTGATGATCCAAGAGTAAGCAATTTTTTCAGATATTTTGTAATGTATTTTGATGTACTTGAACTCAAAAAAGTAATTGCAACATGTTACAAAAATGATGATGCAGATTTATTTTCACAGGAAAACGTAGAAAAAGCTGTTTACTTGGAATATGACGGAACAATCAAATACACTGGCGAAGAAGATTTTGCCAAAATTCCGTGTAAAGAATTAAAAGGTAACGGTGACTTTAGAAGCCAAGAATGTGTTGAGTTTTTAAAAGAAGCAGATATTGTCGTAACAAATCCTCCGTTTTCGTTATTCAAAGAATATATTCCTTTTCTTTTCAAATACAATAAAAAGTTTCTTGTAATCGGCAATATAAACAATATTACCTATAACGCAATAATTCCTTTGATAAAACAGAATAAACTGTGGTGCGGTGTAAATGACGGACATTTTTGGTTTCAAGTTCCAGATTACTATGAGGAAAAAAAAACAGATTATAAAATTGAAAACGGTATAAAATACCGACGAATGGGAAATATCTGCTGGTATACAAACCTAGAAATTAGTAAAAGACACGAAATACTTGAAACTGGTAAAAAATTTAATTCAGAAGAATATGAAAAATACGAAAACTATAATGCAATTCACATTGAAACTGTAACCGATATTCCCATGGATTATGATGGTGCAATGGGTGTTCCAGTAACATTTTTTACAAAATACAATCCCGAACAGTTTAAGGTTCTTGGTCTTACTGACAGTACAGACTGTAGCCCAGAAGTTGAAAAAGTTAGAATTCCAAATACATTCCGCGGTCGCGGAATGATAAACGGAAAACAAAAGTATGCAAGAATTCTAATTCAGAAAATAGGAAAATAAAAATGGATATTACACCAGTAGAAATAACAGTCAGAGATTTAGTGAAAGATTTTGAGGATAACGCAGAAAACGGCGTTCGTGCTTACGGTAAAAAACTGGACATTCGTCCGCCTTATCAGAGAGAATTTGTTTATAATGACAAACAACGTGCGAAAGTAATTGAAACCGTAACAAAAGGTTATCCTCTCAACACAATGTATTGGGCAAAAAGAAAAGATGGAACTTATGAAATTATTGATGGCCAGCAAAGAACTTTGAGTATCTGCCAATATGTAAATAATGAGTTTACATTCAATTATAAAAACTTCAAAACATTACAAGAATCTGAAAAAGAAAAACTTTTGAATTATAAACTTTCTGTATATATCTGTGACGGCGATGACAAAGAAAAACTCGATTGGTTTGAAACAATAAACATCGCAGGTGCTGAGCTTACAAAACAGGAACTTAGAAACGCAGTTTATTCAGGTATATGGGTAACAGATGCAAAAAGACTTTTTTCAAAAACAAATTGTGCTGCTTACAACATCGGAAGTAAATATGTAAGTGGAGAACTCAATAGACAGGCATATTTGGAAACTGCAATAAAATGGATTAGCGGAGCAAAAAATGACGGTGAAATCCGTGAATATATGGCAAATCATGTAGACGATGAAAATGCTCAGCCGCTTTTTGATTATTTCAGCGATGTAATAAACTGGGTAAAAAAGTTGTTTCCGACATATCGTAAACAAATGAAATCTATAGATTGGGGAATTTTGTATAAATTATATGGTAGTTCTTCTGCCTTTACGGCAGAAGAACTTGAAATAGAAGTTTCAAAACTTATGCAGGACACGGACGAAGTTCAAGACCAAAAAGGTATTTATTGGTATGTATTCGACCATGATAAGCATCATCTGAATCTAAGACAATTTTCTGACCATCAAAAAACAATAATGTATGAGCGTCAAAACGGCATTTGCCCTATGTGCAAAGGTACAGCAAATGAAAATAAAAAATGGGATATTTCAGAAATGGACGGCGACCATATAATATCTTGGTCTAAAGGTGGAAAAACTGTTCTTGAAAATGGTCAGATGTTGTGTCGAAAACATAACCATGAAAAATCTGACAATTAATGGTATAAATATATAGAAGAAAGCATAACAAAGCTTCAAAGCGGATGTCGCGGTCAAGCCGCGCCACCGTTTAAGCAGTTGTTATGTGGACGCCCGCACTGGGGCGCAAGGTTTGAAAAAAGGAAATATTATGAA
>SAMEA3663224__coassemble_1436_pt1 | contig 4733 bp, 5 predicted proteins | sample SAMEA3663224__metabat2_low_PE_008 | metagenome-assembled genome bin SAMEA3663224 (sample SAMEA3663224) | pig gut metagenome | biome: pig gut; feature: pig-associated habitat; material: faeces | place: China | collected 2013
GCTAAAAGATATATTTTTGTAGTAACAAGGCATAACAAGAGGTTCGTAGCCGATAGCGGGTCGAGCCCGCTGCGGTACAACCCATTGTTATGACGACAGGCCACTGGCCTGCTTTTCTTGAAGTATAAATAGAAATTAGTCATAGCAAATTTTCTCAAAATTGAAAATTTGGAAAAGGACTATGGCTAGCGAAAGTTTTCAGAATGCAAAAATTAATAAGAACGATGAATTTTACACACAATATGAAGATATAGAAAAAGAAATAAACGCCTACTACGAATACAATAAAGATGTATTTAGAAATAAAACAATTCTTTGTCCTTGTGATGATCCAGAATGGTCAAACTTCACAAAATACTTCGCGGCAAATTTTGAAAGATTTGGTCTTAAAAAGTTAATATCAACTTCATATGCAAAATCTGCAGGAAATCAACAGCTCTCACTGTTTGAAGAAGAATCTCCTAAATATGATAAATACAAACATGATAGCCATGGAAAAATCTTCGCTTTGGAAAGAGATATAGATAACTCTGGAAAAATAGATCACAACGATATTGAGTTTGAGTATCTAAATGGTGATGGAGATTTTAACAGCGAAGAAGTCAAGCTTCTTCGCGATGAAGCTGACATAATTGTAACAAATCCTCCTTTTAGTATCTGGAGAAAATTTTTTCTTTGGATTATGGAAGCAAAAAAAGAATTTATAATTGTAGGACCTCTTAACGCAGTAAAATACAGAGAATCATTTCCATTACTCAAAGATAATAAAATATGGCTTGGTTCTTCATATTTTAATGGTGGTGCCGCTTTTTTTGTAGCACCGCAAGAATTATATAATCCTGAGATGATGTCAAATCAAAAAAATGCCTATTTGAAAAATGGGAAATTTTATTGGCGTGTAAATGGAGTTCGGTGGTATACGAATCTGGAACATGGGCATCGCCATGAAAAACTTCCGCTTATGACAAAATACGATAATCTAAAATACAATAAGAAACTAATCAAATATTTTAATTCGTTTGGATTTAAGGAATATCCGTATTTCGATAATTATAATGCTATCGAAGTAAAATATGTTGATGCAATCCCAACTGACTTTGATGGAATTATGGGAGTTACAATATCGTTCATGGATAAATACTGTCCGGAACAATTTGAAATATTGGGTTGCACACAACGAGGTTGCCATGATGAAGTTCCTGATACAAAAAAATATGATGATTATTGGGAAGTAACAAGGACAGGAGAAAAAACAGGTTCTTCTGGTGGAAAAACAAATGAAAATGCAAATATAAAAGGAAAAGATGGTGAGCATAATTATTTCGTAAATGTGGATGGAGAAATTGTTCAATCTGCATTTGATCGTATTTTTATTAAGTGGAAGGAATAGAAAATGGACAAAAAACTTATTACAACTTGGACAGTTAAAGATGTTTGCGAAGGTTTTACATTTGATAAAAATGAAGGAAAAGGTCTTTTTGGACTTAACGGGAAATTAATTGTTCAACCAGAATATCAACGCAATTATATATATGACAAGGGTGGAAAAGATGTTGAAGTTATAAAATCTTTGTTAAAGGGCTACCCCCTTGGACTTATATATTTTGTAAAAAATGCAGACGGAATGTATGAAGTCCTTGATGGGCAACAGAGAATAACCTCTTTTGCAAGATTTGTAAATTCTACATACCCATTTGCTGTATCTGATGAAAATGATAATCCAAGATATTTTGATAGTTTAAACTCTGAAGAACAAGAAAAAATATTAAAAACAGAATTAACTATATATGTGTGTGAAGGAACCTCTCAAGAAATTCAAGAATGGTTTGAAAAAATAAATATTGTTGGTGAAAAACTTACAGCGCAAGAATTAAGAAATGCTGCATATCATGGTTCATTTGTTAATCTTGCGAGGAAAATATTTTCAAATTCTTCTAATTCAAATATGAATAAGTGGCTTACGTATATTAAAGGAGACCCCAAAAGACAGGAAGTTTTAGAAAGAGCTCTTGATTGGGTTTCCGATGGAAAGATTGAAGATTATATGTCAATCCATAGGAATGATGATAATGTCGATGAAATAAAAAATCATTTTGACTCTGTAATGGATTGGATTTCATCAGTATTTGATTATACAGGAAAAGAAGTCCGAGGTCGTGAATGGGGAAAATTTTATAATTTGTATCATAAGAACCCATATGATAAATCTTATGTAACAAAAAGAGTAAATGAATTACTTGCAGATAAAAATGTACGCGATAATAACGGTATATTTGAATATATTTTATCTGGAGAAAATAGACCTCAATTATTGGATGTCAGACTTTTTGAAGATAGTATTAAAACTGCAAAATATGCGATGCAAACACAAGAAGCAAAGGAAAAAGGTTGTTCAAATTGTCCTATTTGTGCTTCGAGTAATAATTCAAATAAAACACGAATCTGGAAAATCGAAGAAATGGATGCTGACCATGTTACAGCATGGAGTAAGGGAGGTGCGACAGATATTTCAAATTGTGAAATGTTATGCAGACAACATAATCAAGCAAAAGGAAATAGATAAAATCAGTTGCAGGTGATAAAATAATTTTAAATGGTATATTTTCTATTCGAGTCAAGCTCGAATAGAAAATGAAATTGAACTTTATGGCTAGGACAAAGAAGCGGTTATACGCAATTTTCGTTGCTACGAAATCTAATTTTGTATAAGAAATATAATTGCCATAACAAGAGGTTCGTAGCCGACACGCGGTCAAGCCGCGTGCGGTACAACCCATTGTTATGCTCACAGCCCACTGGGCTGGTAGTTTTATAGAAAAATAAAATTTGAGTTTAACATTTTTATCTGTATCCAAAAAGGAAGAATAAAAATGGAAAACTCTATCGAAAAAAAAGAATTTAATTATGGTCTTGCTTTACTACGAGCATTAATGTGTTTTGAAGTTGTATTATGTCATTTTTGGAATTCAGATGGCTCAAGATTTTTAATGCCATTTTCAATGTTGAGAGGACTTGCTGTTCCTGTTTTCATGTTTTTATCATTTTTCCTAACAGAACATACTTTCTTAGAATACAACAAAACTAAAGCAAAAAAAAGAATATGGCGAGTAATTTATCCGCAAATTGGCTGGGCAATAATTTATTGGCTTGGATATACAATTGGACAATTCATAATAAAAGATATTGATGTGAGATTTTCTGATTTATGGTGGCAAATGTTTACAGGACACAGCCCTCGACTTAATGCATCAATGTGGTTCCAAACTGTATTAATTGTATTAACGGGAGTCTATATTTTTATATTTAAATTCTTTGATGCAAAAAAAGGAATTCTAATAACCTATGCAATGATGTTTGCAGCCTTTGTAATTCAATACTCAGGTATCAATTTCAAATTATTTGATTCTCTTAGATTTGAGTTAAAATACCCTCTCGGACGATTTTTTGAAATGATACCATATGCAACAATTGGCTTCTCGTGTGCTTATTATAATGTGTTTGAAAAAGTAAAAGAAAAACGCTTATTTTTTATAATATTGTTCGGATTAGCATCTATTTTTTTGCTGAAACACAGTTTCATTAATTCGGCTTCTGGATTTGGATATTCAAACAATAATTGTCTTTTACTTGGATTTTTTGTAATTGGATTTGCATATTTAATTCCTTTCGAAAAACTTTCACAGAATGTAAAAGATGTTTTTAAATTTCTGACTAAATATACATTAGGAATTTACTGTATGCATAGAATTGTAGCAGAGTTTTTAAAAATCTTGCTTACAAAAATTGGAATAAATATAGATAGCTTTATATTATGCATAATAACATACATTATCGCTTTTTTTGTTTCATTCCTTATGTGCAAAATTCCTACAAAATTCTCAAGGGAATTGGTTGATTAAAAGTACTTGACTATATAGAAAATTACATATTATTATATATATAAGAGGTGATAATATGATGGTAGATACAGCACAGATAATGCCAATTACTCAGTTGCAAAAAACACTTACTCAAACTGTCAGAAAAATTTCGGAAGATAAGCAGCCTGTATTTATTATGAAAAATAACGCAATGGAAGTTGTAATGATGTCTTTTGACCGTTACGAAAAACTTGCTGAATTGGAAGAACTTGAAGAACAGAAAGAAATTTATTCAATGGTACAGGAACGAATGAGTCATTATGATGCTTCAAAAAATGTAAGCTGGTCATCTTTAAGGAAAAAGTAATGGCAAAAAAATGGGAAGATAAAAAAGATGAATTTGATAAAATTCAACTTATTCCAGAAGCAGCCGAAGAGTACAATAATTTAGATGGTAGCATAAGAGTTGAAGTAGACAAAAAATTCACAAAACTTGATAAAAATCCATTTCTTGGATTCCCTTTGGGAAACAAGGCAAATATGGATTTAACTGGTTTTTATAAATTATATGCCTGCGGTAAAAGTGTTCGAATTGTGTATCGTCTTTTAACTCCTGAAAAAGTAGAAATCATAGAAGTTTGGGGAATCGGTAAAAGAGAAAATATGGAAGTCTATAAAGATGTAGACGACAGAAAGAATGGATAAAGCATAACAAGAAGTTCAAAGCCGACAAACCGGTCAAGCCGGTTTGCGGTTTAACTCATTGTTATGACGACAGGCCAGTGGCCTGCCGGTATTTTTTAGAATTTTAGGGCAGGAACGAGGAAGCGATAGGAAAGTAAGCTCGCAGGAAAGCCAGAAGAAAAGATTTTT
>SAMEA3663224__coassemble_1816_pt1 | contig 4227 bp, 3 predicted proteins | sample SAMEA3663224__metabat2_low_PE_008 | metagenome-assembled genome bin SAMEA3663224 (sample SAMEA3663224) | pig gut metagenome | biome: pig gut; feature: pig-associated habitat; material: faeces | place: China | collected 2013
CGCGAAAAATTCTTGAAGAAAAAGCCAAAGCTCTTGTAAATCAGCAGAAAGAAATTGATGTTCGTCTTTCTATAATCAATCATATTTTGGAGAAAGACAGTATGAAGTATCAGGTAACAATTAAAGAAATTCCAGAGATGACAGTTTATTATTGGGAAAAGCGGCTGGCTAAATATTCGGACATGATGCAGGTAATTCCTGAAATAGGTGAGGAAGTAAGAAAATACAATCCAGACCTTAAATGCAGTGAACCGCCTTATGAATTCTGCGAATATCCAGACGGTGAATATAAGGAAAGTGATGTGCTTGTCCGACATGTTGAAGCAGTTGAAAAAGCTGGTGTTGAAAGTGAAAACATCAAATTCAAAAAACTGACCGCATGTAAAGTTTTAAGCATTTTCCACAAAGGTGCCTATGACGAAATTGGCGAAGCTTATGCATTCATCATGAAATATGCAGAAGAAAACGGTTACAAAATTGCAGGACTTTCCAGAGAATGTTACATTGATGGAATCTGGAATAAAGAATCTGTAGAAGACTGGCTTACAGAAGTACAGTTGCCCATTGAATAAGGAGGTTGTTGAAACAATCTGCTTGACTTATTATAGGAGAATTTATAATGTCATTTGATTTTAAAAAGGAATATAAGGAATTTTATCTTCCGAAGAATAAACCTCAGATTGTAAATGTCCCAAAAGCAAACTACATTGCAATCAGGGGACAGGGAAATCCTAATGAAGAAGGTGGTGCTTACCAGCAGGCTATTGGAATTTTGTATGCAGTAGCTTACACGCTCAAAATGAGTTACAAAACTGACTATAAAATTAATGGATTTTATGAATATGTTGTTCCTCCATTAGAAGGATTTTGGTGGCAGGATGGAATTTGTGGAGTGGATTATTCAAAGAAAGATGAATTCAACTGGATTTCCATTATTCGTCTTCCAGATTTTATTACCCGTGAAAATTTTGACTGGGCTGTAAAAGCTGCATCTGAAAAGAAAAAGATAGATTGTTCAAAGGCAGAGTTTTTGACAATTGAAGAAGGTCTTTGTGTTCAGATTATGCATATCGGTTCTTTTGATGATGAACCTGCAACTGTAACGTTAATGGATAAATATCTTGCAGAAAATGGTTATGAGAAAGACTTTAGTGATGCTCGTTTGCACCATGAAATCTATTTATCTGATCCAAGAAAATCCACTCCTGATAAACAGAAAACGGTAATCCGGCATCCTGTTAAAAAGCGGAACGGAATATAACACTTGTTATGCTCACACGCCACTGGCGTGGTTTTGTGTATATATATAATGGAAAAAAATAAAGAAGTATTGTATAGTAGACTTGTAAAATTCTGTTTAGGGGATATGTATGAAAGAAGGTACAGCACTTGTTGAACAGGTAACAAGTTCAGGCGATATTATTTTAGGTTGTGATTTTTCGCTTTCGACATCTGAAATTTTTGACCGCCTGCAAAAGTATTTTCCGAACATTGAAAAAGATTCTGATGGTTTTATACATGGAAATTATAAGGGATTTAAATATTCGATTCGAGCCAAAAATATTACATATCTAGGTAATCCGCATCCAGAATTCAAAAAAAGAATACAAATTTCAGATGATTTACCGCAATTCTATCAACATTCTAAAAGTCTAGGTTATGTACCTTTGCTAATAGGAATTTATACTTTTCACGAAACACAAGTATTTGCAAATTTTAATATTACAGACTATATAGAGAAAAAAGCTCATAATTCTTCAGCCCACGTTTACACACAAGATATTTCAGCAGCTGTAGTAGATGGTATTTTTCAAAAAACAGATTACTTTAATAATACAATAACAGTTTTTGAAAAGGAATTTGTCAATTATTTTTTAGATGATTATTTAAATCTTGAGAAAGAGAAACCCATATCATTCAACAAAGAAACAATCGGTGACTTTACATTGGAAGAAAAGGACTTGGCAAAAAATATCGGTTGTATTGTAAAGCCTACTATTATGCCAATGAATACAATTTATCCAGTAATGAAGTTTTTCTATGACGAAAGAAAAGAGTGGAAAGGTATAGATTGTTATAAAGAAATGATAAATGAAAACTATCGGAATAAATTCCAGCCTGAATGGGCTGGGTTTTATTTGGAGTATGAGTTTGAAAAATATATCAAAAATAATAAACTCGAAACAATTGTAGACTTTGCCCAAGACAAGTCAAAAAATGGAATAGATTTGGATTTGTATTTTTCAAATATAAAATGTTATGGCGACTTAAAAACTCATTCTACAAATTCAAGCGGTATTCAAGGAAATGACAGAGCAACAATTATAAAACAAATTCAAACAAATGGACATGTTTTTTATGTTGTTTGTTCTCACGATACTTTTAAAGATTCAAATTATGATTTTGAAGTAACAAAATATTGGAATACAGTTCAGAAAAAAGAAGATTTACTAAGTTATTCTAAAAAAATGAAAAATAAAGTTGTTTTAAAGAAATCATTCATACTTGATATTAATGGTAATAACTTTTCAAGTTTATCAATTTTTAAGCAAGGTATTAACAGTAATGGAAAACTTCGTGAACCTAAAATAATGGTTTCTGAAGAGAAAATTGACGAATTTATTATTGCAAAAATGGAGTTAGTAAGTTAAATATGGAAAATTTTGATTTTATAGATTTATTTTCAGGCATCGGTGGTTTTCATCAAGCAATGACTCAACTAGGTGGACACTGTGTACTTGCTTCAGAAATTGATCCATTTTGTAATGTCTTATACAAAAAAAATTATGGAATTTCTTCTGATGTAAATATCCGAGATTTAAATGAAAAAAATGATGTTCCAAATCATCAGGTTTTGTGTGGCGGTTTTCCATGTCAGTCTTTTAGCAAAGCTGGAAAACAGGCAGGCTTGACAGATCAAACGCGTGGAACATTGTTTTTTGAAATCGCAAGAATATTAAGAGAAAAACATCCAGAATTTATTGTTTTAGAAAATGTAAGAAATTTAGTTTCTCATGACAAGGGAAACACTTGGAAAATAATTCAAAGCGTATTAAAAGAAATTGGATACAGACTTGAACCCGTTCCTAGAATTGTCAGTCCGCATCAGTTTGGAATTCCACAACTTCGTGAGCGTGTCATAATTTTAGGAAAGTATGAACCTAATAATGTAGATACTCCGTTAAAAATTAATTTAAGTTACATAAAAAGTAAATCAGAAAATAGTATATATTCTATACTGACAGAAAAAAAAGTCGAAGATAAATATTATATTTCTGAATATGAAGAAATGGTTCTGCAAGCATGGGATGAGTTTTATCAAGGTATAAATTTAAAAGTTATTGGCTTTCCTGTTTGGACGCAATATTTTAAATATGAAAAAGCAGATGAATCTTTACCTCAATGGAAACAAGAATTTATTAATAAAAACATCAAACTATATCAAGAAAATAAAATCTTTTTAGATAGTTGGTTTAATAAATACAATGACTTAAAAGATTTCATTCCTACTCATCGAAAATTTGAATGGCAGGCAGGAACAGCCATAAAGTCAATTTGGGAAGGTGTTATACAGTTTAGACCATCAGGAATTCGAGTAAAGGTTCCAACTTGTTTTCCTGCCTTAGTTGCAATGGTTCAGATTCCTGTTATTGGAAAGTATAAACGTCGTTTAACAGTAGAAGAAGCCGGAAAATTACAAAGTTTTCCTAATCCTACAAGAGATGAAACAAAAATGAATATAAATTCATTTTTGTGCGATAGTAATGACCAGCAAGCTTATAAACAATTTGGTAATAGCGTAAATGTAGAAGTAATAAAAGCTTGTACAAAAGCTTTATTTGATTGTACAGAAGAAAAAGAAAGCATAACAATAGCTTCAAAGCAGACTACACGGACAAGCCGGTTTGAGGTTTAAACACTTGTTCTTTTGCAACCTATACTTTGACTAGACATGTGCAAAATTATTTGGAGTGTGGATACTTAAATTTACAAAGAATTGGTTCATGCGCAAGGGATTGGAGCCACGCGAAGCGGCCACCGCAACGAAGTGAGGAGGCTGGAGCGACAGCGGAATGGCGGAAAGCCTGACCCTATTAAAATTGAAAATGCGTTAAGAAAAATTGCGAAAACTTGGAGACCCTGTCATAAATTCTGTGTAAATGGCAGTGGTTAATTAAAGCCGGGAACACGCCCGTCAAATAATATTGCAAACTGATTAACTGCCAG
>SAMEA3663224__coassemble_2131_pt1 | contig 3881 bp, 3 predicted proteins | sample SAMEA3663224__metabat2_low_PE_008 | metagenome-assembled genome bin SAMEA3663224 (sample SAMEA3663224) | pig gut metagenome | biome: pig gut; feature: pig-associated habitat; material: faeces | place: China | collected 2013
GAATCAACAAAAAAAACAGATAAACATGATGCTTCGACAATTTCAGAATTTCTTTTAAAAGACATGCTTCCAGAAAGCTATCTTTGCAACAAGGAAACTGAGAACTTGAGAAGACTTCTAAAATCAAGGGAAAGGCTCGTTCGTTCGATTGTCGGACAGAAGAATGAAATCCATGCACTGCTTGTAAGTATGGGACTTCCAGATGAACTCAGAAGTCTGCAAAGCAAAAAAGGGCGTCAGAAGATTCTGGACACCCTTGAGTCGAATGACGACTACGTGCTCGAGGCACAATCAGTAAAACTGATGTTCATAATTATAGAGCAGATGGAAAATGGTGTAAAGACTGTTGAGAAACAGCTTGCAGAACTAACGAAAGATGATGAGATGGTGAATCGGCTCATGACAATCCGTGGCTGCGGAAAAATTACGGCATGGACAATCAGGGCTTACACAGAAGACATAAGTAGATTTGCAACTGCAAAGAAGTATGCCGCTTTCTGTGGACTTGTACCTTGGGTACAGGATTCAAACGAAACCATTCATCATGGAAAGATAACGAAACGGGGTCCTCAGGAATTGAGGACGAGTTTCGTTCAACTGGTATTGGGAATTCGACGCTGTAAAGACACTTCTGAATGGAGAATGATCCAGCGTTATGAATATATGAAGAAAAACAAGGGCAGTGGCAAATCAATTGTGGCTACTGCCAGAAAAATGGCTGAGATAGTCTGGACAATGCTGTCAGAAAAGAAAGATTTTGACAGCAGGAAGATGACGGGAACTTACAAAAGACCAAATCTCGTTGAGCAGACTCTCTCAGATTAAATTATTAAATATTAAGTCGACATGCTCGTTGACTTTTTATGGGAGATATAAAAGGCGATAGTGTTTCTTCTGTTTTCTTGAGCTGTTTCAAAATGGTAAAAATTCCAAATAAAAAGTATTCAGTTGGTGAAACTGAAGTAACTCAAATGTTATATGGGGAAGTAATGAAAGAAAACCCAAGCAATATTGGAGGTGTGAATCTTCCAGTTGAAAATGTGAGCTGGTATGATGCCATCTATTTCTGCAACAAGCTTAGCATGAAAAAAGGATTGAGCCCTGTCTATGCAGTTGATGGTGAAACAGATGTAGCAAAGTGGAACTATACACCGCATAAAGGAAAAAAACTGGAAGGTGAAGTCACACAGAATACCAGTGCCAGCGGCTTCCGTCTTCCAACAGTAGAGGAGTGGCAGTATGCCGCAAGAGGCGGACAGAATTATACATATTCAGGAAGCAATAATCTTGATGAAGTAGGCTGGTATGATGATAACAGTGGGGATAGATCACATCCAGTAGCCCAGAAGAAAGCCAACGGATACGGACTTTACGATATGAGCGGTAACGTGTGTGAGTGGTGTTGGGATGTCTACCCGAACAACGGCGACAGCCGCTTTGACTGCGGTGGCAGCTGTAACAGCTGCGACAACTACTGCAAGGTCAGCAGCCTCGCTTACGACCAGAGCAGCAACGTTGGTTTCCGCATTGTCCGCAACGCTGAATAACTGGGCAGACGAGCATAGCCCACATCAGTACGGCACATGCAGGCGGTAAGCCGTAATGGGCAGTACTGATGCTGTGGGCGGAGCGAGGAATTTTTTTTATATTGAGGTGTATATGAAAGCAGTTTATGTAAAAGAAAATAATGAATTGAAATATTTTATATTTGGAATGAATGAAAAAAATGATGAAATTGATAGTGAAGAATATCAATTTGAAAACATAGAAATTATTAAAAGCAAGGCATTTCAAAATCCATGGAATGTTAAGAGAGTATTATTTGATGAGAAATTGAAAACAATTGAAAAAGAAGCATTTAATGATTGTTCAGAATTAGAAGTATTTTGTTGTGGGGAAGTTTCGGATCTGCAAAAAAATGAAATCGTCAATCTTAAAATAAATGAATTGGTAACAGAAACGAAAATGGAGAAAAGTTCTGGACAGCCTGAAAATAAAAAGATTGAAAACAATCAAGAGAATAGTGAAAGTAACAAAGATATGGAAATTAAAAAAGAGAATTTTATCATACAGACTTCTGCTTTTTCCGGCTGTGAAAGTTTACATACAGTTGTATTTCCAAAATGTTCTAAGTTGACAATAGAAAAATCGGCTTTTGCAAATTGTTCATCATTACGAACTGTTGTTGCCTTTGTAGAAGATATTTCTTTTACAGAAAATCCATTTGAAGAATGTCCAAAAGAATTAATTTTTGTTTGTAGTAAAGATTCAGAAATAGAACGTTTTGCCCGAGAAAACGGTTATGGGATAATTTATGCATGATGAATTGTTAGATAAAGCTTTAAAACTGAAGGGATATGGTTCTGATAAGTCTTTAACATGCAAAGATAAGGGCTTACTGGAAAAAGAAAAGAAAGTTGATAAAAATCTTATGGTAAAACCAAAGGTAATTACTTGCTTAAATGAGTACATTGATTTTATTGGCAGTTTAGATTTTTCCTACAAAAATCCTGTGTTTTATAGAGGCCAAGGAAATGCAAATTTCCCAATAAATCCTAATTCTTTGCGTACTAATCCGAAAAATGAAAATTTAATGATTGAATCTTTTTATAGGCGGTTTTCAAGTGAAATTGACTCTTGTTCAACTGATATGGCACGCCTTGTTTTGATGCAGCATTTTGGTTTGGGAACAAGAGCATTGGATATTTCAGAGAGTCCTTTGGCTGCTTTGTATTTTGCTTGTTCTCCAATGAAAAAGTTTTGTCAAAATCGTGAAGAAGAAATGTCAAATTGGGGAGAAATTGTGCTTTTCAGAAATCCAGAAAAGGATAACCCTGAGAATCAGAAGCCAATTCACAGCAATACTGTAAGTATTCTTTCAAGTACTGCTTTTATGGAAGAGAAATTTAGTTTATGGAAACTTGGAATGGAGTGGAAAAAAGATAACAATTATATGCGAGAAGAAAAATATATAAATCTAAAAGATATTATTCGTAGTTCTGTAATTGTTCGTGTTCCGCAAGATAATCAGAGAATAAAAAATCAGCAGGGAGCATTTATTCTTGTTAATGCAAATGAAGTTTATGCTTTGAGTGAGAATAAAAAATATGCAGAGGAATTAACAGATTATATCTTAAATACAGATTACACAACATTTGATGATTTGATGCATGATAAAAGATGGAAAGATAGATTTTCAAAAGGAAATACTTGGGAGTTAGAATTTAAAAAGATAAAACCATATTCTGGGGAGAATCACAATCAAATATTTGATATCGATCCTTTTGATTTGAGAAAGCTCTACTATAGAGATGATAATGATGTTCAACAGGTTGTTTTGGTTCCGCCTGGTGAAATTAAGAAAAATATTATAAAAGAGTTAAGAAAATTTAATATCACAGAGGATTTTATATATCCAGACATGGATAATGTAGCCCATGAAATTATGGAGAATATTAATAAGGAATAACTCATGGCCCTACAAACCCAATTCATGACATTTTTTATAAGTCCATTCTCAGAATCAAGTTCCAGGCCGAACTAAACAACTTTCTAAAATCGCATCGAATTATCAACGTTGAAAAACGGCTGATAGACGGTGAACGTGGCACTGGCTGGTTTTTTCTTGTAGAAGACGCCAAAAACGAAGGTGGTAAATCGGCATATACAATGAGTGCAAAATCGACTGGAGGAATATATTAAATCTAAGTCAGTTTGCGGTCTATGATTTATGGTTTGGGCATCACCAGCAACGTCCTTCCGGGGTTCGGCTCTTCGCCTCAGTGCGCTGCACCAGGCCCCTCCAGGAACGCAAACGCCCTCACCAGAATTAAGAATTAAGAATTATGAATTATGAATTATGAATTATGAATTATGAATTA
>SAMEA3663224__coassemble_2156_pt1 | contig 3859 bp, 3 predicted proteins | sample SAMEA3663224__metabat2_low_PE_008 | metagenome-assembled genome bin SAMEA3663224 (sample SAMEA3663224) | pig gut metagenome | biome: pig gut; feature: pig-associated habitat; material: faeces | place: China | collected 2013
AAACAGGATATTCAGTCCACTCTTTTTCAAGGGTTTCGATTGCAAGACCTTTGAACAGCTCCTTTTTGCCAAGAAAATACGCTTCCATTGTGGACAGCAAAAGACTTTTTCCAAACCGGCGGGGACGGCTCAAAAAATAAGGTGTACTGGTTCGTGCAAGCTGATAAATCAAGGGAGTTTTATCAACATACAGATAATTTCCTGTGCGAAGTTTTTCAAAATCCTGAATGCCGATGGGCAAAAATCTTTCGTTCATATTGGAATTATAGCACAAAAAGCGGGGTTTTTCTATTATAGGATCGGTTTCTGACAAGAACTGTTTATGATTTTTTTATGCGAACTATCAACAAACAGTCAACTCCATGCATTTCTCATATTTTTCACTTCAGAACCCATCATTTAAAATACCCTATCAAACACAAAATCCCGAAAAATTTTGTCCATTATATAATGGACAATGCGATTGATTAATCGCATTGTCGCAAATCCATAGCTATGCTCGGATTTGCGACAATTAAAATGTCGGCGGACAGAAAACGCGGAGGAATATAATGAAAAAATTAATAGTTGGTACAATCATTGCCGCCGTTTGTGCAAGTGCATTTGCCTTAAAGTTGCCAACCGGTGACAATGTTCGTGCGGCTGACACAAAAATGGATGGAGATAAAATCTTATCCGTAAAGCTCGGTGGCGACAAACCGTCTAATATTACAACCCCTGTGGGCGTGCTTCCTGCAAAAAGCGGTACTATTGTTGAATTCTATCCATCTGGAGCCTTAAAAACACTGATCATCGACTGGAAAGACAGACAGACAATAGAAACGTCCATTGGAAAAATGTCGCTTTTCAACACACAGTATTTTTATGAATCAGGAAGCCCTGCAAGACTTACTGTAACTAATTTAGATGACAGTGATTACTTTAATCTAAAAATAGGAAATGTAGATTATACAGCGTATTGTAATTACGAAAGTTACATCTTCTTCTATGACAGCGGAAGCAAAGATGTTTTGCAGCCTCAAAGAGTTCCTTATAAACCAGGTGATTATAAATTCAGTTTTAAATATACAAACAAATCGGGAACATTTGATTTACGTCCTTGTTCAATAAATAATAGCGATAAAGCCATTTATGAGTTTTATCCGGATGGCTCGTTGAAAGGTGGCGTATTAAAGACATCTCCAGATACCCCGGTTATGGTAAACGGTACGGAAGTTTACATTCAAAAAAATTCCGTTATCGAATTTTTCCAGGATGGAAGCATTTCCCATTTTGTTCCCGATGAACTTGTACAGATAGAACAGGGTGGAATAAAATTTACCGTTGCCGCTGGAAATAATGTGTGGCTTTATAAAGACGGCAAAATACGCGTAGCAGATGAAGTAAAAAACATTACCCCTGCATCATTGACTGTAGGCAAAAAAAATTATTCAGCAAGTATAATGGGAACATTGGCTTTTGATAAAGAAGGAAAACTTGCAGGACTTGGAAAAAATATACGCAATCTATGCGACACTTTCTATTCCGATGGAGCATTAAAAAGATTTGTAGTTTGGGATTTAGGAGATGTCGGAAAGCAATGGAATGAAGATTTGCTAAACGGAAATTTTGTACCTCTCAGTACTGGAGGAGGACTTACCGGTTACTCAAAATGGTTCGTAAATCCAAAAGGGAAAGATGTGGATATTCATGAAACTTATGTAAGCATATATGATAAGGCTACTTATTCTGAAATCAAATTCAAACTAGAATCGGGAGATTACGGAGTCTATATTGCAAATGTATATTTTGCAGACAATGGGGACCCTACAAGCTATACAACTTATAAACATGACCTTTTTGGAAACTACATTCTTGATGAATACGGACGTCCTGTAGAAGACACCACTAAAAAGAAATTTACAAAATAGTCATTATATTTTTACGGACGCTTTTTAGTTTTAAGGCGTCCATTTTTTTTCATAGGGAACTAATATATGAACAATACTCTTGTTAAGGAAATGATTGATACTCTTTTAAAAGCAGTGAAATCTGACAGAGTCTTCTACAATACATTGACAAAAGAGTGCAACAGACGCGGTTTAGAAAAAGATTAAGTTCTCCATCCTCTGAAAATATCCAAAATACTAAAAATAATATTGACTTGCTCATAATGTATTTGTCTATTCTGAAAGAAAACCTGATAAGTTAATTTTCCAGCAATTAGCTTACTTCACCTTCCACCCAATCATTCCCTTTCCTTCACTGGAGAACACCACACCCACTTTAAGCATCTTCTTTCCGCTGACAGCAAAGCGCTCGCAATAACCGTTGGCGTCAATCTGTTTCAAGGCATCTTCTGCCACTTCTTCAAAGGGTCGGCCTTTGTCCATTTTCAGTTCAAGAATAAAGACGCTGTCTTTTGTGGTGACTACTGTGTCGCTTCTGCCGGCTATGGACTGGAATTCTGAGATTACGCTGAATCCTGTCTGTCTGAAAATCACATGGGTTACAGTTTCGTAGTAATTTTCGCACTGATTTTTTTTGAGTATTGTCGGAATGTCTGCCAGGGCGGTTTTGAGTAATGTCATCAGTTTTTCAATGTCGGCGTGAATAAATGATTGTCTGAAATTTTCAATCGAAAGTCCAAGTTCGTCTGTCGTGATTGTCGTAAACTTTGGAATGATGATTTCAAAAAGACCTTTTTCAACTTCGCGGTTTGGAATTCCAAGGGTGTAGAGTTCAGAATCGTTGTCGTAATCTTTTATCGTAAGATATCCGCTTTGGTACAAAACAGGAAGAAGATTTTCGCTTTCCGGGTCGTAATTTTTGAATGCCGATTCCTGAATGATGATTGGTTTTGTGTAGCGCAGCAAGTCTGAAGGCTTTTTTTCAAGAGTTTTGATGAGCATGGTCGGAGTTGCAGTGTCAAACCAGTAGGAATCAAAACGCCTTTGCTTAAAACATTTTAAAAGACTAAAAGGATTGTAAACTCCTCCAACATCGTAAGTAAAATGATAACCGTCGTACATTTTTGCAAGCATTTCTTTTGCCCTGTCAACAGAAACTTTCTGCTTTTCGGCAAGGGCATTGATTTCCGGCGCAAAATACCGTTCCAGTTCCTCCTGTGAAATTCCGCACAAATCAGAATAATCTTCATACATGCTGATGTCATCAAGCTGATTCAATCCGCTGAAAATATTAACATGGCTGACTTTTGTAATTCCCGTGATAAACAAAAACCGGATATATTTGTCGCTGTCTTTTAGAGGGCTGTAAAAACTCCGCAGTTCCTGGCGATTTTGTTCTTCAAATTCTGTGTAAAGGGCATCAAGAATCGGCTTGTCGTATTCGTCGATGAGGATGACGACTTTTTTGCCAGTTTGATTACTTACTGTTTTAATCAAATTTGAAAAACGTACAGCAGGATTATCAGATGTTTTTTTAATTCCAAACTGATTTTCATTTTCGTTCAGAATAGCATCAATTATAGATAAAAGCTTGTCTTTAGTTTCATAAGTGCCTCGTCCAAAACTAATCTTTAAAACAGGATATTCAGTCCACTCTTTTTCAAGGGTTTCGATTGCAAGACCTTTGAAGAGTTCCTTTTTTCCAAGAAAATACGATTCCATCGTGGAAAGCAAAAGACTTTTTCCAAAACGGCGTGGACGACTTAAAAAATAAGGCTTTCCTTCCGTTGCAAGTTTGTAGATTAAATCAGTTTTGTCTACATAAATGCAGCCGCGAGTGCGTAAATCTTCAAAATCCTGAATGCCGATGGGCAAAAATCTTTCGTTCATAGGGTAATTATAGCATAAAAAGCAGGGGTTTTCTATTATAGGATCGGTTTCTGACAAGAACTGTTTATGATTTTTTCATA
>SAMEA3663224__coassemble_2530_pt1 | contig 3525 bp, 5 predicted proteins | sample SAMEA3663224__metabat2_low_PE_008 | metagenome-assembled genome bin SAMEA3663224 (sample SAMEA3663224) | pig gut metagenome | biome: pig gut; feature: pig-associated habitat; material: faeces | place: China | collected 2013
CCCGCCTAGAGTTGGAAGCTGAGGGCGGGCTTTTTTATGCTCTTAAGTCCTATTTGATTAGGAAGGTGAGCAGGTCTATAACCGCAAACCGGCTTGACCGGTTTGTCGGCTACGAACCTTTGTTAGGCGATACTGCTTACTTCCCAAGCAAGCATATTTCTTTATACATTATAATGTTGTCATTTTTACAGGCTGCAGGGCATATCCTAATTTTTGCATTATATTTGAAAGAGTCTTATATTTTACACTTTCTGCATTTCCACTGCGTAAATTCTGGATTGTAGTAGGAGAAACTTTCGCTTCTTTTGCAAGTTCTCTTACTGAAATATTTTCTTCTTCCATTTTTTCAATCATAAACTCTGAGATTAAAAATTCATTATATCCTTTTTCAAATTCATCCTTGAATTTTGGATCTTGCATCAATCTATCAAATGTTGTCATAGTATGTTCCTCCTTTTACTCGTTTTTCATAATCTTCTCTGCATTTTACGGCTTTCTCTTTTTCTGCAGGTGGAAGTTTCTGGCATTTCTTTTCAAATGCATTTGTTATGATTATTTTCTTTCCACTTGTAAAAAATGAAAGAAACCTATCAGGCTTAGGCTTAAATGCCCAAATTCCATCCTCTTCAAAATTAAATTTCGTTTTGTCCGAAATTTTTCCAAAGTCCCCCATGCGTTTTACCAGATACAAGAGTTTCATCTGTTGTTGCGAATCAAGAGAATTAAAATATTCAAAAGGCTGACTTTTGTTTTTCTCAGTGTAGTACCATTCTACAGTGAACTTTTCGCCTTTATATAAAACGTATTCTTTCTTTTCCTTATCCACATTTTTAATGTAACACTATACTGTTACAAAGTCAAGTATAATTTTAATTCATATTTTGTGACAATAAAAAAATCCAGACAAGCTTGACTTGGCTGGATTTTATATTTTTTTTTATTTGAATATCTCCCGAAGAAATTCTACATTTTCTGCAGGGCATTCGAATTTATTTTCTGATGGATAATCAAACATGTTTTCTTTGAGTTCTTTAAAAACTATTTTATCTGAATATTCTATTTCATATAATTTAGGCTCAAAGCTTTTATCTACTGAAATTATTTCTTTTAAAGTTTCAGGATAGCAGTACATAGAAGCAAATACAAATGGTGTTCCAACAGAAAAATTATCTAGTGATTTGTGCAAATTAATACCATCATTTACGAGTTTCAAAATAATTTGTGTATTTTCTTCAATAACACCATATAAACGTTCTCGATAAACAGCACTTAGGAACTCGATAGTATTCTGATCTATTTTATCTGTAAAGTAATTTTTTAATATCCAAAATGAAAACTGTCCTAATTTTTTTGTTTTTATGTTACAAGGTTTGTAAAAATCTAAATCTTTTAAAAAGTTTATTAATTCCTCATTTTTCAAAAGATTCATTGCCATGTAATCCGCTTCATAAAATGAGCCACCTCCTTGTAGATATTGCTTTGTTTTTTCCAAATCTTCTGAAATTAACCAAACTGTATGATTACATTTTTCGTAATCAGAAGTGCCACTGATCCTGCATAGTTCTTCTAGTGTGTAAAAACTTTCCGTTATTGAATTATTTATCCATATTCCACCATTATAGGTACCCTTATAAAAATCTCTTTGAGCATTATAACTATAACCTTTCGACCATTTGTGAAGAAGCGAAGATTGAAAGTAATCTAATAAACTCCATTGCCGTTGTGAAAGCTCATTTTTTTCTTGTTTAAAATTATCATTGCCTAGCCCACCAAATAAATTTGCAAGTGCATTTACAGGGGAATATACTGCATCTAAATCTCCAAGTGTTAGAGCAAGTTTATAATCAAATTTTCCATAAGCATATAAAACCCAAAGCATTTCATAATCAGAGTTTTCTAAAACATAGAAAAAAGTATCAGAATCAATTTTAGCTCCGTGTTCAATAAGATACTTTGCCATTTTTCGTTTTTCCATATCTGTCCCTTTATTCTGCCAATAAACAGAAAGAAAAAGATATGTAGGATTTTGTACATTATCTATATATTGATTTTCAATCCGTTTGTTTAAATCTGCATCTAGTTTTTCGACATATTTCTGTACTGTTGAAAAATCACATTGTAAAATTGCTTGAGCTAGATTTTGAGAATAAACAAAGATGGGTAGAAATATTAAAAAAAAGACACTGGAAAATTTTTTCATTTTCACTCCTAGTAGAAAAAGACGGTTTTTAAAATCCAGCCAAGCTTGACTTAGCTGGATTTTATACAAAATTAACTATGCTTCAATAAAACTTGTATGCATTGTCTTCCACTTTTTCAGTTTTATAGGAAGCCAAAAACCATAAATACCAATTGTTATAATCGTAAGCAAAAACCATTTAATCCAGTTACCAAACAACTGAAGAGCTGTTCCGTCAAACTGAAGTCTTTTGCCATTTATTACAGTATGCTTTGTTTCCCAATTGTAAAGCATTGTAAACGCCCAAGGATAACATATTCCAAGTGTACAAACAGTTATTAATGTTCCTAAAATCGACCAACCGATAAGCTGGAACAACCCACCATCAAAATAAGATTTTGATTCTTCCATAAAAATCCTCCTACGATTTTTACTTTGTTTGTCATTCAACGAATGACTTTCGAGAAAATTTGTTGGAGGATTTTTTCTTGTAACACAAGCGGGCCAGTGGCCCGTCCGCCTAACAATGGGTTGTACCGCACGCGGCTTGACCGCGTGTCGGCTACGAACCTTTGTTATGTGATATATTCTATATTACAAAGTCCAATCCTGACTTGCAATTCCTAAATATTTTTTATCACGAAAACCAATACATATTCCATTCTATTATACATAATCCCTTGTTCATCTAGGCTCGCAGGGGAGAGTTTTATTCTTTCAAAATATCTATTTATTTTAAGTAATCTGATAATAGAATAGGTTCTTTTATGTTTTCTAATTCCCTTATCAAATCTATATTTTTTTTCTCTATTTCATTAAAAGACTTCTCATCAAACCCTTTTTTAACTAATTCTGAATACTTTGGTAAATTCTCCGTATAAAATTCAGTTAATTCTGGATTTTTAAATGCATAACCATGCAGAGCAAAAAAAGAATTTCTAAGCAATTGTAATTGTTTATTATTAAGAAAATATAGATTAAGTTTTGGGATTATTGATTGTGAAAGATTTATATTCTGTGTTGAAGAAAATACAATTGAATCTGAATAAAAATTATAATTTTGACTCGGATAACAGGAATTCATAAATACTGTTAAACAAAAAAATATTAGTGCAGAATCTGATTCCTGAAAATTTAAAACTAATTTCGATTTTTTACGTTCAAAATCAATTTCAGAAGTATCAATGTAATTATTATAAATATCTAAAATCTGTTTCTCATTATAATCGGTAGAATTATTATCTCTAAAAGTGGTAATCTTTGAAATATATGTATCTTCCGTAGAATTATAAATAGGTCAAATTTCGAGTTTTAAGTAGAATTTACAAAAAAGGCGTAAATCTTTA
>SAMEA3663224__coassemble_4_pt1 | contig 2662 bp, 1 predicted proteins | sample SAMEA3663224__metabat2_low_PE_008 | metagenome-assembled genome bin SAMEA3663224 (sample SAMEA3663224) | pig gut metagenome | biome: pig gut; feature: pig-associated habitat; material: faeces | place: China | collected 2013
GATTACTTTTGTGTTCTCTGTTACATTGTTCATTGTAGTGCTCCTTTTTGCATGAGGCAGGTCATGCTTGTTGTTTTCTATTCCAAGTTTACGACCGAACCCTCGATTCTGCAAACCTGGTGGCACTACATATTGTCTAACTCATTGTTATGCCCACGCCCCACTGGGGCGGTAGGATTTTTAGTATTTAAAATTTTTGGACATACACATTTCTCCAAAAAATAAAAATTGGAAGTAATGTATGTCTGAAAAATTTTCAACAGAAAAAGATGGCCAAATAGATTTCTATAATCAGTTTCTGCCAAGAATAAATCCTAATTTAACAGTTGAAGATATTATTGCAAATAATAATGACGGAGTATTAAATGGCAATTTAATTGAGTTTAAGCTTTCCGTGAAAGATTTAAATGAAGTTCTTTTTCAATGTATAAAATATCTTTCGGCATTAAGAATAAAAGGAACTCCTGTTCCTGCAAGTATTGTAATCGTAGATTTAAATTCAACAAAATCATATTTGTACAAATCAGAGAATTATCTTGAATTCATAGAAAAAATATATAACGGCGGTGCTTCAAAAAATAATACAGGCTTTATCGGTGGTGAACCAGAACAAATATTTAACTATTCAAAATCCGTAGAAACTGAAAATTTAATTTCAGTGTTAAAGGAAAATACTTTTACAAAAATCCACATTGATGAAAACTGTATTGTAGGTTGGGCAGAACATTATTACAGAATAAAAGAAACAGCTAGAAAAGAAGATTTTCTTGGCGATGAAAAAGGCAAACATAAAACAATCGGAGAAATCAGAAATCCGACAGTTTTTAAAGATTATATTTATGCTTATGAAGGTGAAACAAACGTTAAGTTCAATTACCTTATGGATAAACTTAACGATACAATCCTAAAGAAAAATCTCGGTGCTTTTTACACACATCCCCTTTACGCTCAAAAAGCTGCTGAACTTGTAAGGAAAGCAATTGAACGAGTTCCAGAAGGTAATGATTACATCATTCTTGACCGCTGTGCCGGAACTGGCAATTTGGAAAGCGCCTTGTCAGATGAAGAGCTAAAACATTGCATTGTTTCTACAATAGAATATTATGAGTATAAAGTTTTACAAGAACTTATCGGCTCAAAAGTCAGGGCTATAATTCCGCCTACAGAAACAAAGGAAACTTTTAACGCAGGTTTTGTAAATGGCGCTGATGCACTATCAAAAGAATATGTGGAAAATGAAGTTATTAAACAGTACATTGACAATCCGAAATGTACAATTATCCTATTTGAAAATCCACCGTATGCCGAAACAACTTCCATCGAACATCAGAAGTCTGGCAAAGGAAAAGAATCATCTGTCTGGAAGCAGTCATATGTTGTTACGGAAATGAAAAAGGAAGTCAAAGGCACAGTTTCAAATGATTTGGGAAATGCTTTTATTTGGTCTGCATTCAAGTATTATTTGCGTCAAAACACAGATAGTTACATTGTTTTCTCTCCAGTAAAATATTGGAAGGCTCAGCATCTAATAAATAAAAAATTCCTTGACGGTTACGCATTCAATCGCCGACATTTTCATACAAATATAGATGCTTGTGTTATGTGTGCATTATGGAGCAATGAAAATTCAAATATTAATGAGATAAAAATCAACGGTATTGACATTGATGAAAAAACAAATAAATTCAGAGATGAAATAGTTTTACCAGTTAAACAGGTTTTTAATTCTTACAGCGACTTTTATTTTGATAAACAGAAATATGACGCAGATAAGCAAAGTTCAATTCTTTGTAATCTTGATGGTACTGAATATACAGGTAATACTCGAAGAGTAAATCCAGTTTTAAATGAAAATATCATTGGATATTTGGCTGTTTATAGTTCAGGTTTTGATAATCCAGATTTACATTCAAGTTTACTTACTTGTGGAAGATATGATGGTAATGGATTTTATCTTCGTAAAACTAATTATTTGGAAAAACTTCCAATGTTTGCTGCAAGTCGTTACATAACTTACAACCGAGAATGGACAGAAAGAGCAAGAATTATGAAATCTGCCGATAAAGCGGAAACATTTTTTGCTGACGCAAAAAATGGAAAATTAAACAATTTCTTTTTGAAATGTCTTTTGTTCACTTGTATTGAAATGCAGAATCACTGCCGAACTTTTACAGGTTCAGACGGTCGTTTTTACAGAAATGAACTCTGTTTGGATACAACAAACGGCGAGACAATTGCTTCAAAAGATATAAAAAATTTAAAGGCAAACGAAACGGAAAAGACAATTCTAGAATTATATTCGACCTTGTTAAATCATGTAAAAGAAACAAAAGAATACAGGAAAGAATTAACTTACGGTATTTATCAAATCTTTGCAGAAATAGATACATCATATACCGATGAAATAACTGGAAAAACGGTGTATAATAACATTCAGGTACATTCAGATTTACAGGCAATGAAAGAATTGTGTAAGACTTACTACAATTCGGAAATAGTTCCCGTACTATTTAAATATGAATTTTTGAAGTAAATCTATTGTACGCGGCAGTCGGTGCTGCCGCTAAAAGATATATTTTTGTAGTAACAAGGCATAACAAGAGGTTCGTAGCCGACAGGGGGTCGAGCCGCGTGCGGTACAACCCATTGTTATACGGACGGC
>SAMEA3663224__coassemble_8689_pt1 | contig 1943 bp, 3 predicted proteins | sample SAMEA3663224__metabat2_low_PE_008 | metagenome-assembled genome bin SAMEA3663224 (sample SAMEA3663224) | pig gut metagenome | biome: pig gut; feature: pig-associated habitat; material: faeces | place: China | collected 2013
ATTCTGTGACAGGCAACTAAGTTAATTGTAAGTCAGGCTGAGAGGGGCGCAACAAAACTATCTAATATTTATCGGTACTCGCAAATTCCTTTTCAATTAATAAATTTGCCATTTACCAATTCATCAAATTCCGATTTCTCCAATTCTAAAAATTGAAATTTAGCAGTTTGGCGCCGGTGCTTTAACAACAATAAACTCCAGCGTTTCTTCAGAAACATTTTTTAAGTTCATTTTTGTATGGAATGGAACTTTTAATACTGTTCCTGCCTGATATTCATGTGTTTCCTGTTCATTCAAAGTCGCTGATAATGTTCCGCGAACAACTGTAATATACACATTTTTTGCATTTGAAAAATGCTCTGGCAGACATTCACCCTTATTCAAGATCATATGCATATAGTGTATATTTTCATCAATAATTACCTTTTCAACTGTTTTTTCATTTCCTTGTGTTAATTTAAAAATTTGTTCAATCATATTTTTTCCGTCTCCCTTTGTGTTTCATCAACTCTGTAAATTCAAATTCATGCGCGCTTTCAATCTCACCAGAAGACTGAAAGCTTCAAGTGTATTCATTCTAGATGTTTTGAACCAGACCTAGTTTACTGAAATATTCATATAATTCATCTGTATGCTTATTAACTAATTCCTTAGCCCTTAATTTCCAAAATTCATGTATACGATTTAGCTCACTAATACAACCATTTATGTCAGCAGAATCATACATAATCAGTGGATTCGATTTCAGAACATAACTTGACATACAATGAGCTGCCAAAAATCCCTTCCAAGATATAAATTTTCCGAAATATCCTTCCACATCATTAATAAATTCATCCTGTACTCTAGCCAAATAATAGTCCAATGAATCATATTTACTTAACTTGGCACTTTTTCTGCCATGACGCATTGGAATAACCCAAAAATTGACTAAACAATGGTATTTTGAATAGTACTCAACCAACTCTGGTGGCCACTTTTTAGTCGGACTTCTAAAATCCTTTGATGCATCTTTAAGTATGATGTTAGCTAACGAATTAAAAGAATGCATAGTGTCTCCCATAAATTCTTTGTTTATAGGATATCCTTTTTCATTAAGTATTTCTCCATTGCTATCAGATAACATATCTTTATACACAATTTTATAAAACCCTATGCTAAAATCCGACATATCTTCATCCGACCGACTATAATAAAGTTGTGGACTTCTTATTATTCCATCTTGAATTAATGTTTTAGGAATCCTTTTGTCGCACATAATCGGTGTTAATAAAATATCATAAACCTTTTTTTCTTTTTCATCCATTGCTATTTCCTTTGCAAAATTTAATTTATCTGTATATCAAACTTATCTGAAGATGTTCTTCACAAAATTCAAAGTTTCACCTGTTCACCAAATTCCGATTTGTCAAATTCAAAAAAAATAACTTCTTTACCATTAATGCTAACACAAAAAAGAGCTGATGTATATTTTTTCATTAATATCCATCAACTCATTTAATAAACATATTTTGTCCACATTCTGAGAGAAGGGCTATTACGCCCTTCTCTCTCTATTTATAGCAAAAGTAAATTGTACGAATTATCCTTCACAGGTTCAATATTCCGGTACAATCATTTTACTCGTTTAGGACGTCCGGCATTTATGAGTTCCTGCTTTCCATCAAGCGGAACATTTTCTTCACACCCTTCCAATCCATAAATTAACCACTTATCTATTCCGTCAAGAAAGTTACTGTTTTGACTTCCGAAGGTCATCACCAGCCCCATGAGCGAACCAAGTGCGATTTCGTGATCGAAAATCACATATTCATTTGGGTTCTTTGTTTTTTCCCATCCCTCCTCTTTTAACGACTCATCCAAAAACTCAATCAAGGGTGCAACATCATACTCGGGGTTGCCAAACTTTTGACCCGAAGCGTTCTGGCGGAAATGCAGTAAAC